>Ga0209591_10004737_pt1 | contig 15331 bp, 6 predicted proteins | sample MAT01_FD_187207 | JGI IMG/M metagenome (GOLD analysis project Ga0209591, IMG submission 187207) | Freshwater microbial communities from Lake Fryxell liftoff mats and glacier meltwater in Antarctica - MAT-01 (SPAdes) (version 2) | ecosystem: Environmental > Aquatic > Freshwater > Ice > Liftoff... | reverse complement strand
AGGCCGCCCGCAGGAAGCGCACATCGTCGTTGTAGAAGCTGCCGCCACGATTGACGCGTGTGGAGCCGCTGGAAGGCCCTGTAGGGTCCGAGGTTGCGGATATATCGTAATCGTCTTTCCAGTCGGACACCCACTCCCAGACGTTGCCAGTCATGTCGTCCAGCCCAAACGGCGAGCGTCCGTCCAGAAAGCTACCGACCGGAGACGTGCCTGCGAAGCCATCGCCGCAGAGCGACTCGGCGCAGTTCGCGCGGCGTGCGCTTGGCGCCTGGTTACCCCACGAGAACTTGCGGCCGTCGTCGCCGCGGGCGGCGTACTCCCACTCGGCCTCGGTCGGCAGGCGACCGCCTGACCATTGGCAGAAGGTCTGCGCCTGCTGCCAGTTGACGCCCGCGACCGGGTGGTCGTCGCCGGCCCCACTGCTGGTCGCGGGTGAGCAACGGCCCGCCGCAACACAGGCCGCATACTGGGCGACCTTCGTCTCGGTGCGTGCCATGCGAAATGGCGACAAGGTCACGCGTCGAACGGGTTTTTCGTCCGAGTCGGCGTCGCTGTCATCCGCGCCCATGGCGAAGCTGCCACCCGGGATGCTGACCCATTCTACGGGCTGCTGACAGCCATCGTCACCCGCGGTGAATCCCTCTGGGCAGCTCGTCGGCGCGCCGAGGCAGCGGCTTTGAGAGGTCGAAAATACCTGCCCCGGCCAACAACAACGACCGGCGGTATCGCGGCTTCGTTGCTTGCCGGAACCGCAGGCGAGCTGCTCACAGCGGTCACCCTTGGCTGCGAATTCGCTCGGGCAGGAGACCGGCTTGCCGATGCAGCGGCTTTGCCCCGACGACCACGCCTGGCCCGGCCAACAACACTGCCCGGCTGTATCGGCGCCGCGCTCCATGCCGTTCTGACACGGCTTGGGTCCCGTCGGTTGCACGACGGCGGGCTTCGGGGGCTTCGGATTGGGCGTCGAGTTGGGGGGTGGCGTCGGGGTGCCAAGGCAGCAGCCTGTTGCGGCGTCGCGGGTCTGGCCTGGCTTGCACTGGCGATTGCACTCGGCGCGGGCGTCGGGCGCAGCGACGCTGATGGCCAACATGAAGAGGGCGGCAATGAGACGAATCATCGGGTGGCCTTGGGTTCCAGAACGCTGGCGACGGACGGCACGAGTTTGCGTGGAGCTCGCGCGGGGCGTCAAGGGAGCGCGTGCGCGAACCGTGCGGAGCGACCGGACTGTCAGTGGATGCCGCAGCGCAGCGGCAGCGACTCGACGATCGCGTGCTCGTGGCTGGTGAGCTCGGCCATGCGTTCGTCGATGGTGGTGCGTCCGGCGCCGTGGCGTTCGCCGACTGCGCGCGCGAGCTGCACGAAGACGGCGCCGTGGCGGGCTTCGGAGCGGGCGAAGCGCGCGAACAGCTCGGCCAGGATCGGGTCCGGGTGGTGCTGGCCGAGAAGCAGCAGGCGCTCGAAGCTGCGCGCCTCGATGAGGGCCGCGCACAGGAGCCGGTCGATCAACGCGTCCTGGGCGGCGCCGCTACGGACCGCTTTGAGGAGGGCCTGGACGTACGGGTCGCCGCTGTCCTTGCCGATGACGCCGCCGCGCGCGGTGAGGACGGCATGGACCTCGCCCAAATGCTCGAGCTCTTCGCGCGCGATGTCGACCATCGCTGCCACGAGGCCGGGCTCGTCGGGGTATCGCGTGATGAGCATGAACGCGGACGCGGCGGCCTTCTTCTCGCAGTGGGCGTGGTCCGCCAACAACGCGAGGTCGTTGCCGAGAGCAACCTCGAGCCAGGCTTCGTCACGGGTAGTCTTGGTCGCACGCATCGGGGCCTGCATAGCCGACAACGTGGTGGGGTGCCAGCCTCGCTCGCAGGGCCCGGAAGTGGTAGGCAACCGCATGGTTGGCGAACGAAGAAAAAGGGTGGTCTCGTCGGCAACAGCAACGATCGTCGAGCAGCTACCTCGCGCGCTCGCTGAGGTCGGTCGACCTGGCGACTTCGCAGTGGGCGGGCGGCGGGTGACGCCGATGCCGACACTGCACGTCGCTCGGGTGGGCATCATCGCGTTTCCCCTCATGCCGGCTCAGGCGCAGGCGCTCATCGCCGTGGCCGAGCGGGCGCCGTACGGGCGTGGCAGTGAAACGTTGGTCGATACGGGCGTACGCCGATCATGGCAGATAGCACCCGCGGCGCTGGCGAAGGCGCCGCTGGAACGGCAGCGGATCTGGCGGCAGACACTTGCCCGCATCGTGCGACGGGCGACCACGGATCTCGGCGTCGAAGGCAAGGTGCGGGCCGAGCTCTATAAGGTCCTCGTCTACGAGCCCGGCGACTTCTTCGTGGCGCATCGCGACACCGAGAAGGTCGACGGCATGTTCGCGACGCTCGTTGTGTCGCTGCCGTCGGTGCACGAAGGTGGGGCGCTGGTCGTGCGCCACGCGGGCGAGACGCGCCGCTTCGAGCTGCGGGTCGAGGCGCCTTCGCGCGTCGCGTGGTCCGCTTTCTACGCCGACTGCGTGCACGAGCTCGAGCCGGTCACGAGCGGCTATCGCCTGGCACTCGTGTACAACCTCGCCTGGGAGGAGCGGGCTGCGACGAGCCGCGGCGAGGGAAGCGGCGATAACGCGCCGCCCGATCAGAGTCAGGCGGTCACGTCGGTTGCGACGCTCTTGCGGGCCTGGGCGGCCGGGCCAGCGCCGACGCGCCTCATCTCGGTGCTTCAGCATCACTACACGACGGCGAACCTCTCGTTTACGCAGCTCAAGAACCCCGATGCGGCGGCGGCGGCGGTGCTGTTGTCGGCGGCGCGAGAGGTCGACTGCGTTTGTCACCTGGCGATGGTGTCGATCTTCGAGAGCGGGGCGGCCGAACCCGTCGACTACGACCCGCGCGGACGGCGCCGCGGAGATCGGAGCCATCGTGACGACGACAACGACGCCTACGAAGTGATCGAGGTCGACATACGGCGGCAACGTATCGAGGGATTGATCGCCGCACCGGGTGAGGTCTCGTTCGCGGCAGCGACGAGTGGAACCGTCGATCCCCGCGCGGGCATGTCCTTCGAGCTCGACGAGGTGAGCCCGCCCGGAGCGATCGACCGCGAGGCGCCAGATGACCAGCACTTCACCGAGGCGACGGGCAACGAGGGGGGCTCGTTCGAAAGGACCTATCGACGGGCCGCCATCGTCGTGTGGCCCCGGGCGCGCGAGCTCACGGTGCTTGCACAGGCAGATCACGCGGTCAGCTTGGCGCGTCTGCGAGAGCTCATTGACGCGGGCGATGGGCGCGCGATGCAGCTCGCATCGGCGATGATCTCCGCCTGGTCGGCCGTGGCAGCGAGTGCGCTCGAGCGGGCGCCGCGGTCCAACAGGCACGATTGGGGGCTGTCGACCGGGGCGATGCTCGAGGCGCTCGGGCAGCTTCGGGACGCGCCGCTACTGGCGACGTTCGTTTCGGCCGCGCTGGAGCCAGGAGGGCTTCATGCCCGTGATTGTGACGCTCTCCTTGCCGCCGCGGCGGCGACCGGCTGGGGCCCGGCGTTGCCATGGCTCGTGCGGCTGGCGGACCATGCGATGGCCCGCGCGATGAACGTCAACGGCGCCGTCACCCTCATCGAAGGGCTCGCGTCGCGCCTTGGCGAGGCGGAGGTCGTGCGGCCCATCGCCGAGGCGGTCGGCTGGGCTGCGTGCGATGCACTGACGGGTGACGAGCGCGCGCCGCTCCAACGGGACCTCGAGATGCACGTCGAGCCCGAGGTGCTGGCCCGCCTGGTCCGGGCGTTCGCGGGAATCTCGCCGGCACTTGCCAGCCACTCAATCAACGAACTGCTGGGCGCGCTGAGCGATGGCGATACCATCGTCGCGATCGCCCTGGCGCTTGGAGTAACCGCCGGCACACCGCTGGCGGCGTTGACCATGGCCGCGCTGCAGTACCTACAGGCACGCTGCGCGCTGGCGCTGGAATGGCCAAGCACCTGGGTCCGCGACCACGCGGCGGTGAGATGCAAGTGCAAGGACTGCCAGGCGGCAAAGCTGTTCCTGGCGGACGCGCGCCAGGAGACGTGGCGATTGAAGGCGGTCGAGCGGGCGCGGGGTCATGTCGAGCAGGAGCTGCGAAGGGCAATGGCGGATGTCGGCTTCCTCACGGTGCGCGGCTCGAGCCCATTGACGCTCGTCTGCACCAAGAACCAGGCGAGCTATTTGCGCAGGGTCGCGCAACGAGAAGGGGATCTGCGCTCTCTCTCGCGGCTCGCTGCGTGCTCGTCCTCGCCTAAAGAAGTCTAGCCTCATAGGTGATCACTTAGGCGGCCGGCCGGCCGGCCTCGCATGTTTGAGCCCGATCTGCAGTCGACCTGTTCGGCGGCCCCAAGCGATGTCGGGGTGTGATTCAAAACGAGGGGGCAAATGGCTCGGGGCGCGATCCGACAACGGACCAACCACGGAGACACCCAGATCACGGAGGCGGAGCCAGAAGCCAGCGCCCGACGGCCGTTGGCGTGCCCGATGCCAATCAACCTCGACGGCCACGCCGATGACGCGCTCGCAGACGTCCTCATGCCTGAGCTTCAAAATCTCCGCGTTCTCAGTGTCTCCGTGGTTCATCATCCGGGTCTGATTCGAGGTGAGGGGCACTTGACTCAACCCCGCATGCTGTCGGCAGCGGCAGAAGAGAGCCGAAGAACTTGATGAAGTGGGGCCCGCCGTGATCCACTGCCATCGCAAACCCTTCCTCGCCGCATCGGCTGCCAGGGCCGACCCGCCCCCAGGGCCGTCCCCCTCAATTTCGATCACACCCTTCGACGATGTGCCTGTTGCCGGTGTCGAAGCGCTTCAGGTTCGCGTACGATTTCCGTTCCATGAAGCAGAGTTCCACCTGCCATCGGAAGCGATACAGATGCGCTACTTGGGCTTTAGCGGTACCCGGTGCGCAACGGCACTCGGGGTCGAAGCCGCGTGACAGTCTCATCACGAAGCTGGCGCCCGCATCATCGAGAGCCTTGAAGGAGTCGATTGACGGATAGCCGCGGTCCGCAAGAAGCAACCTCCCCTTGAGCTCGCTGGGCGTCGGCAGGAACTGTCGTTCAGCCTCCTTGTCGGGAGCGAGGCTCACGGCGAGCACATCATCTTGAAGACCGCTGAACGCGGCATGTAGCTCGATCGCCGCCGGGTCGTTCGTCGTGAAGCCGCCCGGGAAGATCGCGCGGAGGGACTCATTCACTGCGAACGAGGTCCCGTCCTGGATGACGATGTCACTGAACGCCGTGACCGGACTCCCGACCTCTGCTCGCAGCGTTTTGAGAGCCAGCGCCCCGATCATGCGGCAGAGCTCGCAGCCGCTCCGCGAAGAGGCACGTTGCCCCTGCGGCCGGGCTTCGTGCCCCGCGGTGTCGTTGGCGCGAGATCGCAAGACGTGGCGCGCTAACGCGGTAGACGCGCCGGTGCGGCCTGCGTATGGTTTCCTCACGAGCTCGCGGCGATGAGCGCCTCGCCGACTCGCCGACTCGCGGAGACCCGCTCATGCGCCGATCGATCTTTGCGCCGCTATTGCGGCTCGTCTGTCTTTCCGTTCTCGGCTTCGCCGCGGTCTCGTCATCGGCGGGGTGCGGTGGTGACGGCGACACCAAGGCGCCGGTTGGCCAGCATTGCCTCGACGACAGCGACTGTGTGACCTCGCTGTGCGTCGCGAATACGTGCCTCGATCCGCTGCTCGACGACGACTTCGATGGGCTCGTGAACTCGCTCGAGGACGAGCTCGGGTCGTCGCCGACCAACGCGGACTCCGATGGCGACGGGGTCCTCGACGGCGACGAGGTGACCGATCAGCAGGCCGCGATCGACACCGACGGCGACGGCGCGAACGACATCATCGAGTCGCGCACTGTCGACACCGACCACGACTGCATCCCGGACGAGTACGACCCGACCAACGACGTAGCCAGCACCGACCTGTCGCCGCTGCAGGACCTCATCTGCCGCACCGGTGGCGTGTGTACGTCGCAGCGCGGCGCGCTGACCGTGTCGTGCCAGAACGGCACCGCGACCTGCCTCTACGACCGCGTCGCCGGCTTCGCCGACCCCGAGGTCGCGTGCGACGGGATCGACGAGAACTGCGACGGCGTCAGCGACGAAGGCTTCCCGGTCGGATGCCGCGACGACGACTACGATCACGACGGCATCGCCGACGGTGACGACGTCTGCCCGGAGATCGCCGATGCCGAGCAGGCTGATGGGGATCGCGACGGCATCGGCGATGCCTGCGTCGGTCACTATACGCTCGCGTTCGCACCCGCGCCGCCGGAGACGGTCATCGCGGGCGAGGCTTTCGACGTCGCGGGGGTCGTTGTCGCGCGCACGCCGGTCGACGGTGCACCGCCGCCGCCGCGCTTCCGCGGGCGTGTGACGCTGCTTTCGACGACCGGCGGGGCCGCGCCGATCGGCGGGACCGACGCCGACGCGAACGCGTTTGAGTTCCAGGCGATCGCGCTGACGCTCGCGGGCACCGAGCGGCTGGCGCTTTCGAGCGCGCTCGGCCGGACAGAGAGCGGGAACATCGGGGTGCGCGCGGCGGTGACCGCGGAGGTCACGCTGTCGGCGCCGAAGACGGTCGTCGCGGGCGAGGCGTTCGAGGTCTCGGCGGTGGGCGTCGATCGCTTCGGCAACCCGAGCGTGCTGGTGTTGCCAGCGCGCTTGTCAGCGAGCGATGAGCGCGCCGAGATCCCCGCCAGCGGCACGTTCGCCGACGGTGCATGGTCGTTGTCAGGCGTCGTGCTGCACCGCGCCGGCGCGACGACGGTGAAGGCCGCGATTGGCGATCCCGAGGTGAGCGCGGAGGCGAGCGTCGTGGTCCTTCCGGGCACCGCCGTCGCGCTGTCGGTCACATTGCCGGCGAGCAGCAAGGCCGGCGTCGCGGTGCCGCTGACGATCGCAGCGGTCGACGCGAGCGGCAACGTCGCTTCGGGGTTCCTCGGCAACGTCGCGCTCGGCCACGACGACGCATACGCGGATCTGCCGGGCTCGATCGCGCTGGCTGGAGGCGACGGCGGGCGACGCACGATCGACGCCACGTTCGGTGAGGTCGGCGAGCACGTCTTGCGCGCGAACGCAGGGCCGCTCTCGGCGGAGGCGGCGACAGTCGTGCGCGCGGGGGCTTCGGTCGCGCTGGTGCTGACGGGCGTCACCCAGGCGACCGCGGGCGTGGTCGCGACGGTGCACGTCGCAGCGGTCGATCAATATGGACAGGTCGCGGACGATCCGGCGGACACCTATCGCGGCACGATCACGTTCGACGTCGTCGACGGCGTGCCCGAGCGCGCGCCGACGCTGCCCGAGCCGAGCGCGCTCGCTGCGGCCGAGCTGAGCGAGCGCGACGCGGTCGTCACGTGGGCGTCGGCCGGCGCTTGGACCCTGCGCGCGAGCGGCAGCGGGCTCGCGACTGCGGGCACGTTGAACGTGCAGGTCGTCGCCGGACCGATGCAAACGATCGCGCTAGCGCTGCCCGCGAACGCGAAGGCCGGCGTCGCCGTCGACCTGGTCGTGAACGCGCGCGACGAGGGCGGCAACCTCGCCACCGGGTTCGTCGGCACGCTCGCGCTGAGCGACGACGACGCGCGCTCGAACCTGCCTGCGTCGCTCGCGTTCAGCGTGTCGAACGGCGGTCGCCGCGTCGTGCCCGTCATTTTTGGCTCGCCGGGACTGCGCGCCGTGACCGCGACGCTCGGCGCCGCCGTCGCGAACGCGAGCACCACCGTCGTCGCCGGAAAACCGCACGAGCTCACGCTGACGGTGCCGGATGGTGCCGTCACCGGGGTGCCGCGCTCGGTTCGCGTCGCGGTGCTCGACGCGTTCGGCAACATCGCCGCTGACCCGGCCGATCCGTATCGCGGCGGCGTCAGCTTCGCGGTCGTGCCGCCAGCGCCCGACCTCGCGCCGACGCTGCCTACGGCGACCGCGTTCACGGCCGCCGAGCTGAGCCAGCGCGACGCCGCGACGACCTGGTTCCGCGCGGGCGACTGGACGCTGCGCGCGGTCGGCACCGATCTCGTCGTGACGACCGCCACCGCCACGGTCACAGTCGTCGCGAGCCGGGCGAGCATGCTCGCGCTCGCGCTGCCGGCCACCGCGCGCTCCGGCATGCCGGTCGCGCTGACGGTGAGCGCGCGCGACGCGAGCGGCAATATCGATCGCGCGTTCGTCGGCACCGTCACGCTCCGCGACGACGACGCCGCTTCGAATCTGCCCGGCTCGGTCGAGCTTCGCGCGGCCGATGCGGGCACGCGCACAATCCAGGTCGCGTTCGGCGATCTCGGTCTGCGCACCGTCACCGCGACCGCCGGCGCGCTATCCGACAGCGCGACGACGGCCGTGCGCGCAGGTCCCCCTCACCATCTCTTGTTGGCGATGACTGGCACCGCGGAGAGCGCGGTCTCAAAGAGCGTTCGCGTCACAATCGTCGACGCGCTCGGTCACGTCGCGAACGACGCGACGAGCCCGTTCCTCGGCACCGTGAGCTTCGATATCAGCGGCGCGCCCCCAACGGTCGCGCCGAGCCTGCCCGCGCCGACGACCTTCAGCGCGGCGGACCTCGGCGTGCGCAACGTGATGACGACCTGGTTTTTGCCGGGCACGTTCACCCTGCGTGCGAGCGCGACCGGGCTCGTCGCCGCGACCCTGCCCGTGACCGTCACCGGCGTGGTCGCGACCCGCTTCGACGTGACGCTGCCAAGCGGCGCACGCGCGGGCCTACCGGTAGACCTCGCGATCAGCGCGGTCGACGCGAGCGGTCTGGTCGACACGCGCTTCGTCGGCGGCGTCGCGCTCGCGAGCGACGACCCGAAGTCGAGCGTGCCGACCACCGTCGACTTCGCGGCCGCCGACGCGGGCGTGCGCACGGTCCCGGTGACGTTCGGCACGATCGGCGCGCGTGCCGTGAACGCGAGCCTCGGCGCGCTGTCCGGCAGCGCGAGCACCACCGTGCGCGCGGGCGTACCGCACCACCTGTCGCTCAGCGTGGCGCCGACCGCGACCGCTGGAACCGTGACCCAGATGCACGCGACGATCCTCGATGTGATTGGCAATATCGCGAACGATTCAAGTGACACATATCTTGGCACATTGACGTTTACGCTGGTCGAAGCTCTGCCGACCCCGGCGCCGACCCTGCCCGCGCCGACGACGTTCAGCGCCGCCGATCTCGGCCAGCGTGGCATGCCGGCGACGTTCTTCCGCGCGGGCACGTGGACTGTGCGTGCGAGCGGCACCGGGCTCAACGGCGACGCGACGGTGGCGATCGCGGTCAGCGGCCGGTCCGCGACCTCGTTGCGCGTCACCGCCCCGACGACGTTCGTAGCTGGGATGAGCCCGACGGCGGTCGTCGACGCGATCGATGACTATGGCAATATCGATGTCACCGATTATGACGTCGTGCGCTTGAACGGGCACGGCGGCCAACTGCCGCCCGAGCTCTTGCTCGTAGCCGGCACGAAGTCGCTGCCGCTCACGCTCACGGTGGCGAGGGACTACTCGCTCGAGCTCAGCGAGGGGGACGTCAATCCCAAGTACGGCCGGCTCGACGTGACCGTCATCGCCGGTCCCGCGGTGGAGATCACCGCCGCGCCGGCAGCGGCGCAGATCGTCGAAGGCGCGGCACTGACGACGCACGTGCGGCTGATCGACGCGTACGACAACACTGCGACCGGGTTCGTCGGCGCGGTCACGGTCGCGACCACGCTCGCCGCGACCTTCGCGAATCCGATCGCGTTCACGCTCGCGGACGCGGGCGAGGTCGACTTCGACATGACCTTCGCCGAGCCGGGCGTGACGACCGTCGGGCTCACTAGCGCCGCGATCGTCACTGGCTCCAGCTTTCCCCTGCTGGTGTTGTCGGACACCCCGACCCAGCTCTGGATTCGCAGGGTCGGAGCGCGCGGCCTTTTCACGTACGTGAACGTGCCAAAGTCATTCGAGGTTTATCTGCGCGACAGCGCCGGCTTGGAGGCCGCCGCGACGAGCGACGTCGCGGTGACCTACAGCCTGAGCAACGAGACGTTGCCGTTGTCGGGGCCGACGAGCGGCACCATCGTCGCCGGCACGTCGAGCGTGCGCTTCGACGACGTCACGATCGGCGCGGACGGCTACTTCTGGTACTTCATCCGCGCGCCTGGGTTCGCGGACTTCAATCCCGGCAGCGCAGCCTTCTATCGCGAGCCAACGGTCAGCATCACGCAAGTCGAGACCGTCGAGGGTTGCGTACGGGTCGACTATCATGTCGATCAGGCCGACGGCCGCCCGGTCGACGTGAACTTCGACTACTTGCTTCCCTATGGGCCGCCTCAGGCCGACTGGCTGCCGACGAGCCAGGCCGGTGTCGAGCCACGCCTCACCGCCCCGCCGAACGATGACATCCGCGGCACCGAGCGGCTCGCGTCGGGCGCCGACCATAGCTATCTCTGGAACGCGGCCCGCAACCTCGGCGCCTACGATGGCGAGGTGTGGGTGAACGTGTTTGCGAGGGCGGTCGGCAACCGCGACAACCCTGCTGGGTCTGCGACGGTCGTGGCGACTATCGAGCTGGACCCGCCGCCCTTCGACCTGGCGTACGACGACATCGCGGAGGCGTCCGAGCACGCCGACCTCGCGCTCGGAGATGTCGACGGTGATGGCGCGAGCGACGTCGTGCTCACCGGGTTCGGCGGGTTCTTCGTGGCCCTCGCGGATGGAACGCATCTGTTCACGGCGGAGCCGGAGCCGCCCAACCCGACGCGCCTCGTGCTCGGCGACATCGACTACGATGACGCGCTCGAGGTCGTGATGCTCGATCCGAGCTCCGGGCGCGTGCGCATCTTCGATCCGCTGCTCGGCACCGACCTCGGCGGCTTCGATGCCTGCAACTCGGAGGTCGACATCGCGATCGGCAACCTCGTTCGCAAAGGCGACCGCGACATCGCCGTGCTGTGCGACGACGCGGGCAACGAGCGCTGGGAGATCTGGACCCACGACGCGAGCTGGACGCGCGCGGACTTCGGTTCGACCGCGGGCGCCGGCCGCTCGCTGGCGGTGGCCGACCTCGACAACAATGGCGTGGCCGATCTGGTCATCGGCAGCGAGGCCGGCGTCGAGGTCGTGCAGGGCCTCCAGACGAGCCCGCCGCCCGCGCTCTCGATCAACTTCGCCAACCTTCAGGTCGTCCCGACCACGGCAGCCGTGCGACGGCTGGCCGTGCGCGATCTCGATCACGATGGGCTCGCCGAGGTGGTGTTCGTCGACGACGACGCTGCCGCCTGGCGGATAGCGGGCGTGCAATCGCCATCGGCGCTGCTCGCCGCCACCCCGATCGCGCTGAACGTGCCCGCATTCGCGCAGGACGTGGCGATCGCCGACCTCGACCACGACTCGCGCCCCGACCTCGTGTTCTCGTCGGACCTGTCGTTTGACACCTACATCGGTGAGTTCGCGGATGACGGCGAGATCGCCTGGCGCTGGAACAACTTCCAGCTGACCCGGCTCGCCGCGAACGGCTCGGAGGTGGTCGGCCTCGTGCAGGGGTACCTTCCACCCGATATCGGCGAGGGTGCGTTCGCGCGCATCGTGGATCGGCCGCGGCTCGCGTGTCAGCCGGCGATCGCCGCCGCTCAGCCGACGCCACCGTGGCCCGACACCGACACGCTCGCGACCGCGGACGTGAACGAGGACGGCAAGCTCGACCTGCTCGCGGGGCGCTCATATGGGGTCGAGATCGCGTTCGGGCGTGGCGATGGCAGCTTCGCGTCAAAGACGCAGTCGATCGGCGGCGCCACCGGCGATGTGCGATCCATCGCGACCGGCGACTTCGATCACGACGGCCATCTGGACATCGCGTTCGGCAGCGTCGACGGCCGCGTTCGCGTGTGGCGGCGCGATCCGACGATCGTCGACGCGGTTGCGTTCGTGCCGTTCGCCGACTGGTCCGCCCAGGCCGGTTCGTGCCCGATCGCTGCGGCTGACCTCGACTTCGATGGCTACGACGACCTGCTGTACGCCGATCTGGCGAGCGTCATCACCATCGCGTTCCAACGCGCGACGACGGCCACGACCGGCGTGTTTGAGCTAGAGCTACATGAAGCTGCGCCGGTAGTGCGCGCGTTCCTCATCCAACCGGAGCGGTACCGCGCGATCTGGAACATCCACTACTATCGGACGCAGGACGAAGACGCGACCGGGGTGCGCTTCACCCACACCATGAACAAGCTCGATGCGTTCAACTATGAGATTGATCTCGTGCCGACCCTCGACCAGAGCGCGCGCGAGACCCTGGTCATCGACCACCTCGTCTTGGAGAAGGAGGCGCTCGAGAACTTCACGCAGCGGGTCTACTACCGTGTCGTGCCGTTCGCGGAGATGGCGCACATCGACCAGGTCAACGTGCGCGACCCGTTCGAGCCGCCCTCGCCATCCGGGCTCTGCACGGGTCTCGCGGCGCGCAGCGTGACGCTCGGCCATGTCGCGGACCACGGCTTCGTAGAGGACATCGTCGCGATGTGCGATGGCGCGATCGACGTCATCACGCGCGAGTTCGACACGCCGTCGACGTTCAGCCGCATCGTCGCGCGCCCGGACCCATCACCGCTGGTCGCGGGCAACTTCGACGGCGACCGGGCGATGGAGATCGCGAACGACCAGGGCTCGATCGACTTCAGCGCGACCGCCACGGAGGTGCGCGCGCGCCTGCCCGAGCAAGTGATGACCGGCACCGGCGAGGGCCGCGACGCGGTGCTGGGCGGCGACTTCACAGGCGACGGCCTCGGCGACATCATCACTGCGTCGGTCTTCGCCGACGTCGACTTCGGCGACACGGCGGTCTCGCTGCGACTCGTGCTCGACTCGCCGGCCGGCGTCGACACGAAGAGCTACCAGGTGCTTGTGTGCAGTGACTGCGACGCGAGCGTACCGTGGTTGTTGAAGGCGGCGACCGGCGACGTCGACGGCGATGGGCGGGACGACGTGACGCTGTTCGTCGGCACGGCTGGGGAGGTCGGGCGCCTCTACGTGCTCAGCGTCGCTCGCGACGGCACGTTCAGCGAGCACGTCGCGCTTGGTGAGGCGCTGACCGCGATGCTCGACATGGACGTCGGCTCGGTGTCGGTCGGTCGCCTGCTCGGCGGCGCGCGAGGCGACGTCGTCGTCAGCGGCCGCCGGATGGACGACAGCGACCATGTCCTCGCGCTTCAGCACGACGGCGCCGGCAGCGTCGTCGGCTATGAGCTGGAGGACCCGGACGTCGCGGGCGTGCCGTACCAGCAGAGCGTCATCGCCGACTTCGATCCGCGCCTGCCAGGGGACGAGGTCGCGTTCATCTACAGCGGCGGTGGCGCCGACGAGATCCTGTTCATCGCACCCTATGATTGCGACCTCGGCACGAGCTGCCTCGGGAGGGTCGCGAAGCTGACGCTCCTCACCGGGAGCAGCCCGTGTTTCATCTACGGCGGCGTCTCGACCGGCGACATCGATCGCGACGGCGTCGCTGAGCTCTTCGTCGCCGCCATCGATCCGACCGAGAGCCCGATCGCATACCAGAGTATCCGGCGTGTCGGCTGGTCCGAAGCGCTCGGCGCGTTCACCAGCGATCCCGAGGTCGCGAACTTCACGCGCGCCGTGCCGTCGACCTGTAGCATGGACCCCGACAACGCCTCGTGCACCTTGCCGCCGCTGGCACCGGTCGTGACCGACATCGACGCCGACGGGGACCTCGACCTCGTCGTCGGCTGGCGCGAGGGCCAGAGCTGGGAGGTCTATCCGACGGGCGGTGCCCACTACATGATCGGCGGCACCGTCAGCGCGCGCGCGACCCACGCGTTGGTGCTGCCGCTCGACGCGAACGCGTTGCCCGACATCGCGACGTTCCCGAAGAGCTCGTCGCTGGCGACCGAGATCCTCTGGCGCTGACGCCGTACAGCCCAAAGGGCTCGGAGAGCGCCATGGCGACGCGCTCCGCCCAGCGTGCGTGGGATCACTGCGCCGCGGCAGGGTCCATCCACACCACCTCCCAGTGGTGGCCGTCCGGGTCGTAGAAGCTCCAGCCGTACATGAAGCCGTGATCCTGGGGCGGCTGCGCATGCTCGCCGCCAGCGTCGATCGCCTGCTTCACGAGCTCGTCCACCGCCTCGCGGCTCGGGCACGAGAGACAGAGGAGCGCCTCGTGTGCTTGCTCGTGTCCGCGATCTCGTTCTTCGTGAAGGTCTTGAAGAACGGCTCGCTCAGCAGCATCACGCACGCCTTGTCGCTGAGGGTCATGCACGCGGCCTTGTCGTCCGTGAACTTCGGGTTGAACTCGAAGCCGAGCTTGCCGAAGAAGCCCTTCGAGCGGGGCAGGTCACGGACCGGGAGGTTGACGAAGATCATGCGTTCTATAGACATCGGGAGCTCTCATTGTCGGGTGGACGAACGAGGCCTGTTTCGCTGGCCTCACCTCTTCGACTCCGGCCGGCGGGTAAAACCATCGGGCCGCTGCGAAAAAAAGTCAGGGCGAGGTGAGCGGCAGCCCGAAGCGTGGGAACGAGGTCTCCACGTCGAGGTAGGACGTCATCGACGTGATGCTATCCACGTCGAACTCGAGGGTGATGATCGCCCACGCGTGGTAGCCCCCGCCCTCGGACGGTCGGTACTGCGCGATCGCGGGCAAACCGGACGCCTCGACGCGCACGAGCTTGCTTGCGCGACAGGGCGCGCCCGGACCCGTGAGCCAGCGCGCAATGTGTCGATGCCCCATGAGCCAGAGCGTGTAGGGCGGCATCGAGAGCGTGGCGTCTTGATGAAGGAGCGCGGTGAGCGCGTCGATGTCGTAGCGCTCGAACGCGGTGACGTAGCGATCGACGAGGGCACGCTGCAGGTCGGTGAGCGGACGCGGTAGCGCGAGATCCTTCGCCGCGAGCGTCGCGCGTGCCCGCTGGAGCGCGCTGTTTACAGCGGCCTCGCTCACATCGAGGCACGAGGCGCACTCGGCGACCGACCAGCCGAGCACCTCCGTCAGGATGAGCGCCGCGCGCTGCTTTGCGGGCAGGTGCTGCAGCGCCGCGACGAACGCGAGGCGGATGCTCTGGCGCAGCATGAGCTGATCTTCCGGGTGCGCGGTATATGGAATCGCGCACGCATCGGGGATCGGCTCGAGCCAGTGCTCGCGCACGCGTGTCTCGAGCACGTCGTCAGGCGTGCCGACCGGGCTCTCGTCGACTGGCCGCGCGCGCCCCTTGCGGTCTGAGATGGCGTCGAGGCAGACGTTCGTTGCGACGCGGTAGAGCCAGGTGCGGACGAGCGACCGTCGAACCCGGAGAGTCTTCTCCACGCGCGAACCATCGTCTCCTGCACGGC
>Ga0209591_10004731_pt1 | contig 15335 bp, 9 predicted proteins | sample MAT01_FD_187207 | JGI IMG/M metagenome (GOLD analysis project Ga0209591, IMG submission 187207) | Freshwater microbial communities from Lake Fryxell liftoff mats and glacier meltwater in Antarctica - MAT-01 (SPAdes) (version 2) | ecosystem: Environmental > Aquatic > Freshwater > Ice > Liftoff... | reverse complement strand
AGGCGAAATTTTCCGAACCGGTGAACCGCGATTTCAGCGCCCTTGGCGTTATCCTCGGGCAAAAACCCGATGAAATCCGCATCAAGGTGCCGCGCGCCAGGGTGCCCGATGTGTGCCGCGCCTTGCTCGACCTGGCCCCGGTGGCCGATCTCACCGTGACCGAACCGCCCATTGAGGAAGTCATCCGGCAGTTTTTCGGCGGCAAGGACGCTTGATCGCGCGACCGGCCCTGCCATGATTCCGGCATGACCTTTGAGGAATTTCGCACCAGCAAAACGGAACCGGATAATCTCGCTGCCCCGCTGCGCGCTCTCTGGCAGGACGCGGCGGGAAACTGGGAAGCCGCGCATGTCTGCGTTCAGGATGAAGACTCCGCCGGGGCCGCCTGGGTTCATGCCTACCTGCACCGCAAAGAGGGCGATGTTTCCAATGCCGGGTATTGGTATGCGCGGGCGGGCAAGCCGAAATTTCAAGGAACCCTTGAGGACGAGTGGGCGGAGATTGCGAGGGCCTTGTTAAACAAAGACTAGATTTTTTTAACCAGCAGCAGCCGCAGGCTGTTGAGGACGACGAGGACGGTGCTGCCTTCGTGGACGGCCACACCCAGAGCAAGCGGGATGGGGAAAAGGAAGGCGGCGCTCATCATGATGACGACCGCGCCGAGAGCCACGGCGATGTTTTGGGTGATGATGCGGCGGGAACGGTTGCTGAGATCGCGGGCGAGGAGAAAGTTTTCCAACCGGTCGTTCATGAGCACGACCTCGGCTTGCTCGAGGGCGGCGTCGGAGCCGCGGGCACCCATGGCCACGCCAACATCGGCGGCGGCGATGCAGGGGGCGTCGTTCACGCCATCACCAACCATGGCCACGCTGACCGCGCCGGATTTTTTCAGCTCTTGGATGGCAGCGACTTTTTCTTCGGGGAGGAGGCCGGAACGAATTTCGTCAACGCCGACTTCTTTGCCGATGAGTTCGGCAGCACCGCTGTGATCGCCGGTGAGCATAACGGTGCGGATGCCCATTTTGTTCAGCGCGGCAAGGGTCTGAGCGGATTCGGGACGCACTTTGTCGCGGAAGGTCATGCGGCCTAGGAGTCCGGGACCGGAAACCCAGACTTCCGCGCCGCCCGGGATGGCGGTGTCCGGGATGACTTGGGAACCGGCGGCGAGTTTGCGGCTGCCGAGGTGGTACTCGTGTCCGTCAATCGTGGCGCGGAGGCCCTTGCCCGCGATGGTTTCGAAGTCCGTGACTTCGGCGGGGGAGACGTTCCATTGGGCACCAATTTTGCGGATGGCACGGGAGAGCGGATGCTGGGAGAGGCGGGCGAGGCTGAGGGTGATGCGCTGGAATTCTTTTTCGCCGCCTTGGAGGCATTCGAGTTTTTCGAGGGTGAGGTCGCCGGTGGTGAGGGTGCCGGTTTTGTCGAGAGCGACGACCTGCACTCCGGCGAGGGTTTCGATGGCTGCACCACCGCGGAAAAGAACGCCGTGCCGCGCGCCACTGGCGATGGCGGAGAGGATCGATGAGGGAACGGAGAGCACCAGGGCGCAGGGTGAAGCCACGACGAGGAGGGTCATGGTGCGGTAAAACGCGCTGGGGGTGGACTCTGAGGAAAGAAAAGGCGGCAAACCGATGGCCAGCCACCAGACAAAAAACATCAAGGTGCAAAGGGAGAGAATGGCCCAGGTGTAGGTGGTGCCGAATTTGTCGGTGAATTTTTGGGAGGGGGCTTTCATGCCCTGCGCTTCCTGAATGAGAGCGATGATTTTCTGCAGCGAGCTTTCGCTGGCCTTGCGCAACACGCGGCCTTCGATGGCACCCCAGAGGTTCATGGTGCCGGCGAGGGCGGTGTCTCCGGGCACTTTGGTGACGGGTCGGGATTCGCCGGTGAGGCTGGATTCGTCGCAGTCGGTTTCGCCCGTGACGACTTCGAGATCGGCGGGGATTTGTTCGCCAGCGGTGAGCAGGACGATCATGCCGGGCAGGAGGTCTTCGACGGGAATGGACTCTTCCTTGCCCGAGCGCAGGACGCGGGCGGTTTTCGGAGCCTCGCGGAAGAGGGCGCTGATGGCATTCTTCGTTCGACCCATGGCGTAGTGCTCCATGGCACCGGAGGCGGAGAAGAGGAAGAGCAGCAGGGCACCTTCGCGCCAGGCGCCGATGGACGCCGCGCCGATGGCCACGGCCAGCATGAGAAAATGGACGTCGAGTTGGGCCTTGCGCACGCGCTCCCAGGCGTCCTTCGCGGCGTCCCAGCCGCCACAAAGATAAGCGGCGAGGTACAGGACGATGGAGGCGGTTTGGTTTTTGAAGAAGGCCTCGGCGGTGAGACCGAGAAGACCGAAGACGAGGCAACCGCCAGCGAGCAGCGCCATGGTTTTCCATTCGTCGTCATCGTGCGAGTCGAAGGGCTTGTGTTCGCGCGGGGCGTATTTCGGCCACTTGAGGGCGATCCATTGCCAAAAGGAAATCGCGGTTGAACAGGTTTGCTTTTCGATGAGGGTACTCCCGTGGATGGTTTTTAAAACCACGCGGGAACCCTGAATCTGACCGGCGGGTTTCTCTCCGCAGACGGCGCAATTTCCGTCAAGGGTGAGTTGGCCGCACTCCTCCTCACCTTCGCTGACCGCTTGGGAGACTCGGCCTGCGAGACGGTCGTTCTCATCTCCACCAAGCGTGGCGATGGAAAGTTTCTTATCGTGCGCACTAAGGGCCACGGCTTCCAGGCGCGGCTCCTCGGCGAGGATCTTTGAGACCTCGCGGATGACGCAGTTTTTGGAATCCGGTTTCACTTAGCTCAGTCTAAGCCTCTGCGGCGACGGAACAATCACGGACCGCCTCGCGGGCTCAAATGAGACCGAGGCTCAAACTCAACGACTGGCCAGTCGGTATTTTCGAGCAAAACGCAGCGAGGCCGGCAGCAGGGGAATCAAGCCGGGTAGAACGGCATCCATCATTGCTGCGGACAGGCGCGAAGTGACGGTGCGGGGGAGTCCGAGTTTTTCTCGCAGGGGTGAAGGCAGAAACTCGCGCGCGGCGGAGCCGGAAAGCGGCCAGAGCATGCGCAGGAGTGCGGGTTTGCCGGGATAGGCGATGTGATGGGCCAATTCCGCGCTGATGGGCAGGCTGCCGAGAAGATCGCCTTCGAGCATGTCGGCGTAATATTTTGTGAACTCGTCCCAGTTTTGCGGTCCGTAACTGGCAGGCAAACCGAAGGAGATTCCGAAAATCCGCATATCCTGATAAAAGGCTTCCCGTTCGGAATCCTCCAACGGCATGACGAACCGCTCGAACATTTCGACGCTGAGTTGCACGAGCGTTGCCACCACCCACATCTGCGCGTCCGGGGAAAACGCCGAATACCGCTGCGGCGTATCGCCTTGGACGCGGGCGTGACGGGATCGCACCCGGGCGGCCATGGCTTCAACTTCGGATCGGGGGGCAAACGTGATGGTGTAAACGGCATCGAGGGTGCGACGAAGCCGCCCGAGCGAATCATTGCGAAAATCGCTGTGCGCCGCCACGCCGAGTGCAACCTGGGGATGGGCGATCTGCAGGATGGCGGCGGCGGGGCCACCAAGAAGCAGGACATGTTCCCGTGTGATGCGCCAGATGGCGGAATTCGATGGAAAGATGGACGCGTTTTGCATTAGTGCTGCGGGACTAATGAATGTTCCTTCGCTTGAGTCTTTTGAAAAATCCGATTGGGAAGCCATAAATGCCGCCTTTCAGGATGCGCCATCACTGGCTCTGGGCCAAGCCTGGTTGGAGAAACCTGAGGAAAACTTTCGCCACGGCACGGTGCAGACCGGTTGGCACGCGGATGCCATCGTAATTCTGGCGAAGCTGAATGATGACGTGATTTTCACCAAGGCCAGCGGGGATAATCAACACCTCTGGACGCTGGGTGATGTCTTCGAGATCTTTATCAAGGATGCGTCCCGCGAGGAATATCTGGAACTCCACATCGCGCCGAACGGCCACCGCTTGCAGCTCCGGTTTCCCTCCGGTGAGACGATCAAGCAGGTGCGCAATCGTGAACTGAAGTTGGAGGACTGCATGGTTGACCAACCGCTCTTCGATTTTTCCGCGCGGATCGTGCCTGGTGGCTGGGAGGTTTGGGCGCGGATTCCGGTGGCCTCGCTCGGATCCCCGGCCGAAAGCGCGGGCGGGATGTCGGTTTTTGCCTCCTTCAGCCGCTATGATTACGCCGACGAAAAAGCGCCCGCTGTTCTTTCCTCCACCTCTGCCCACACGGAATTGAATTACCACCGGCAGCAGGAGTGGAAAAAACTTACCTTCACGGAATAAAGCAGGCTACCCTCGCGTCATGGCCGCCCGCATTCCCGTCCTCCTCCAGACTCCCTACGAGGTCATCGTCGGCCATGAGATTCTGGCCCGTGCTGGTGAGTTCATTGCGCAACTCCGGCCTGCCGGAAAATGCGGACTGGTCACGGACTCCCATGTGGCCCCGCTTTACGCAAGAACGGTGGAAGACTCGCTGGCCGCAGCTGGTTTTGAGGTTACGACCGTCATTGTTCCGGCCGGGGAAAATTCCAAATCGCTCGCCCGGACGGAAGAAGTCTGCGACCGCCTGATTGCCGGGGGGGTGGATCGCGGGGGATTTGTGGTGGGTCTGGGCGGCGGCGTGGTGGGCGACCTGACGGGATTTGTGGCCTCTGTTTATTATCGCGGCATTCCCCACGTGCAGATTCCCACCACCGTGGTGTCCCAGGTGGACAGCGCCATCGGCGGCAAAACCGGGGTCAATTCGCGCGGCGGCAAAAATCTCATCGGCTCTTTTCATCAACCCGCCCTGGTCATCACCGATCCTGCGACCCTGGCCTCGCTACCCAAACGGGACTTCAACGAAGGCGTGGCCGAGATGATCAAACACGCCCTCATTCGCGATGTGGAAATGCTCGATGAACTCGAGGATTTCACCCGCGCCGATCTGCCCACGCTGATTGCCCGCAACGTTAAAATCAAAGCCTCGATCGTCGCGGAGGACGAATTTGAAAAAAAAGGCATCCGCGCGCAGTTGAATTTCGGCCACACCATCGGCCATGCCATCGAGAATGCCGCCGGCTATGGACGCTACCTCCATGGCGAGGCCATCAGTCTTGGCCTGGCGGCCGCCCTTTTTCTTTCCGTAAAAAAAGCCGGTCTCGAAGCCTCCGCAGCAGACAGAATCCTCCGGCTTCTCCAGGCTTTTGATTTGCCCGTGCGTTTGCCAGCAGACATCCCGGTGGAAGGGCTGATGGACGCCATGCGCCGGGACAAAAAATTCGAGGCGGGGGCCATCCGCTTTGTGCTCACTTCCAGACTTGGGAGTGCTTTTGTCTCGAAAGACATCACGGCGGAAGATCTGCGCGAAGCCATCCTCGAGATCGGAAAATAGCCCATCCCTGCGCGCGAAAGTTCGCTCTTTTACGAGACGCGTTCCAGAAATGGGTTCGCCGATCGGGCGGTGCCGACATCACCTTTTCGTAAACACGGCAGATGCCGTCGCGCTGGGACTGAGGCCGGTCTTGAAAGCCTTGGCTTTGAGCGTGGCCGAACTCCCGAGTGTGAAAGGTGAGGAATATTTCGTGGAACTTGCCGTCGGTTCGCTGCCGTCTGTCGTGTAGCAGATCGTCGCCCCGGTGGTCGCGCAGGTTAGTGTCGCCGTCACGCTTCCAGTGAAGCGGCCTCCATTGGGGCTGATCCGAGGGGTGGCGACCGCGCTGCCCGCTGGGGTGATAACGAACGGCGCAGACGCCGTCAGGCTGTCGTTCGAGCCCGTTTTGAAGGCTTTTGCCATCACCGTGGCCGAGCTACTGAGGGTGAATGGTCCCGCATAAGCCGGCGAACTCGCGGTCGGCGCGCTGCCATTTGTCGTGTAGCGGATGGTGGCTCCCGAGGTGGCGCAAGCCAGGGTGATTTGAACGGATCCAGGGAAACTGCCGCCGTTCGGAGTGATTGTCGGCATTGCCACGGTGTTCACTGTCGCTGTGATCACAAACGACGCGCTCGCAGTCGCGCTTGCGATCGAGTCCGCCTTAAACGCCTTGGCCTTGAGCGTGCTGGAGGTGGTGAGTGCAAAGGGCGCGCTGTAAGCTGTCGAGCTGGTCGTGGGATCGCTGCCATTGGTCGTGTAGCGGATCGTTGCCCCGCTGGTCGCACACGCCAGGGTGACTTGCACTGAGCCGGAGAAGCTGCCGCCATTCGGAGTGATTGTCGGCGTGGCCACGACGATTGGCGCGACCGGCGTGAGCAGGAAGGCACGCGAAAAACTCTTGCCGGCCCCGTCGTTCCATGTGCCAACCCCTACAATCCACCCGTTCTCGTTGATGGCTGCGGCGCCATTGAGTTCCCTGAATCCGCGACCACTGGTTGCCAGGGTTACCAAGGCGTTCAAGTCCTTCATCACACCTCCCGTATAGATGAAGGCACGGAAGCTCCCGCCATTCATCTGGACGTTCCCGACGACATTGCCCACGTTGTTAATAGCACTGGCATAGCTGTGGAGCGAACCCGGCAGCGAACCTAAGTTGCTCATTTGTCCTCCAGTATGGAGAAAAGCCCGATACGCGCCCCCGCTTATCTGCGAGGTCCCTACGATTTTTTCAGAATCATTAATGCCAGCCGCGTTGCTGAGAGTCCCTCCGAGGGTGCCGAGATCCCTCATCCTGCCATTTGCATAAAGGAAGGCGCGTCCAAAAGAACGCCCTGAGACGAACACTCCGCTACCTCCAGGAGCAAAAGCGGTCCCGACGATTGAACCAGAGGCATTGATATCGTCTGCGTTCGTCTGCGCCCAGCGCGGCAAGGTGTTCAGGTTGGTGAGTGTTCCGTTGGTATAAAGAACAGCGCGAGCATAGCCATTGTTTGGTAGACTCGAGGAGCCGGCGGCTTTCCCGCTCTGGTTGATCTTTGCGGCCAGACTAGCACCTCCCAAGGTGCCAAGATTGACAATCGGGTTTCCGAAAAGAGAGGCGCGTGTTTTACGGGCGCTATCAATCACAAGCCCGACAATTTGCCCTGAATCGTTGATTCCGGCTGCGACGCTATAGGGATAGCCGGCCACAGATCCGAGGTCCGAGATGGTGCCATTGGAATAAACGAAGGCCCGGTTGAGTTCCGGATCACGGACATTAAGCCCACGGCTGAAGCTGCGTCCTACAATTTTTCCAGAGGCATTGATGTCCCCAGCCTCGCTGTTGGGATAGCCCGGCAGAGCGCCGATTTCGGTGATTGTATAGTTCTGAGCCTGAACCGAGGCGGAAAGACAAATTCCGGCCAACAAGACGGAGGCAAAGTTTGAGAGATACCCGCAAGTGTTTGTTTTCATTTTTTTGTAGAAAGTCACTGACAATCAGTTACGGCAAAAAGGCACCGGGCTGGTTGTCAATACTACATGACAGGCGCGACGCTACGAAAAGTCAGACGGAAGTCAAGTGCGCTAGAAAATCGGGAAAAATCTCACGCGGCATCGCATGTCAACCGGCGGTTTAGCCTCAGAGATGGAGGGACAATCAACCTATTGATGCGGTTGACTCTGTGCGCAAATTTGAGCTGGGATGATGTGTGTCGTGGGAGCACAAGAGGATTGTCACACTCAAGTTCGCGCTGTAAGAGGCGCGTGTGCTTGAGCTGAATCCTGAGAAAAAACTCGCCGGCGTTCTGGCTCCGGTTTTTGCTTTGCGCGGCGCTGACGATCTGGGCATTGGCGACACGGCCTCTCTCAAGGAGTTGATCACATGGGCGGCGCGCCATGATCTGGGCGTCGTGCAAATCCTGCCGATCAATGAGACCGGCAGCGACAATAGTCCGTACAATTTGCTCAGCGCGATGGCGCTCGAGCCCTCGACCCTGGCCGTCACGCCGGGAGCGTTGCCCGATTTGACGGCGGCGGATTTTTCCGAAATCACTACGAGGTATGATCTTACCGCCCTGCGCGAAGGCCCGGTAAAATACGGCGAGGTTAAGAAACTCAAACGCGAATTGCTTTACGCGGCGTTCAAAAATTTCCGCTCCCGTGGCGCGGACAAGGTGCGGGTGAAGGCGTTTGCGGAATTTGAAAAAACCAACGCGTACTGGCTGACGGATTATGCCTTACACCGCGCGCTGGTGAGCTGGCATGGGGAATCCGAGGTCTCGTCGGCCTGGCCGGCTGAACATCGCGCTCCGGTGGCGGCGCGGTTGTGGCTTGATGAACTGGGAACGGCAGACAAACGGCGGATGCGCGGCTTGATGCGCTTTCATTCGTACGTGCAATGGATTGCGTTTTCCCAGTGGCAGGATGTGCGCGAGCACGCGGAGCAACGGAGTGTCGCTCTCATGGGCGATGTGCCGGTGGGGGTGAGCATTTACAGCACGGACGTGTGGGCTGCGCCGGGGATTTTTGACTTGGGCCGCTCGAGTGGCGCGCCGCCGGAGAAGGTTTTCAAGTCCGATCCCTTCACCGAGAAGTGGGGTCAGAACTGGGGTTTTCCCCTTTACCAATGGGAGGCGATGGCGAAGGACGATTATACGTGGTGGCGGAAACGTTTGCAGCTGTTGATGGGGGTTTTTCATCTCCTGCGGGTGGATCATGCGTTGGGATTTTTTCGCATCTACAGCTTTCCTTGGCGGCCGGAGGATAACGAAAAATTCACGGACCTTACCCCCGATGAGGCCAAAAAAATCACCGGTGGGGAACTGCCGCACTTTGCGGATCGTGATGATGAAACCGACGAGAATCGCGAATACAACCGCCAGCACGGGGAAACGCTTTTCCGGATGCTGCACGAGGAGACCGGAACGCACCGGTTGATCGCAGAGGACCTCGGTGAGGTGGCACCCTACGTGCGCCCCGCTTTGCAGGAAATGGAAATCCCCGGTTTCAAAATCCCGCAGTGGGAACGCAACTGGGACCGGCTGGTTCCCGGCCCGGAGTATCAGCGCCTGAGCCTTGCGACCTATGCCACACATGATCATCCCCCGCTCAAGGTCCATTGGGATGAACTTTTCGCCACGTCGGAAAACCAAGACAAGGCCACCCGCGATGCCGCCATTCACAGCATGTGGGAGCTGATGGATTTTTGCGGTCATGCGGACATCAAGCTGCCCCAGCCCTTCACCCCGGAAATTCATGAGATTCTCCTGCGTGGTCTTTTTGCGTCAAACTCCTGGCTCGTTGTGCACATGATCACCGATCTTTTTGGCACGGCCGAGCGTTTCAACGTCCCAGGCTCCACTGGCGATAGCAACTGGACCCAGCGTTTATCGCAACCGGTTGCGACGTGGGACAACGTCTGGGTTGAGCTGCTTTCCGCGCTGCGTCTTGCGCTCATCGGGACGGGGCGCTCTGCAAAATAATCGAAAGGCTGTTGCCGGTCGGCCCGAATTCTGCTTACTAGTTCGCAGCAACCTTTCGCAATCCTCATGGCAAACCTCACAAAACGGGATCTGGTGATCCAGATCAGCAAAGACACCGGTTTGGTGCAGCAGGATGTATTCGACGTTATTCAAAAAACCCTCGATTACATCACTGATGCGCTGGCCAAGGGCCAGGATGTGGAGTTGCGAAACTTCGGTGTCTTTGAAGTGCGGCTGACCAAGTCCCGCGTTGGGCGCAATCCGCACAAGCCCGAGAAGGATGTCGTCATTCCCGCGCGGGCCACGGTGAAGTTTAAATCTGGAAAAATCATGCGCCAGCGGGTGCTTCTCCGCACGGACGAACTCACAAACACCCAAAAAGAGAGCGCGGCCGCCTGAATTCTGTCGTAACTTAGGGCGTGTCTTCTTTCATCCGCGTCCGTGGCGCGCGTCAAAATAATCTTCAGGGCCTTGACCTCGACTTGCCGCTTGGGCAGTTCATCGTCGTCACCGGCCCCAGCGGCTGCGGCAAATCCAGCCTCGCTTTCGACACCCTTTACGCGGAGGGACAACGCCGCTACGTCGAGACGTTCAGCCCCTACACCCGCCAGTTTCTGGAGCGGATGGACAAACCCAAGGCGGACCTCATTGAGGGAATCCCTCCCGCCATTGCGATCGAGCAGGCCAACTCGGTAAAAACCACCCGCTCAACCGTCGGCACGATCACGGAAATCAACGACTACTTGAAGCTGTTTTTTCCCCGCGCCGCGCACGCGTTTTGTCCTTCCTGCCAGCGCGAGGTCCGCACCGAGACCGCGCATTCCATCATCGAACACATCCTGGCCGAAATGGATGGCGAGCAGGTCTTCCTCACTTTCGGAATTCCGGTGCCGGCCAAAACCAAGGCGGCGGACTTTTTCGATTTCCTCCGCCAACAGGGCTACCTGCGCGTGTTGTTCAACGGCGAGGCCATTCGCACCGATGAAGCGCCCAAGGGCATCCGCCTGCCCGCGATTGTGCAAGTCCTTCAGGATCGCATCGAGGTCACGGCAAAAAACCGTTCGCGCCTCGCCGAGGCCGTCGAAAGCGCCCTCCGCTTCGGTCAGGGAAAAATTCAAATCACTCAACCCTCAAGCCTGACGGGGATGCGGGGTCCCCATCTCCCCGCGAACTCTCAGCCTTTCTCCAGCGGCTGGCATTGCGCCCATTGTGATTTGGATATCCGCCCGCCCAGCCCCGGGCTTTTCACGTTCAACAACCCGCTCGGCGCGTGTCCCGACTGCAAGGGATTCGGACGCATTGTCGGAATTGATTGGAACCGCGTCATGCCCGACCGCTCCCTCTCCCTCGCCGCCGGGGTGGTGAAGCCGTTCCAGGCCCCTCAGTCCAAGGAGTGTCAGCGCGATCTGATGCGCGCCGCCGCCATGCGCGAGGTGGATGTTCACGAAGCCTTCGAGGATTTGCCCAAGGCCGATCAGGAGTGGGTGATGAATGGAGAAAGCGGGGCCGATGTTTCCGGCGAGGATTTGGAAAACGGCGTCTGGTATGGCGTAAAAGGATTCTTCCGCTGGCTCGAATCGAAGACCTACAAGATGCACATCCGCGTCTTGCTCAGCCGCTACCGAAACTACCAGCCCTGCCCGAAATGCCACGGTGGCCGTTTCCAGCCCGAGACCCTGAACTACCGGCTCGAGCCCTCCCACAAAACCCTCCCCGAGATTGCCGCCACCCCGGCCCGCGATCTGCGCGCCATCATCGAGGCCACCTCCATTCCCAAGGACGATCCCAGCGCCGTGCTTTTGCGCGACCAGATTCTTTCGCGGCTGTTTTATCTCAATGAAGTCGGACTCGGCTACCTCACTCTCGACCGTCCGACCCGCTCGCTTTCCGGCGGTGAAATCGAGCGGGTGAACCTCACCACCTGCCTCGGCGCGTCACTGGTCAATACGCTTTTCGTCATGGACGAACCCAGCGTGGGCCTGCATCCGCGCGATACCGGCCAGTTGGTCAACGTCATGCATGCCCTGCGCGACAAGGGCAACACGCTCGTCGTCGTCGAACACGAGGAAGCCATCATCCGGGCCGCCGATTACGTCGTGGATATCGGGCCCGGCCGCGGCAGCACCGGAGGGAAACTGATGTTCGCCGGACCGCTCGGCGATCTGGCCAAGTCCGGCTCCCTCACCTCGGATTACCTCTCCGGAAAAAAAAGCATCCCCGTCCCCGCCCAGCGCCGCAAACCCAAAAAATTCGTCAAGCTCAACGGGATCCGCCATCACAACATGAGTGACATCAACGCCGAGATTCCGCTCGGCGTGTTTTGCTGCGTCACCGGTGTTTCCGGTTCGGGAAAAAGCTCACTCGTCCACGACGTGCTTTATCGCAATCTCTGTGGCGAGGCCAAAGACGATCACGATGCGCCCGGCGTTTGCCGTTCCATCTCGGGGGACGAAGAGGTCGGCGAAATCATCATGGTGGACCAATCGCCCCTGGCCCGCACGCCCCGCTCCACCCCGGCGGTTTACATCGGCGTTTACGACGAGATCCGCGACATCTTCGGCACCCAGCCCGCCTCGCTCACGGCCGGACTCTCGCCGTCCTCGTTTTCCTTCAACGCCGGCGACGGACGCTGCGAACGCTGCGCCGGGCTCGGCTACGAAAAGGTCGAGATGCAATTTCTCAGCGATCTTTTTCTGCGCTGCCCGGAATGCGAGGGCCGCCGTTTCCGTCCTCATATTCTGGATATCAAGCTCCGGGAAAAATCCATCCACGACGTGCTCGAAATGACCGCGCAGGAGGCCATCGAGTTCTTCAAGGGCAACGCCCGCGTCATCTCCTCCCTGCAACTCCTGGCCGATGTCGGCCTCGGCTACCTGCGCCTCGGCCAGCCCGTCAATGCCCTCAGCGGCGGCGAATCCCAGCGCCTTAAACTCGCCGGTCACCTGACCGAAAAACGCGAGGATGGCGCCCTCCTCATCTTCGACGAACCCACCACCGGTTTGCATTTCGACGACATCGCCCAATTGCTGAAAGTCTTCCAGCGTCTGGTCAAGGATGGCAACAGCCTCATCGTCATCGAGCACAACCTCGAAGTCATCAAATGTGCCGACTGGGTCGTGGACATGGGACCCGAAGCCGGCGATCAGGGCGGTAAAGTCGTCGCCGCTGGAACTCCGGAAACTGTGGCGAAATGCGCCAAGTCTCTCACCGGCCAGTTCCTTGTGAAAGCTCTGGGAGGAGTGCGGGCTCTCGCGCCCATCGAGAAACGCAAAGCGAAAAGCGCAGTTCCCAAGTCCACTGCCATTCGCGTCACCGGCGCGCGCGAGCACAACCTGAAAAATCTCACCGTTGAGATCCCGCGCGAAAAGATCGTCGTCGTCACCGGCCTGAGCGGCTCGGGAAAATCCACCCTCGCGTTCGACGTCCTTTTTGCCGAGGGCCAGCGTCGTTTCCTCGACAGCATGTCCGCTTACGCGCGGCAATTTGTGGATCAGCTGGAAAAGCCCGACGTGGACTCCATCGAGGGCCTGCCCCCCAGTGTCGCCATCGAACAGCGCGTCACCCGCGGCGGCGGCAAATCCACCGTTGCCACCGTGACCGAGATCTACCACTTTCTCCGGCTCCTCTTTTCGAAACTCGGCACCCAGCACTGCCCCGATTGCCACGTCCCGGTCGAAAAACAAACCCTCTCCGCCATCACCACCACCGTGCAGGAACTCTCCACGCATGGGAAAATCCAAATCTTCGCCCCGCTGATCAAGGCCAAGAAAGGTTTCCACACCAAGGTCGCCCAATGGGCGGACAAGCAAGGCATTGAGTTTCTCCTCGTGGACGGCGAACTCGAACCCGTCGCCCGTTTCACCAAACTCGAACGCTTCAAGGAACATACCATTGACGCCCTCGTCGGCGAAGTCGCCCCCGGCGAAACGGTCAACACGCCCGACCTCGTCAAGCGCGCCATGCGCATCGGCAAAGGCACCGCCCGCGTCCTCGACAGCAAAGGCGTCTCACACACGCTCAGCTCCGAAATGAATTGCCCGGACTGCGCGCGCGCCTTCGAGCCGCTCGACCCCCGCCTTTTTTCCTTCAACTCCCCCCACGGCTGGTGCACCCACTGCCGCGGCTTCGGCGAAGTCTGGACCGATTATTCCACCAAGGAATTCGAGACCGTTCTTGAGGCCGAACTCGCCCAGGAACGCAGCCACGAACAGCTCGCAGATGAAGAAGCCCGCCCGTGCCCGATTTGCAAAGGCGCGCGCCTCAACGACACCGCCCGCAATGTCTTCCTTCAGGGCCAGACCATCACCGGTTTCACCCACGCCCCCGCCGAGGAAGCCCTCGCCCTGGTGGACAAATTCCACTTCACCGGCACTGCCTCCGAGATCGCCACCGATGTGCTCGCCGAGATTTCCCAGCGCCTGCGCTTCCTCAGCCAGGTCGGGCTGAACTACCTCAATCTCGACCGCACCGCCAACACCCTCAGCGGCGGCGAATCCCAGCGCATCCGTCTCGCCGCCCAGCTCGGCTCGAATTTGCGCGGTGTCCTTTACGTCCTCGACGAACCCACCATCGGCCTTCACGCCCGCGACAACGCCCGCCTGCTCGACGCCCTCGAACTCCTCGCCCGCCACGGCAACTCCCTCGTCATTGTTGAACACGACGAAGAGACCATGCGCCGCGCCGATCACGTCATTGATCTTGGACCTCAGGCCGGCAGCCGCGGTGGAGAAATCATCGCTTCCGGCACTCTGGACGACATCCTTGCCAGCGAACGCTCCCTCACCGGCCGCTGCCTCAAGACTCCCATGCCGCATCCCTCGCGCGGCACCCGCCGCAGCCTCGACGACGTCCCCGGCTGGATCGAACTCGGCGGTGCCAACCGCCACAATCTCAAGGACGCCGACGTGCGCATCCCCATCCAGCGTCTCAGCGTCGTCTCCGGCATTTCCGGTTCCGGCAAGAGCACCCTTGTGCGCGGTGTGCTCCTGCCCGCCGTGAAGAAATCCATCACGCACAAAAAAAACGCGCGCCTCGATGACAACGCCGGTTACCGCACCCTCACCGGCACCGACCCCATCGGTGCTGTCCTTGAGGTGGACCAATCCCCCATCGGCAAGACCTCCCGCTCCACCCCCGCCACCTACATCAAGGTCTTCGACGAGATCCGCGCCCTCTACGCCAATCTCCCCTCCGCCCGTATGCGCGGCTACACCGCCAGTCGGTTTTCCTTCAACAACGAAGGCGGACGCTGCGATTCCTGCATGGGTCAGGGTGTGATCAAGCTCGAGATGAACTTCCTCCCCGCCTCCTACATGCCCTGCCAGGAATGCGCCGGACGCCGTTACAACTCCGCCACCCTCGAGATCGAATACAACGGCAAATCCATCGGCGACGTCATGGACATGACCGTCGAGCAATCCGCCGAATTCTTCGCCGCCCATCCCAAGATCAAACGCGCCCTCAGCCTTCTCAACGAAACCGGCCTCGGCTACCTCAAGCTCGGCCAGCCCAGCCCGACCCTGAGCGGTGGTGAAGCCCAGCGCATCAAACTTGTCACCCAGCTCACCCGCCGTTCCACCGCCGCCGCCGAGGAAGTAAAGACCACCCGCCGCGGCAAATCCACCCTCTACGTTTTAGAGGAACCCACCATCGGCCTCCACGCCCACGATGTCGCCCAGCTCATCCAGGTGCTCCACCGCCTTGTGGACGAAGGTGGCACCGTCGTCGTGATCGAACACCACCTGGACGTTATTGCGGAGGCTGATTACCTCGTGGACATCGGCCCCGAAGCCGGCAGCAACGGCGGCGAAGTCGTCGCCGAAGGCACCCCCGAGCAAGTTGCAAAATCAAAGACCAGCCGCACCGCGCCATTTTTACGCGAGACGCTGAAAGGCTGAGGCGGTATTGGCAGGGGGCTTTGTCCCAAAGCTCCGCCGACGTCGCATCGGAGCGTGCCATGGTTGCATCAGCCTCTACGGAGGGCGGGCCGCCACC
>Ga0209591_10004729_pt1 | contig 15338 bp, 13 predicted proteins | sample MAT01_FD_187207 | JGI IMG/M metagenome (GOLD analysis project Ga0209591, IMG submission 187207) | Freshwater microbial communities from Lake Fryxell liftoff mats and glacier meltwater in Antarctica - MAT-01 (SPAdes) (version 2) | ecosystem: Environmental > Aquatic > Freshwater > Ice > Liftoff... | reverse complement strand
TTTGATCGTCAGGAAACATTCGAGAACGAAATCACATCGGTCAAGACACGCGGCGCTAAAAATACCCAATACTTTGACACGCTTGACGCAGCGCTCGAACGTCTCAAGCTGGTCTTATCGGATGAAGATTAACAGCCTCCGCTGCCGGGAAGAGAACCTGAACGTCTGAGTATCCAGGCCCTCTTCAAAGGGAGGCTTATTCCATTTCGGGCATTTTGAGATAGTTCTCCGGCACAAACAGCGACCCCTGGGTTGTGCCCTGTGGCACGATCTTTTGCAGGCGCTGATCGAGTTCTGCGGCATCCACCTTGCCCGCAAAATAATTCTGGAAGGCGCTCGTCACCTGCCGCACCTCCCGCGCTGATTCATGCACAAACTCCAGCCGATAATGCCCAATGCCACTCCGCAGCATCTGATCCAGATGACGACTGGCGACCTGCGCTTCGGCCCCGAACACGGTATTGCGACAGCCCACATCCGCCATGACAGGATGACTGCGCCCCTTCTCATCGCGCAGGGCGATCTTGTGACTTTCGCACGGATGGCCGCAGTCCAGATAGCTCGTCCCCTTCGAGAGAAAACGACAGAAGACGCAGTGCTCAGTGTGGAAGACGGGCAGATGATGATAGGCGATGACTTCAAAGCGTTCGCCGCCCATGCTCTGCGCCAATGTGCAAATTTGATCCGCGTTGAGATCGTGCGTCGGGGTGATTTTGTCGATGCCAAGCTTAAAATAGGTATCGGCTGTCATCTGATTCGCCACATTGAGGCTGAAATCCCCGATCAGCGGATACTGGTGGCGTCCCTGTAAGGCTTCCAGCAGGCCGCCGGAGCGCACGACAATCGGACAGTCCAGCCGCAGCAGGAAGTTGACGATGCGCTGTTCCTGCGGCTTGAGCACACGCGGGCTTGCCACACGCGGCATAATGCCCGCCGCTTTGATCTTCTCAACCGCCGGACGCAGGCCGTACAGTTCCAGATAATCCAGCGTGATGCTGGCAGGGCGGGCATCAATTGCGGCGTCAAGCTGCTCGGCGGTGCGAATCAACAGATGCAGTTGGGGGGTGGCCGCTGCGGATGTCTCCGTTGGGCGTACCGCCGCTGCGAGGGCGCTCTCCAATATGCTGATCGAATCGTGCGTCACGATGTGCGGCAACCGCGCCTGCTGGCTGACGATCTGCTCAACCGCTTCCTGACGCAGGCGACTGAGCAGCGAATTGGGGATGAAAGGGCTGCCCGCAATATCGGCTGTCAGGGCATCGAGGCGATAGGCCGTATTGCCCAGGCGTCCAAGCTGTGTTTGCAGCTCTTTAAGGCTGATGCTGCGACTGTTGGCGCGGGCCAGAGCCTCATCGGAGGTTACGAGGATGGTGATCTCAGGGTGTTTTGCCAATGTCCAGGTGAGCGTCAGCGGCTGGCCTTCCTGCGCGACCACATGCACATTCACAGGCTGCTTATGGACGGGCGTGTTGGCCTGGGTGAAGGGCTTGCCCGCCTTATCGACGTTGACATCATGGCTGCGCCAGACCCAATCGCCCTGACGGATGCGCCCAAAATCAATGGCGCGATTGGCAAAATACAATTCAATCCGCTTGCCAATGGGCTTGACCTCATACAGGAACCCGCCTTCTTCCGCGATCTCCGGGCTGCGCCAATCCGCTGCATCGAAGACAATGCCATCGCCGGCCTTGAGCGGCGCAAGCGACTGGACATCCGTCGGCTCAATCGCCACACGATCCTTATAGACCTGTGCCACCCGCCCGCACAACACCCCGCGATTGCGCGGGGAACGCCCGCTCACCACCGCCTGATGATCCGTACCGGAGATGAAGAAGGCCCCCAGACCTCTGGAATAGACCTGCTCAATCTCGATTTCTTCCTGGGGCGTGACCGGATTGGGGCGCTTCTCCCAGGCCGCATCCACCGCCCGCCGATACGCGCTCGTCGTCAGCGCGACATAATTCTCATCTTTATAGCGTCCCTCAATTTTGAGGGTCGAAATGCCGATATCGATGATGTCCGGGACTTGATGCAGCGCGTAAAGATCGCCGGGCGAGAGCAGATAGCGGGCGTCGCCCAACGGCTTGAGCTGCTCATCAACGATCAGTTCGTAGGGCAGGCGGCAGGCTTGAGCGCATTTGCCTCGGTTGGCGCTGCGTCCGCCCCAGGCCTCCGATGAGAAGCATTGGCCGGAGTAGGAGACACACAAGGCCCCATGCACAAAAATTTCCAGTTCGCAGTCGGTTTGCTCACGAATGTCGCGCATCTCTTTGAGGGAGAGTTCCCGCGCCAGCACCACGCGCCGCACGCCGAAGCGCTGCGCCAGCGCCACGCCTTCGGCGCTGGTGATGCTCATCTGGGTGCTGCCATGAATATCAACGTCGGGCGCGATCTGATGGGCCAGTTGTGCCATGCCCACATCCTGCACGATGAGTGAATCGGCTCCGGCGGCGGCAATCTGTTCGATGGTTTTGACAGCTTCGCGCAGTTCGTGATCAAAGATCAGCGTGTTAAAGGTCACATAGCCTTTAACGCCGCGACTATGGAGCGTTTGCATGACCTCCGGCAGTTCGGTCAGGCTAAAGCCGACTTTGGCGCGGGCGGTAAAATGCTTGAGGCCAAAGTAGACAGCATCTGCCCCCGCTTCAACGGCGGCGTGAAGCTGGGGCCAGTATCCAGCGGGACTCATGATTTCAGGTTTGAGTGGCATAGGTCAGCGATCTGGGAGATTAACGGTTTGACGGGAGTGTCGTTTCATCCAGAATTATCGCACAGGAGACGGTAAATCTCCAAGACGTTTTGCGCCTGACATTAGGGCGATTGCGTCTAATCGTAATTCGGTGAAATTAAAATGTTCAGGATGGTTCTTGTAGGGGCATGGCGTGCCATGCCCTGGGTTTGGCACGCCAAACCCCTACATAGATACCCCGTGTGAACTTTTGTGAGCCAAAAAATTTAAGATGCAATCGCCCTGCGCCTGACATTAGGGCGATTGCGTCTTGTAATCATTCACCTATCCGTGAGAATCGCGGATTTGTAGGGGCAGGATGCATCCTGGCCTGGTGATTTGTAGGGAATTTGGCGTGGGCGCGATGCATCGCGCCCCTACAAGGGCCTTTGTCGTATGGATAGGTGAGTGATTACTGCGTCTTAAATTTTTTGGTTCACAAAAGTCCATAGAAGGTGTCTATGTAGGGGAACAGCGTGCTGCGCCCCTACAAAAACCATTGTGAATACTCAATTTCAATAAATTACGATTTGACGCGATTGCCCTGATGCTTTCGCACAATCCTTTGACAAGCCAAACTCCACATGTTATCTTCTGTTATGAAGTTCCATCGGTAAACTCCATTTGAGCTACTTACATCCCTTTTCAAAGGAGGCGTTATGTATCGCAAGTTGTCCGTTTCTCTCCTCATGCTGTCGGCGCTGATTGCCACCCTGGTGTTCCTTGTGCCTTTTGCGGGCGCTCAAGATGCGAATAAGGATGTTTATGGGCGCGATCTGCCAGAAGATGCTGCGCCCTACGACATGCAAACCTGGGCCGCGCTGTGCGACTCCACCCGTACCGAAACGTCAGTGTCATCAGTGGTCTCGGTCTATCAGCGCATCTGCGGTGATACCAACATATTTGACCTGCTCGGCGATCCGCTCGTCAACCTGGACGAAAATCTCAATCTGATCCCTGGTGCGGCGGAAAAGTGGGAACCCTCGGCGGATGGCGCGTCGTGGATTTTCTACCTGCGCCCCGGCCAAGTGTGGAGCGATGGCACACCCCTCACCGCCAATGATTATGTTGCCAGCTACCGCTTCATGGTCGATCCCAAGAACGCCTATGACTTTGTGTGGATGTGGCAGGGCACAATCAAGGGTTGGTCAGAGGCCGTCGCAGGCGAAATCAAGCCGGAAGAAATCGGCATGGAAGCCGTCGACGATCTGACCCTCAAGGTCACGACAGATGGCGCACGCCCGTATCTGCCCGGTACGCTGTACTTCTGGCCGCCGATGCAAGCCGCTGCTCTGGCCGCGCATGGCCCCAGCTATATCATTGATCCCAAGCTGAGCGTGTCGTCTGGCCCGTTCATGCTCAAGAGCTTTGAAGCCGGCACGAAGCTGGTGCTCGAAGCCAACCCGACTTACAAAGGCTATCGTCCGCCGTATCTCAAGACCCTCATCGGCAACTATGGCGATCAACTGAACGGCAGCTTCCTCGCCTTCCAGAATCACGATATTGATCGGATGCCCTATGTGCATCTCAGCCCGGCGGATTTCCAGGTGATCGCGGCTGATCCGGTGCTCTCGAAGCATTATCTGCCCAACTTTGGCGATTTCCGCACCGATTACCTGTTCTTCGATACCTATACCGCCCCGTTCGACAATGTGAAGGTGCGTCAGGCCTTCGCCCATGCGCTGGATCGTGAGAGCATCGTCAAGAACGTCATCGGCGAACAGTTCGGTATTCCGGCCTACTCGTTCTTGGCCCCCGGCTTCCCGGCCTCGGATACCAATGGCGATCTGCACAAGTATCAGCAGTATGACTGCGCGGCGGCCAAGACGCTGCTGGCTGATGCAGGCTACCCCGATGGCAAAGACTTCCCGGCGCAGGAATTGAAGCTGCGCGGTGAGACCGAATCCCGCGCCCAGTGGTGGATCGCCTCTGCCGCCTCGATCAGCGACTGCCTGGGTGTGACCATCACTGTCAACAACATGGAATTTGCATCCTTCCAGGAGGCGCTGCTGGCTCGTCCGACGAGCATCACGTTTGGCGCTATTTCCTACGGTATGGATTATCTCGACCCGTCCAACATGCTCGGCGTGTGGGTCTCCACAGGCCGCCATTCGTGGCGCAGTGCCGACTTTGACACGCTGGTGCAGGACGCCAACGTGCTGGTCGGTGAACCTGAGAAGCGTCTCCAGATGTACAAAGACGCCGAAAAAATCCTCGTTGAAGATGCGGCGGGCGTGTTCCTGGTGCATCGTATCCAGGGCGATCTCATCCAGCCGTATGTGGCGGGTGAATGCTTCCGCCCAGATGCACAGGGCGTGTCGGCATGGCATTGGGGCAATGACTGGTGCTGGGGGACGTTCTACATCACCAAAGATGTCATGGACGTGAAGACATATCGCAAGTAGACACCTCTCCCCGATCCTCTTCTACAAGAGGATCGGGGCGGGTTTTTATACCGCGCCACAACGATAAATAGAGATATTGATGTGGGTCTGTAGGGACACGGCCCGCCGTGTCCGAATGGATGGACATGGTAGGCCTTGTCCCTACAAAAACATCTCTCTATGCCCCTCCCTCGGAGCGTAATTGGCACATGCTCTTAAAACCTTCCTTTGACACGAGGATCGGGAATGAGGAGGTCAAAAATATCTGTCCAAACATCTCTCAATCGTCAGAATCCCTATGACTTCTTACATCATTCGCCGCCTCATCAGCCTGTTTTTTGTGATGCTGGTGGTGTCGGCTATCGTTTTTGTCTTGATGAACAATATCCCCGGTGGCCCGTTCAGCCTGGGCGAGCGCGGCTATACGCCCGATGCCCTTGCTAACCTGGAGCGCAAGTACGGCCTGGATAAATCCGTCTTTGAGCGCTACATCAATTTCCTGGGCGGGGCGATGCAGTTGGATTTTGGCAATTCCTTCGCGGTGGCAGGCAATCCCCCCGTGACATCCGTCATCCTGCGAACGTGGCCCGTGACGCTGCATGTGGGGCTGTATACGCTCTTCCTGTCGTACAGCCTCGGCCTGTTGATGGGCATCGTCAGCGCCTACCGACGCGGCAGTTGGATTGATCATAGCGTGACATTCATGGCGACTCTGGGAATCACGCTGCCCAATTTCATCATCGCCTCGTTCTTGCTGCTGATTTTTGGCTATCAAAACGGCTGGGGTGTGCAGAGCAAATGGATGATTCCGCCGCTGTGGGCGGGCGGCCCGGCGCTGCTGTCGCAGGATTACTTTCTCCCGGTCATCACCTATGCGCTTGCGCCGCTGGCACTCGTGGCCCGCTACACCCGCTCCAGCGTCAGCGATGCCCTGAGCGCCGATTATGTCCGCACCGCCCGTGCGAAGGGCCTGCCCAACCGCCTGATTATGACGCGACATGTGCTGCGGAACGCCCTCATCCCGATGATTACGGTGCTGCTGCCGCAAATTCCCAATCTGCTGACGGGATCACTGTTCATTGAAGTCGTCTTTGGCATTCCGGGACTTGGTAAATTCTTCGTGACGAGCATTTTCAGCCGCGATTACCCGATGATTATGGGCCTCGTCATGCTTGTGGCGCTGTTCTGGGGGCTGACGTATCTGCTGACGGATATTCTGTACACGTTGATTGATCCGCGTATTCGCCTGGGAGGTGAGGCCCGATGAGCACTCCTGTCTCTTTGCCCCCATCACGCTCACCCGCTGTGCTGACATATCCCAAGCGCTCACTGTGGCAGGACGCCGCCCGTCGTTTCAGGCGCAGTCCGCTGGCGATGTTTGGACTGCTCATGCTGCTGTTTTTCCTGACGCTGGCCGTAACTGCCGATGTGATCGCGCCCTATCGCTATGACAAGGTTTTCCTGACGCTGAAATCCAACACGCTCCCATTTGTCAATCCCACGCACCCGCTTGGCCTGGACGGGAGCAGCCGCGATTATCTCACGCGCCTGATCTATGGAGCGCGGACATCGATGCTGGTTGGGCTGATGGTTCCACTGATCTCTTTCAGCATCGGCGTGCCGTTGGGGGCGATGGCGGGTTATATTGGCGGCAAGTTCGATTTTATGATCATGCGCCTGGTCGATGTCGCAACCGCGATTCCGCCACTTCTGTTTGCCTTGTTCCTGCTCAGTGTCGTGGGCAACGGCGTGTGGAATGTGATTGTAGTGCTGGCTGTCACCAGTTGGATTGAGCCAACGCGCCTGACGCGAGCGCAGTTCCTCGCCTACCGCGAGCGCGAGTTCATTGTGGCGGCACGAGCGATGGGAGCGCAGCACTGGCGCATCGTGTTCATCCACATTTTACGTAATGTCCTGTCGCCGCTGATCGTGGCGTTTACCTTTGCTGTGCCGCTGGCGATTTTCGCGGAGGCGGGCTTGAGCTTCCTCGGCATCGGCATCACTGAGCCGACGGCCAGTTGGGGCAAGATGGTCGGGTCGGGCATCGGGAATTTCATCCGCGTGTACTATCACATCGCGCTCTTCCCGACGATTCTGGTCGCGCTGACAATGCTGTCCTTTTCGTTCGTGGGCGATGGGCTGCAAGACGCGCTTGATCCGCAGCGGTCAAATTAACCCCTCTCCCCGCTCTCCCCACTTCGTAGAGAGAGAGCCTATTTCCCTCCTTGCGAAGCGGGGAGGGCTAGGGAGGGGTTGCTTGCGAAGCGGGGAGAGCGGGGAGGGGTGTTTTCTATGCAGCGCCGAGATTAATCCTCATCATCCTCGAAGGTGTCGATGGCGAGTTTTCCTTCGCCATCGTAGAAGTGATCGACTTCATCATCGGTCTCATCTTCATCGTCCTCGTCATCTTCGTCCAGATCGTCGAAATCCTCTTCGTCGTCGTCAGAGTCGTCTTCATAGACCTCTGCGCCTTCGTCGTTGAGATCGTCGTCCTCATCATCGCCCGGCCCCACCAGAAACATCTCAATGTCATTCGCCATGTCACACATGCCTTTTCTGGATGATCCATAACCGCGCTTATCGTAGCGCATCTTGCCCATCCGCAAATGAGCGACTCATGACAGGTGTGATGGGGCTACTCGGCCACGCCCTCGAAGGCGGGGATCGCTTCGCCGCCTGCGGTCACCAGCAGCGTATTGACCTGATGTCCGATAGGCAAAAGGCATGAGGTCTGGGCCTGATCCTTGAGGCCCCAATCGCTGAGGGTGTAGGTGGCGATACCGCGCAGCAGGCCCTCCGTCTCATTGCCGCCGAGGGCGATAATCATCTTCTCCGGCAGGGTTGAGGGTTGACGCAACCATGCAATGTGTTGGGCAATCTGAGAACGACGCTCGCTGGTATAGTCGGGACATGCTTTCATCAGGGCTTCAAGGTCATCGATTTTGGCGGCCAGTTCGCCTGCAAGCGGTGTGGCACGCGGGAGCTGCGTCAGATCGGCGGCAATCGCGCTGCTCGCCACATTCGCCTGCTGAGTGGGCATCTGCTGCTGCGGATTATCGCCCGCAGTCCGAGAGCGCAGCACAATCACAGCACCAATGCATGTCAGCGTAAAAATGATCACACTCACAGCAAAGAGCCGTTTGTCAGCCGTTTTGGGAGATGTCATAGACGGTTATTGCCCCTGGAGTGAGCGCAGATACTGGTAAAGATTGGCCGCGCCCGTCTCGCTGAGACGGTTGGTCGCATATTGATGAGCGGCCCCAAGCTTGCCGCCGGAACGCATGAAGGTGATAAACGCCTCCTGATTGGCGCTGTAGGTCAAAAGAGAACTCCCTTTATCCGTTCCTTCGCCGCCTGCGCCATGACACGAGGCACAGTCCAGCACCTCATAGCGCCCCTTGCCGCGTTCGACGGCCTGCGGATCGAGGGACACAACGTCTGCGGTGGCATCGGCTTTGACGGCCAGCGTTGCGCCCGCAGTGGCGATCTGCGGGGCGTCCGTCGGCTGTGAAAAGCTGAAGGTGGGAAGACCGTTAACAGGCGATGTGGCGCTGGTGGTAGGGCTGCCGCCTGCTCCGCTGCATCCTGCCATCAAAAGCATCACCCCGATCATCATAAACTGCTGGCGGACGCGCATAAGTCTTCCTCTCATGACGATAATCATACTTAATTATAGCGATGAATGCCTGTCTGCCCCACCTTTGCCCCGCCCTGGAGCGGTGTCCACGCTGGCGAAGCCTTAATCGTACTTGAGGGTCAGATATTTTCGCACCTTCTCTAAAAATTGGGCGAGATTATCCGGGTTCTCGCCGCCAAAGCCCTCAATCGTAAAGGCTAAACACTTTCCCGGCGTATTCAAATACGGCGGAGGCGATACGGGCAGGAACATGACCTGTCCGCCGCCTCTGCGATAATCATTATTGATCGCCCAGGCCAGATGCTCCAGCAGATACCAGCCAGAACGATCTGAGGGCAGGGTAAACTTCACATACCATGTGCCAATTTTCCATTGCGATGCATTGGTGATGATGTCATGGCCGCCGCAGCTTCCCAGTGTCCGCACATGAGGATAGCCATTGAGCGCCCGCACCAGCGACACGATATTGGCATCCAGTTGATCGTAGGGAACGCCTTGTTTGGCGGCTTTGATCGGCGTCATGGCAGGCGGTTGTGGTGAAAGCGTGTCATGCAGTTCAGCATCTTCCAGGCCGTCGGCGTCTTTCAAGTCATTCTCTTCGGCCATCGCCATGATATCGCGTTCGCAGTCGATACAAATTTGCTGCGTCTTCCCCCATACACTGAAATTGGCAACCTGACGGCGGCGCTCACAGATCTTACACTGCTGGCGAGGTGGTTTGCTCATGATCATCAATCCATCGTTAAAATCGGATCTGCAAATGTCTCAGATCGCTCGCGGGCAAAGGCTGTATGTCTGACAGGCATGATTATAACCGTTTCTTCGCCTCAGCCCTACCACATGCGACCCGCCGTGCATGGCCCTTCACCCCTGTCATACGGCGAGTTTGTGCTCAGAATAGTCATCTTGCCCTATTCACGCCCACAAGTCTTGACCAAAAACGGGCGAAAATACGAAAGATTCAGTATGATTTGTTGTAGGGTTTTGCTGTAACGGTCAGGATGGTGGGCAAAGAATGCCAGATGACACGCTCACAATCAAAGGTGTGAATGACGGACTGCTTATCACACTGAGTCCAACCGAGCAATGGGAACGCATTACAACCGATCTGGCCGCTCGCATCGATGACAAACTCGATTTTTTCAGAGGCGCAAAGGTCACGATTGATACGGGTGAGCGTCCTGTCCCTAAATATGAATTGACTTCGCTGCGGGCGCTGCTGGAGCGGCGGCAAATGCTGCTGGCTGTCGTGGTGAGTGAGAGCCAGACCACATTGGCCTCGGCTACTGCGCTGGATATTCGCACACGCTCGACTCTGGTTGCGCCGCGTGCGGAAGATGCCGAGCATGATGATGTCGCGCCGATTGACCCGGAAGAACAGGGCACAATTGGTGTTATGATACGGCGCACTCTGCGTTCGGGACGCACCGTCCACAGTCGCGGGCATGTGGTCGTCTATGGTGATGTGAATGCAGGCGCAAAAATTATTGCAGCGGGCGATATTATCGTGTGGGGCAAGCTGCGCGGCATGGCCCATGCCGGGGCCGAAGGCGATACGACAGCCGTTGTCTGTGCGTTGGATATGAGTCCCAATCAACTGCGGATCGGCGATCATATCACCACCGCCCCGCCGGATAAGCGGCGCAGCAATCGGCCTGAGATCGCCTGTGTCAAAGATGATCATATCGTTGTGGAAGCCTGGAGCTAAACGAGTAGAGGATAAGACATGGGGGCAAAGGTTGTTACGGTCACATCGGGCAAAGGCGGCGTGGGCAAATCGACCACGACAGCCAATTTAGGCATCGCACTGGCCCGCCTGGGTAAGAAAGTCGTCATGATTGATGCAGACATTGGGCTGCGTAATCTCGATGTGATTATGGGCCTGGAAAATCGCATTGTGTACGATCTGGTCGATGTGGTGGAAGGGCGCAGCAAACTGCGTCAGGCCATGATTAAGCACAAGCAGTTCCCCGACCTGCACTTGATCCCGGCGGCCCAGACACGCGATAAAACGGCGGTCAGTCCTGCCGATATGATTCAAATCTGCAACAAGCTGCGCGATGATTTTGATTTCATCCTGATCGATTCGCCCGCAGGCATTGAGCGCGGTTTCCGCAATGCGGTGGCCCCGGCAGATCGCGTCCTCATCGTCACCAATCCTGAAGTCTCGGCGGTGCGCGATGCGGATCGCGTGATTGGCCTGCTGGAAGCGGAGAACAAGGGGCCGGGCCAACTCATCCTCAACCGCTTGAAGCCGGCAATGGTCAAACGCGGCGAGATGCTGTCGCCAAGTGATGTGACTGATCTGCTTGGGCTTGAGATTATTGGCATCGTCCCCGAAGATGATCTCGTCATCCCGGCGTCGAACAGCGGCGTTCCGGTCACGCTCAATGACACATCGCGGGCGGGCATCGCGTTCAACAATATCGCACGGCGTTTGTGCGGCGAAACAGTACCGCTTATGAATCTGGATGAACCCGAAGGCTTCTTTAAGCGTTTGGCGCGTCTCTTCAGCGGCAACTAAGACTTCCCGTCAGGGGGTTATCAGGGGACATATCATGGCGAATTTTTTTGACCGCATGTTAGGACGGCAGCCCAAAGATGGTAGTGGGTCAGTGGCCCGCAATCGTCTTCAATTGGTGTTGGTGCATGATCGCATCAGTCTTCCACCGGAACGCCTGCGCGAACTGAAAGAAGAGCTTCTGGCGGTCATCTCACGTTATGTACCCGTCGATGGGAACGCCATCGATATTACCCTGGTGCAGCCTGATCGCAACAGCAGCAAGATCGTGGCCGAGATTCCGTTTGGCAAAGGCGCGATCCAGTTGGAGGGCGGCCTACACAACTATACCGAAGATGATGATCTCGATGCGAGTGAAGAGCCGTCCACCCATACCAATGAGGAGACGCCATCACGCCACGATGGTGAGGCGCTTTAGGGCGGGGCGGATTGATGCTGGAGATGCGCCCCTATCCGCCTGCCCACGCGATGCTTTATAATCTCGTCTCTCGTCCATGTGCTGGATAAATTCATGAACGAATCGGGACATTATTGGCAGCGCTTCGATTATATTCTGCTGGGTGCTGTCACGCTTTTGATCCTCTTTGGGATTATGATGATTGCCAGTGCCACACGCGGCGCGATTGCCGACGAACTCATCAATCGCCTCCCTGATCAAATCCGCTTTGCTATTGTGGGCTTTATCGCCATGTTCGCGCTGGCGCTGATGGATTATCGTCTCCTCAGCGGCCTCTCCACATGGCTGTATGGCGGCATGATCGTGCTGCTGCTCATGGTCATCTTCCTCGGTGTGGAAGGCGATGCCGGAGCGCAGCGCTGGCTCAATATCGGCATTCGCATTCAGCCCTCCGAAATTGGCAAAATCATCATCATCGTCACCCTCTCCACCTATCTCGCCGCCCGCTATAAAGAGATGAACAAATTCAGCACCGTCATCGGCTCGTTGATTCATCTGGCGATTCCGGCGGGGCTGGTGTTCATTCAGCCCAATCTGGGGACGACGCTGGTGTTTGTCGTCATCTGGGGAGCGATCATGTGGGGGGCCGGGCTGCGCGTGCGTCATATCCTGATGATCGCGGGTGCGGTGCTGCTGATTTTGCCTATCGCGCTGACGCAACTCAAACCCTATCAACTCTCGCGCATCACGACCTTCGTCTGCCGCGACTGTGACCCCGAAGCCCGTTATAACATCGAGCAGGCGCTGATCAGCATTGGCTCCGGCGGCATGTTCGGTAAAGGCTATGCGGCTGGCTCACAGAACGTAGGCCGTTTTTTGCGTGTACGCCATACGGATTTTATCTTCAGCGTGATCGCGCACGAGTTTGGCATGGTCGGCGGCCTCGCCGTGATGAGCCTGATTGGGGTGGTGCTGATGCGAATCTTGCGCGGCGCACGCACCGCCAGCGACCCGCTCGGCAGCATGATCTGCTATGGGGTGGCGGGGATGATCTTCTTTCAGACGGTGGTTTCCATCGGCATGAATATCAATATTATGCCCGTGACGGGGTTGGTGCTGCCCTTCGTCAGTTCGGGCGGCACCTCGCTCCTGTTTACGATGATCGGTATTGGCCTTGTACAGAGCGTGATCTTACGTCAGCGCCGATTTAAATGATCTCTATGCACCTCACTATCCATCTATCCTCTCTCACAAGGGGCGAAGGCGGGAATGGTGTGAGAAGCCCCTCTACCACGCAGTGGGAGAGGGGTTGGGGTGAGGGTAAAAGAGTCAAATAAAAAACCTATTCAAAACTGAGGTTTTATACCATAACATCATGGTATGATACATCGTGACCCTGTATGACACATTGAGGATTTCTATGACCGATAAACCTGTGCGGACACGCTTCGCCCCCAGCCCAACCGGATCACTCCACATTGGCGGCCTGCGAACGGCGCTCTTCAACTGGCTGTTTGCGCGGCATCACGGCGGGCAGTTTTTGCTGCGGATCGAAGACACCGATCAGAAGCGCTTTGATCCGAACGCCCTGCAAACGCTGATTGAGGCGATGAAATGGGCGGGCCTGAATTGGGATGAAGGCCCCGATATTGGCGGCCCCTACGCGCCCTATGTGCAGTCTGAGCGGCTGGATTTGTATCAGAAGTGGGCGCAGTGGCTCGTCGATCAGGGCAAGGCGTATAAATGCTTCTGCACCTCTGAGCGTCTGGAACGAATCAACAAAGAGAAGCAGGCCCGCAAGGAGCCGCCCGGCTATGATCGCCACTGCCGCAATTTAACGCCGCAGCAGGTGGCCGAGCAGGAAGCCCAGGGCCTCAAATCCGTGATTCGCTTCAAGATGCCGCTCGATGGACAGGTCGTCATCTCAGATTTGATTCGCGGCCCTGTGACGTTTGAGAACGCCATCCAGCAGGACGCGGTGATTTTGAAATCGGACGGCTTCCCGACCTATCATCTGGCGCATGTGGTGGATGATCACTTCATGGAGATTTCACATGTCATGCGGGCCATTGAATGGCTGCCCTCGGCCCCGCTGCATATGAATCTGTGGTATGCCTTCGGCTGGGATGTGCCGCACTATGTCCATCTGCCCGTGATGCTTAATCCCAATGGTCAGGGCAAGATGAGCAAGCGCAAGCCACCGCTGGATAAATTCGGCAAGGTCATCCCGGTGATGGTGCATGATTACATGAAGATGGGCTATCTGCCCGAAGCCATGACCAATTTCCTCGCCAATATCGGCTGGAGTTTTGGCGATGATCGTGAAATCTTCTCGATGGCCGAGGCGATTGAGCGCTTTGATATGACGCATATCAATCAGGCCAACAGCGCCTTCCCGGTAGAGAAGCTCGATTGGGTCAATGGCGAGCATCTACGCCAGCTTGCGCCTGACGATCTCGCCAAACGGCTGCGCCCGATCCTCGAGGCGGCTGATCTGGAAGTCAATGTTGACACGCTGCTGCACATCGTCCCGCTGGTGCAGACACGCCTCAAGACACTGCACGAGATTGTCGATCTGGCGGGCTTCTTCTTCCGCGATTACAGCGCCTTTGTCGCGCCTGCATCCGAGATCTTGCTTCAGAAGAAGATGGATGCCGCCCGCACGCTCACCATCCTCAATGAGTCGATTGCGCTGATTGAATCGATGAGCAGTATGGCACATGAGCCGATGCATGAGGCGTTCAAAGGGCTGGCCGAACGGCTTGAGATCGGTAACGGCCCGCTGTTTGGTACGCTGCGCGTGGCGCTGACCGCTCAGACCATCTCCACACCGACGTTTGAGACGATGGAGGTGCTTGGCAAGGCCGAGTCGCTGCGGCGCTTGCGCCTTTCGGTGGCGCGTCTGACCGAGCAGCATCCTAATCCGTCGGTTTGATCGCACGTCATAGATTGCGATTGAAGAGGGTACAAATCTCTGTACCCTCTTTGCGTTTTTGAGGACTGGTCAGCCCTGTCAGGTCAAAATTCAGTCTTGAAAGTCCTGGGTGGCCATAGTAGAATGACTTCCATTGGTGGGAGATAGTTTAATGGCAAAACCGCTGATTCTGGATCAGTCATTCTTGGTTCGAGTCCAGGTCTCCCAGCTCATTTGAAGCCAGTTCGAACATTCTGGATGAGGATCGACAGAGACATCTCTGTCGATTTTCATTTGGGGTCTGACACCTTCATGCTGGCTCACAGTACGTATCTCATCAGTCAAATCTTTTAGATACGCGAATGGAGTTCGCAACTCCAACTTTACAGTTCCCTCGGTGTTCACGGTAACTCGTTCAACAACCTGACGCAGCAACTCTTTTTGGTCGTTGCGCTCCAAGCTATTATACAACACTCCGATCTTTGCGATAATTCCAAGCGCCGTATCCAGATTATTGATGTGATATTCTTGTTCCTGTTGAACAGTTTCGAGACTTTGGCGCAGTTTCTGTCTGCGGTCCTGCCATTCAGCCCATAAATTATCCCAAATAGCGTCAGTGATTTTTCCTGAAGCAAATAATCGCGCCATACGTGCTTCTTCTTCATCGACAGCTTTCAGCGCAACCTCAATTTGAATTCGCTCATCTGGTTTCAGATGTCCTAGCTTCTGAGCAAGCTCATGCGTATAGCTTGCTCGA
>Ga0209591_10004725_pt1 | contig 15343 bp, 11 predicted proteins | sample MAT01_FD_187207 | JGI IMG/M metagenome (GOLD analysis project Ga0209591, IMG submission 187207) | Freshwater microbial communities from Lake Fryxell liftoff mats and glacier meltwater in Antarctica - MAT-01 (SPAdes) (version 2) | ecosystem: Environmental > Aquatic > Freshwater > Ice > Liftoff... | reverse complement strand
CCCCAAGGCCTTCCCGCTCGCAAGCTCGCGGACCGAAACTGCAGCCGCGACGATCGCCGCCCCCGAAGCCCACATCCCGCAATCGCTCCGCGACGAAAAACCGAAGCCAGCGCCAACGAAAACCCCATCCGCCCCCGCCAGCCCATGGCTGATTTTCAAAAGCCCCGTCTGGCGGACAGACTCTATGTAGAGCGACGTCCCGCGGGATCACGCCGACTTCGCCGCCGTGCAGTGGTGGGGCGCGGCGGGTGGCGGGCACGGCGTCGCACCTGCGGGGGCCAAGCCGGGGGAGCGCGGAAAGATGATCACCGGACAATATTTCGAGGCCTTTCCCAGCCACGCGGCCGAGTTGGGCAAACCGCTCGATCCGGCATTGGGAGAACGCTGACAGCAGTTCGCCCGCAAACTCGGAGTGCCCACCGAGCGCCTGCCTGCGCCGGATGGAAAAGTGACAGACCCCCTCACTCCCCGGCACCGCCCGACGCCCGACCCGTTTCCAGCGCGCCGCGGTGAAAAGCAAATTCCTAGCAGCTAGCGACAGCACCCTCCTCCTCAGCTACGGCCTCACGCACCCGCCCGCTGTCGCGGCGAAAAAGGAGGACGCATTCCTAACATCAGAAACGGACGACCTTACAAAAAGCTCATTTCACCCTCCTAGGGTTGCCGTTATTCAGTTCGTCGGGACCGGGAAATGAGTTGTAATTGCCGAAGCGGTTGATGCCTTCCCTTGGCCAATAAACGGCTATGGCAAGAATGACGTTAGGCGTGCCGGCTTTCCCTTTTTTCGGAGCTACATAGAAGGCAATGCCTTCCTTCGCTAAGTTATAAATAAATGGTTTGTCGCCTCGTGCCGACTCGGCTTTGGCACTCTCCTTCAAGATGGGATACGCTGCAAAAAGGTCAGCCAAAGGATCGCCGACGCGCAGGCCTTTCACGGTAGAAAAACGTCGGGAGGTAATCGTAATCTGTCGAACAGTATAGACATCCTTCGGTTCTTCGACTCGGCGTGAAGTCACACAAATTTCCCCGTCAGCCAAATTCCAAACAGTATAGCCAGTTCCCATTGTGCCTTCGTCCCAGTCTGGGTCGCCAAATATCTTTGTCACATTGTTGACGTTCGCTCCCAGCCGAATCAGGCCACATTGGACGCCAGGAACCAAGACAGTGTCGCGCCTGCCGGGATCAGCTCCGTGCCCGCATGACACGCCGGAGAAGACGCTCAATAGAAGCAGCAATCCGGAAAGGAATGCTGGGAGCGGGGTGATCAGACGACAGATAGCGCCGTCCTGATTTGGTGCCTTGCGGAGCGCACGAATGTGCTCGGCGTAGAACGTCATGCCGCCTCGGCTGTTGATATAGACGGTGATTGGATCGCCGCCGAGTCCTCGCAACCGGCAGACATCAGGAGTGAGTCAATGCACATGGGCCTCGTCGATCTCACCGAGTGACAAAGCCCGCTCGCGACGGATCTTCGCGGAAATTGCGCGACGGGACCACAGATGCCTCGTCAATTCACGGCGCTTTTTTTGCTGCTGAGAAGCGAACGCTCTCCAGTCAGCAAACTCGGAGCTTTTTGGCGGCGGCGGCACTTTTTCGAGAAGCTTGCTGTAGTAAGCACGCACATTTCCCCGATACCGGATCATCGCTCGCGCCAGCGTCTCGTGGATCGCTGCCTCTGGAGTTTCCGGAGGCATTGTGGGAAAAGCGAGTTGGTCAGAGTTCACAATCTGAAATTGTTTGGGCAGCGGCAGTGCGTCAAGACGCGGCATCGCGAGAAAGCGAAAGAGCCTACTCCGCCCCGGTCTCACGGCCCATGAGGTTTGCGCAGAACGACCGGCTGGTGCTGACGCCCGGAAACTTCGACGGCGATCTCGATGAAAGTGCGGATCAGCGACATAGTCAGGCCTTGGGCTCCGGCGGAAGGGTGTGGACAGACGGCGAATTTTTCCCGATTTGCGCGAAAGACGCGTGCTGCCGTCGGTTCAAAACGCGGCCGCGCGCCGGTGCGTATTCGGATTTTACAACCTGAAACCCGTGGCCTAATTTCGGCCCGTATGCGCCCCTCCCGCCGCCAAATACAGCCATTTATCCGGCGCTGGTCGGCGGGCCGGCCATCGGCCACCGCGCTGCTCGTGGCGATCAGCATGGGGGCGTTTGCCGCACAGATGGTCGCCGGATTTTTCCTGAGCGAGCACAGTGTGGAGACGCTTTTCCGGCACTGGCTGGCGCTCGACGGGCCGGGCATCCAGGCGGGGCATTACTGGAAGTTCTTCACCTTCCCCCTGCTCCACCACGATCCCCTGCACCTGCTCGCAAACATGCTGCTGCTTTACCTCGCAGGGCGGGAGGTCGAGCCCATCGTCGGCCCGCGCCATTTCCTCGCGATTTATGGCGTCGGCATTCTGCTCGGCGGGGTCGCGCACTGGCTGGCGATGCCGGAGATCCCTCTCGTCGGCGTGACCGCGGGCGTGACGGCCGTGTTCGTGGCCTTCACCACGATCCTCCCCGAACTCGAAGTCACGATGCATCTCTTCTTTGTCCTGCCATTGCGCCTGCGCGCCAAATATCTCGCCCTCGCGCTCGTCGCCATGAGCGCGGTGTGCTGGATGACCCTCACTGCGCCGTATGTCGGCCCGGCCGCGATGGTCACCGCGAGCGTGCTCGGTTGGATCTACGTCAAGCAACTGGGCTTCGGAAACCCGCTTGCCATTCAGCGTTACATCTTTGAGAAACGCCAGCGCGCCACCCGGCTGGAGCGCATGAGCCCGGACCAGTTCATCAGCGTGGAGATCGATCCGATCCTCGAAAAAATTTCGCAGCACGGCATGCACAGTCTCAGCCGCGCCGAGCGGAAAATATTGGAACAGGGACGCGGGAAGATCGCGACGCGGACGGCCCGGAAATAGGCCGGAAATCAGGGTCAGTTCAGATACCGAAACTCCGCGCTGGCAAAGAGCGCCCGGCAGAAGCTCGTCCATGCGGCGGTGATCGCTTCGGCATTGCGCGGACCGAGCGTAGTCTTGTCGGCCTTGCTCCAGGCAGCGGGGAATTTGCTGAAAAAATTCATCGCTGCTGTCCGCTCACCCGAGCTCGGCGGACGGCAGTAGATCAGCCAGTAGGCGTAGCTGATGCGCTCGTCGATATTCGCGGACGCGCCGCCCTTCGGGCCTGCGGGATAGGAGCCGACCACGCGCTCTCCGAGGCGCTGGGCCTGCACGGCGACAAACGGGCTGTTGAGAAGATAGAGCGCCTGAGACGGCACATTCGTGGTCTCGCGGGCTCCGGTGACGAGCGATGGCTCGGGAAAATCGAACGCGGCCAGCGCATCCGGTAGCAGGTCGCGCACGATGGGCAGATAGACGGAGCGCACCTTGCTGCTCGCGTTGACCAGCGCGTCGGGATTGGCACTGCGCGGCCGGGTCAGCGGGCCGTCGCCTGCGAGCGCCACGGGCGAGCCCACGGGCGGCTCGAGTTGCAGTTGCTGGCTGGTTGCGAGGATCGCATCGCGGATGCACTCCGCGTCGAGGCGGCGCTGGCTCATGCGCCAGGTGAGCGTGTTCTCGGGGTCGGCGGCGAAAGACTTTGCGTCGAAGCCGGAGCCGAGCTGGTAGGTGCGGCTGAGCACGATTTCGCGGATGAGCTTTTTCACCGACCAGCCGCCAGCGCGCAGGCGCAGCGCGAGGTCATCGAGCAGCGCCGGGTTCGCCGGCTGTTGCCCGGTCGTGCCGAAATTGTCCGTGCTCTCAACGATCCCGCGCCCGAAAAGCCAATGCCAGACGCGGTTCGCCATGACGCGGGCGGTCAGCGGGTTCTCCGCGGCGATCATCCAGTCCGCCAGCTCACGCCGGCCGCTGCTTCGCGCGGGAATGGTGGGCGCCGCACCGTGGCTGAGTGCGCTGACAAATCCGCGCGGCACTTTCTCCCCGGGCTTATCCGGCTCGCCGCGGGCGAAGAGCGGACTGTCGGTGATCGCGCCAAATGCCGCTGGCCGCCCGAAAATCTGACTGCGGATGCCTTCGCGGACTCGTCCGCCAAATCGCTCGGCAGAGTTTGCGGCTGGCCGGTCCAGCACACCCATCGCCAGCGCCTTCGGCTGGCCCGCGGTGTCGTAGGCCTTCAGCTCCGCGTCCAATTCTCCCACCTGCGCGATGAGCCGCAAAGCACGCGCGCCATTTTGGGCATTGTCCTGCCCACCAACACGACGGGCCTTTAGCCGCTCGGCGATGAGTTCGTCCCGCTCCTTGGACAGCGCCGCGAGCTGCGCGGCCTTCCGCGTGCGCTCATCGGGGCCGAGCGTCTTCGCGATCTTCGGCACGTTCGCGCTGGTCGGCAGCTCGATGAGCTGCGTGGGGTGCCGGTTTTGAAAGCCCGCCGCCGTGCCGTAGCGCGTGTCGGTGCTGAGGAAAATGCCGGCCATCGCGTAGTATTCGCGCTGCGGGATCGGGTCGAATTTGTGATCGTGGCACCGCGCGCAGGCGATGGTCATCCCGAGCATTCCCTGCGAGATCGCGTCGATCTGCTCATCCGCCACATCGAGCGCAAACTGCCGCGGGTTCTGCTCGTTGAGCGACTTCGCGCCGATCGCGAGGTAGCCCGTCGCGACCTGATGCTCGGCGCGCTCCTGGTCGTCCTTTGCCGGCAGGAGGTCGCCGGCAATTTGCTCGCGGATGAATTCATCGTACGGCTTGTCCGCATTGAACGCCGCGATGACGTAGTCGCGGTACCGCCACGCGTGCGGGAAGGCGATGTTCGAGTCCTTCCCGCTCGACTCCGCAAAGCGCGCCACGTCCAGCCAGTGCCGGCCCCAGCGCTCGCCGAAACGCGGCGATGCCAGCAGCCTGTCCACGACCTTCGCAAAAGCATCCGGTGCTTTGTCCTGCACAAAAGCGGTGATCTCAGGCATCGACGGCGGCAGCCCGGTGAGGTCGAAGGACACACGCCGGATGAGCGTGAGTTTGTCCGCATCCGCGACCGGCTTGATCCCTTTCGCCTCCAGGCCCGCGAGGACGAAGCGGTCGATGTCCGACTTTGGCCAGGCTGGGTCCTTCACCGCGGGCGGCGCGGACTTTTTCGGCGGCTGGTATGACCACCACTCCTTCGTCTTCTCCGGGTCGTATTTCTTCACCACCTTCGCCGCGCCGTCTCGGGGGTCGGGCGCGCCCATCTGCACCCACTTCTCAAAATCCTTGATCACGTCGTCGGGCAATTTGCCGCCGGACTTTTTCGGCGGCATGGCGAAGTCCTTGTTCTCGTAATGGATCGCGTCAATGAGCAGGCTTTCCTTGAGATCACCAGGCACGACAGCCGGCCCGTTGTCCCCGCCGCGGCGGATGCCCTCGCGCGTATCGAGCGTCAGGCCGCCTTTGATTTTCTCCGCGTTTTCCGCGTGGCATTTGTAGCACTTGTCCGAAAGCACGGGCCGGATCTTCTTTTCAAAAAAATCCCGTTGCTCCGCAGTGATGGCGGGCCCGGCCGGAGGCACGGTTTCATTGAGCGCGGCGAAAGATGAGCCCGCGCAGAGCAGCGCGGACAGAAGCGGGAGGAGCGTGGAAATTTTCACGGAGTGCGGAATGATGTGCCTGCAAACACTGCGCCCGCGGCGCGGTTGCGTGCGAAGTTTTTGCCGAGCGGCTGTCCCAATCACCGATGCCGCCGCTGTTAAGCAGGTGAAGTTCAAAATCCAAATCCAACCCATCCCATCGCCATGAAACTGACCCACATCCTCTCCCTCGCCACCGCCCTCCTCGTTCTCGCCTCGCCCGCCGCCTTTGCCGGCAAAGGCAAAGCCAAAGGCGAAGTCGATCCCGCCAAGAAAGCCGCGCGCGCGGCCGCCCGCGACGCCAAGCAGTTTGACAAGAACGAGGACGGCTCGATTTCGGGCGAAGAGAGCGCGGCGTTGCGCAAAGCCTTCGACGCCGACAAGACGGGACCGCTCAAAGCCCTCGATCTCAACACCGACGGCACACTCGACGATAACGAAATCGCCGCGGTCAAAAGCGGGAAGGGCGGGAAGGGCGCCAAAGGCGCGAAGAAAAAGAAAAACGCCGTTTGACCGGCGCACCGCGGTGTTGCTTTTTTGCCAAACGCAATGAGCCGCGACGCCGACACCCCCCTCGACCGGAGCAAACAACTGATGCTCCTGATGACGCAGCACCAGCGACGCATCTTCGGCTACATCTACACCCTCGTGCCGGTCCGGCACGATGCGGAAGACATCCTCCAAGAGACGAGCCTCGTGATTTGCGAAAAGTTCGATCAGTTCAAGCCTGGCACCGACTTTGCCGCGTGGGCCTGCCAGATCGCCTATTGGGAGATCCGGCGGGCGCGGCAAAAGTTTGCGCGGTCAAAGGTTCTCTTCAATCAGGATATGGTGGACGCCATCGCGGAAACCGCCATGGAGCTCGCACCGGAAATGAGCGCCCGGCGCGAAGCGCTGGCGAAGTGCCTTGAGAAACTCCACCCCCGTGACCGCGAGTTGCTGATGACGCGCTATGAACCAGGCAGCGGCGTCGAACTGGCAGCGCAGCGCTCAGGCCGCTCGCTCGAGGCTGCTTACAAGGCGCTCGCCCGGCTGCGCAAGCTGCTGCTCGATTGCGTCAGCCTCCAACTCTCGAGGGAGGGCGCGGCATGAGACTGCCCGATGACCAACTACTGGAGCTGAACGCGCTCTGCCACGCGCTCATCGACGGCGCCATCACCGACGCCGAGCGCGCCCGGCTGGAGGAAATGCTCGCCTCGTCCGCAAACGCCCGCCGTTTCTACGTCCGCGCGATGACGCTTTCCGCGAGCCTCTTCGACTTCGCCGGCGAGATGCAGTGCGACGCACCCGATGTCGGGCAGGCTTCCAGCCTGCCGGAGTCCGACAGGCATCCCAGCCTGTCGAGCCCGGCCGCCCGTCCGGCGGGCACGGATGCCCGCCGCACCCCGACAGCCTGGAGAACTGTCCCACGGCGCTTCGCCCTGCTGACCGCCATGGCGTGTGCGGCGCTCGCCCTCACGCTGTGGTTCGGCTTTGCGGCAAAACGCGGCGCTGTGCATGAGACTGCCAGCGCGGAGCAGGAAAGCAGCGACGATTCCATCGCGCGGCTCTCCGGCGCAAAGGATTGCCGCTGGTCGGGCGCGCCGCTGGCACCTGGCTCGGAACTGCGGCGCGGCCAGCGGATCGAGCTGCAGAGCGGCTTTGCCGAGGTCACCTTCGACAGCGGCGCGCAACTCACCCTCGAAGGCCCGGCAACGCTCGAACTCGATTCCGCATGGGAGGCCGTGCTGCATCGCGGGATGCTGAAGGCGAGTGTGCCCCCCGAGGCGATCGGTTTTCGCGTTACCAATACGAGTGTCGAGGTCGTGGATCTCGGCACCGAATTCAGCATGGTCGCGGACGAAAACGGTGCGACCGAGGTCTTCGTTCTAAAAGGTGCCGTCGAGGCCGCACCGCGCGATGTCGCTGGCCGCGCCGGCCAGGCCGTCCTGCTTCGCGAAACGCAGGCCCGCCGCTTCGCCACCGCTGGCGGGAGTGACGTGCATGACCGGGATGCGAAGCTCGCGAAATTCAACCGCCGGATCGCGCTCGACCGTTTCACTCGCCCGGCGAATTACGTGCATTGGTCCTTTGACGAGGAGGCCGGCCCCGCGCAGGCGGAAACCATCGGGCTCGCGCACGACGGTTTCGCCGCGCAGTTCGAATCGGCCAGCGAGGCGTTTCCCGGCGGCACCCGCACCGACGGGCGCTGGCGGCGCGCCCTCCGGCTCGACGGCCAGCGCTATGCCAAAGCTCCTTTTCCCGGCATTGGAAAACGCGCCGCGCGCACCGTCGCCTTTTGGATCAATGTGCCGCCCGACGCCCCGCTCCCGGACGCCGGCGCGATGCTCGCCTGGCCTCTCGGCACCACCGGCCGCGGCGTCGAGATCGGCTGGAACCGCAGCCCGCTCGACGGTCCGCTCGGCGCGTTGCGCACGAGTGCGGGACGCCACGCCACTACCGGCACCACGCCGCTTCGCGATGGCCGCTGGCATCATCTCGCCGTCGTCTTTTCGCCGAAGGCAAAGGCGGAAGCGGCTCCCCAAGTGCGCCAGTACATCGACGGTCGCCTCGACGGTCTCTCCGCCCGTCGCAACGCCAAACGCGCCCGCGGTTTTCAGATCGAACGCGACGCACCCGCAGGCTCCGCAGAGGAAGCGCTTTGGATCGGCCGCAACTTCGCCGACCGCGAATCCTCCGGCCACTTCCGCGGCGCGCTCGACGAACTCTTCCTCGCCGACCGCGCCCTCACCCCACCCGAAATCCGCCACCTGATGACCCACAACAAACCCGCCACGCCCGAAACGCTCGCGGCGCAGTAGAGCGCAATTCAATCCACTACTCCGTCCTCCTGAACGCAGTTCCGGGAGTCTGCGACCGGGACGGAGTGAAGGATCGCTGACTGTGTAGGATTTATGGCGCGCGGCGCTTCAAGAGGCTTCGCCAAACGCGGCGTGTTGCGCTTCAATTCGTGGTTGTGAAATCGAATCTCCCCACTGTCCTCGCGCTCGCGCTCTTTACCGCCACGTCATGCACCGCTGAGCCAGCGAAGCCGCGCCCAAACATCCTTGTCATCTTTTCCGACGACCACGCGTCGCATGCGCTGAGTTGCTACGGGAGCAAGATCAACACGACGCCGCATCTGGACCGGATCGCGGCGGGCGGGATGCGTTTTACGAATGCATTTGTCACGAACTCGATCTGCACGCCGAGCCGGGCGACGCTGATGACGGGCAAATATTCGCACATCAACGGGGTGCCGGTTTTCAACCGTTTCGATGGCGCGCAGCCGACGGTGGCGAAGTATCTGCAGGCCGCGGGCTACCACACCGGGATGATCGGGAAGTGGCATCTGGGCAGCGATCCGACGGGGTTCGACTACTGGAGCATCCTGCCGGGACAGGGCCGGTATTTCGATCCTCAGTTCATCGAGATGGGTGTCTCGAAAACGGTGAAGGGTTACGTGAGCGACATCATCGCGGACCAGACGATCGACTTTCTGGAGAAGCGTCCGCGCGAGAAGCCGTTCCTGCTTTTCTCCAATCCGAAGGCACCGCACCGCGCGTGGGAGCCGGATGAAAAGCACGCGCAGATGTATGCCGACAGCGACATCCCGGAGCCGGCGACTTTCAACGACGACTACGCGGGACGCTCCTCCGCGGCGACTGAGGCGACGATGCGAATCGACCGTGACCTGAAGCCGAGCGACACGAAGGGCGAACCGCCCGGGAGTCTGGCCGGCGCGGCGCTGAAGAAGTGGAAATACCAGCGCTACATGAAGGATTACCTGCGCTGCGTGGCCTCGATGGACGACAATGTGGGGCGGGTCCTCGACTATCTGGAAAAGAACGGGCTGGTGGAGAGTACGGTGGTCATCTACGCGAGCGACAATGGCTTTTACCTGGGCGACCACGGCTGGTTCGACAAACGGTTCATGTATGAGCCCTCGCTCCGCATTCCTTTGCTGATCAAGGTTCCCGGAGCGGCGAAACCGGGCGCGGTCAATGACCGCATGGTGCTCAATACGGACTTCACCCCGACGATCATGGACCTGGCCGGCCTGCCGGTGCCGGACGACATCCAGGGCCGCAGCCTCGCGCCGCTGCTGCGTGGCGAGACCCCCGCCGACTGGCGGACGGCGATGTATTACCGCTACTACCATTACCCGCAGGATCATCGCGTGCAGCCGCACTACGGGGTGCGCACGGAAACCGCGAAGCTGATTTATTTCAACAAGATCGACGCGTGGGAATTCTACGACTTGGTGAAAGACCCCGACGAAATGAATAACGCCTACAACGAGCCGGCCTATGCGCAGCGGGTAGAGGAGATGAAGAGGGAGCTGGCGCGCGTGAAGAAGGAGGCGAAAGACGAGGATCAGTTTGCGAGCGAACCTCCGAAGGATGATGTCGTTCCGCGACGGCCGAAGACGGCTGCCCCAGCGCAATAGCAGCACGCGCTGACGGCGCTCCGGGTTGCTTTCAACGCCCCTGATTACAAATCGGTTCCGGGAGCAGGTGCCGGTGGCGCCGAGGCACTCGCAGGAGCGGGCGCGACCGGCGCGGGTGGGGCGTCGGCGGCACCGTAATCGGTCGAGGTGATGGGCACCATCAGGACGGTGTTGAGGTAGTTGACCTTGATCACGTTGCCCTCGCGGGAGATGAGCTTCACCGGGGTTCCGACGGGGAGTTTCATCTTGCCGTAGGCGAGTTGGACATCGATCGGCTTGGTGAGCTTGAGATTCGTCTTCACGGCGGTGCCGGGATCGGCGGGAACGACTGCGGGAGCCACAGGGATCGGAGCCGCAGGGATGGGGGCCACAGCGGGATTGGCGGGCACCAGCGGATCCGGGTTGGAAGGCGAAGGATTGACCGCCATCGGAGGGTCATGCGGGAATCCGGGGAGCGGGGCTTGGGCGGGAGGCTTGGGCGCGAGGGGATCCGGGGGCAACGCGGGTTCGGCGGGGTTGGCCGCAAGAACAGGATTCGCCGGAGCCGCCATCAGCGGATCTCCTGGCAGGGCCATGAGCGGGTCCACCGGCGGCGCAGGCACGGCATCGGGAATTCCGAGGTTTGCATTGGCGATCACTTTCTGCGGCTCGATCGGCGGGAGTGCCTCGGGACTCACCGGTGCCGGAAGCGGCGCGAAGGGCTGGGGTGCCGGATTCGCGGACTGCCCGGGGAAGGCAGGCGGTTTTGAGCCGCCGGCATTCAGCATTTTGTGCACAAAGAAAAACATCCCGAGAATAAGCCCGCCAAAGACGAGGCCGCGGCCGATCGCGAGGAAGGGAATTGCCGGCGATGGCTTCCGCTTGCGCAGCTTGCCCGTCGCCGGGTGTTGCCGGTTGAATTCGGCGGCGAACTTCGGTCCGCTGGCATAACGCAACTTGCCCTTCCACGGTTTGGCGATGAGCTGGGGAAATTTCTCGGCCACAGCCGGAAAGAAATATTTCCGCGCGGCGTCTTTTCCCTCGTCGTCCCAGTTTGGGAATTTGACGTCCAGGTAACCCACCAGCACCTGGCAGTGCGCCTTGGTAATCTTGGTGAAATACTCCGCGCCCTCGACCCCGCAAAGGTCAAAAAAATCGCTGGCGCGGCGCTCTTTCCTGGCCTGGATTTCCGCGACGAAAAGATCGGGATGAAGCTTCAGCCGGTCCGAAGTCCATTGGGCAAGGCGCGGGGCGTTTTTCGAGTCCTCCATGGCGTCATTGACGAGGAGGGCAGCCTGATCTTTCGCCAGTTCGGAGGAAAACGGGATGCCGAGGTACCCGAGCAGCGCCTTCTGCTTTTCGGTCGCCGACTCGCCGGCCTTGGGGAGATTGCCAGCGGTGGCGAAAATCGGCAGCGCCGGTTCGGCGGCAGTGGGCGGAGGCGGGGGCGGGGTCTCGAGCGCGGGGGGCGCGGGATTGAGCACAGAGGCGAGCGGAATCCATTTGGGCAGGCCGGGATGCCAGGCGTAATCGACCTCGCTGACGCTGCCCTCTTTGAGCAGCGTCTGCGTGGTTTTTTCGGTAAAAGGCCCGATCTCCTTGCCGTCTCGCAAAATGTAAATGTCCATGCGGTGTATGTGAACTAACCCCAGGAACGGCGTTTCGGTGGAGAGAAAATCCAAGTCATTCCGGGCCTGGTGAATGCGCAGGCGCGACTATGTGCGGACTCGGGGAGAAATCCAGCGCTTTTCCCGCCCCGCTTACGCCGAGGCGGCCGCTTCGTCGGGGAAAATCCGAAACACCTGATCGAGGCACGCGATGTGGAAAATGGCGCGCACGCTTTCGCCCAGGCCGAAAAGGGCCAGGGTGCCGCCGTAGGCCTGCACGCGCTGGAGCGCCTCGATGAAAAGCGCCAGGCCGGAACTGTCGATGTAGCTGACTTTTGTGAGGTCGATGAGGAGCCGCGGCACCTTCTGCTCGACGAACGGCGCGATGGCCTCGCGAATTTCCGGCGAGCGGTGCAAATCCACCTCGCCGTCGAGCGCGAGGATGCCTTTTTCAGTCTGCGACGTCTTGGCCATAAGGTGCGGTATGCTTATCACTCTCACTCCTTCGCAGCAACGGGCCTTCGCGGACGCTCGCGCCTTCTACGCGACGACGATGTTCACGAGCCTTCCCGGCACGACGACCACTTTTTTGATCTCCTTGCCCGCGGTCCACTCCACGATCTTCGCACTGCTGCGGGCCAGCGCCTCCACGGCTTCGCGGCTCGCCTCTTTGGGCACGACGATCTTGTCGCGGACCTTCCCATTTACCTGGAGCACGATCTCCATTTCATCCTCGATGAGACACTCCGGGTCATAATCGGGCCACGGCATATTTGCCAGGTCGGGGAAAACCTGGAACCGCTCTGAAAGCCTTTCCCACAGCTCGCTCGTGAGGTGCGGCGCAAATGGGTTGAGGATCTGAAGGAGCGTCAGGATGGCTGTGACCGGGCGCGGATTGAGGCCCACGAGCGCGTTCGTGCAGACCATCATCTGGGCGAGGGCTGTGTTAAAACTCAAGGTCTCAATATCCTCGCCAACTTTCTTGACCGTGGCGTCGATGACCCGGCACAGCTTCTTGTCCATCAGGACATCCTGCACTCCTGCGGACACACTCCAGGAGCCGTCCTGCTGCTCCTCCATGACGAGCCGCCACACGCGGGCGAGGAAGCGCGCGATGCCCTCGACTCCCGCCATCGACCACGGCTTCGTCGCCTCCAGTGGTCCCATGAACATTTCGTAGCCGCGCAAAGCGTCCGCGCCATATTCGACGATGACATCATCCGGGTTGACCACGTTGCCGCGGCTTTTTGACATCTTCTGGCCGTCTTCACCGAGGATCAGGCCCTGATTCACCAGCCGCTGGAAAGGCTCGGGCGTGCTGACGTGGCCAAGGTCAAAGAGCGCCTTGTGCCAGAAGCGCGCATACAGCAGGTGCAGGACGGCGTGCTCCGTGCCGCCGACATAGAGATCGACGCCGCCGGGGGGAGGTTGAGAGTTGAGAGTTGAGGGTTGAGTGGCACCCATCCAGTAGCGCTCGGCTTCGGTGCCGACGAAGCGGTTGGGGTTTTGCGCGTCGCAGTAGCGGAGGTAGTACCAGCAGCTCCCCGCCCACTGCGGCATGGTGTTCGTCTCGCGCGTCGCGGTGTCGGAGTAGCGCAGCCAGTCCGTGGCTTTGGCCAGCGGCGGCTCGCTCGTGCCGGTCGGTTTGAAATCGCTCATCTCCGGCGGAGTCAACGGCAGTTCGCCGGCGGACAGGGCGCGGTGCTTTCCCGCCTCCCACACGATGGGAAACGGCTCGCCCCAATACCGCTGCCGGCTGAAGAGCCAGTCGCGCAGTTTGAAATTGATCGTCTTTTTCCCCAGCCCCTGCGCCTCCAGCCGCGCGCTGATTTCCGCCTTGGCGTCCGCCGTCGGCAGGCCGTCGAGCGGCCCCGAGTGGATGGCGAACCCCTCGCCGGCGAAGCACTCCAGCGGTTCCGCCTCGCAAACGCTCCCGCCGCCGAGGCCGAGCGTCGGCGTGGGCGAAACGACCTCGCGGATGGGCAGGCCAAACTTGCGCGCAAACTCCCAGTCCCGTTCATCGTGCGCGGGCACGGCCATGATCGCGCCGGTGCCGTAGCCGGTGAGCACGTAGTCGGCGATCCAGATCGGGATGCGCTCGCCGTTGACCGGGTTCACGGCAAACGCGCCGGTCCACACTCCGGTCTTGTCCTTTGCCAGATCGGTCCGGTCGAGATCGCTCTTGCGCGCGGTTTTCTCGCGATACTCGCGCACGGCCGGCCACTGCTCCTCGGTGACGAGTCGCTCGACGAGCGCGTGCTCTGGCGCGAGCACCAGGTAGGTCGCCCCGTAGAGCGTGTCCGGCCGCGTCGTGAAGACGGTGATCCTTTCGGTCATCTCCGCGACGGTGAAATGCACCTCCGCGCCCTCGCTGCGCCCAATCCAGTTTTTCTGCAAAAGCTTGATCCCCTCGGGCCAGTCGAGGCCCTCCAGTTCATCGATCAGGCGCTGGGCGAATGCGGTGATCCGCAGCATCCACTGGCGCATCGCGCGGCGCTCGACGGGGTGCCCGCCGACTTCGCTCTTGCCGTCGATGACCTCTTCATTCGCGAGCACCGTGCCGAGCGCGGGGCACCAGTTCACGGGGGCTTCGCTGACGTAGGCGAGCCGCACGGAGTCCGCGTCCGCGCCCTTGTAAGTAGAGACGGGCTCGGCGCGCTGCGTGTCGGGGTTAAACCAGGCCTCGTAGAGCTGGAGGAAAATCCACTGCGTCCAGCGGAAGTACCCGGGATCGGTGGTGTTCACCTCGCGCTGCCAGTCGTAGGCGAAGCCGAGGCGCTGAAGCTGGCCTTTGAAGGAGGCGATATTCTGCGCCGTGGTGACGGCGGGATGCTGGCCGGTCTTGATGGCGTATTGCTCCGCGGGCAGGCCAAAGGCGTCCCAACCCATCGGGTGCAGCACGTTGAAGCCGCGCATCCTTTTATACCGGCTGATGATGTCGGTCGCCGTGTAGCCCTCGGGATGCCCGACGTGCAGCCCCGTGCCGCTCGGATACGGGAACATGTCGAGCACGTAGTACTTCGGCCTCGTCGGGTCAAAGCCGGGCTCGCCGGGATTGAGGACGTGAAAGGTCTGCTCGCGCTCCCAGTGCAGCTGCCATTTGGGCTCGAAAAGGTCGAAAGGGTAGGGTTTGCGGCGGACGGTGCTCATGCGGAAAAGGCGGAAGGATGAAGGCGGAAGGCGGAAGAGGCAACCGCCACTTCTCGCTTCCGCCTTCCGCCTTCCGTCTTCATTCTTTCCCCATGCGCCGCCTGCTCATCGCCACAAAAAACGCGCATAAGACCGGGGAGATTCGCGCCATTCTCGGGGACGGTTGGGATGTGACCGATCTGAATGCGCACCCCGACATCGTGGCGCCGGAGGAAACCGGCGCGACCTTTGCCGAGAACGCCGCGATCAAAGCGCTCGCTGCCTCGCAGGTCTTCGCGGGGCTGGTGCTCGCGGACGATTCCGGCCTGGAAGTGGATGCGCTCGACGGTGCGCCCGGCGTCCGCTCCGCGCGCTATGCCGGCGACCACGCGACGGACGCCGGGAACCGCGCGAAGCTGCTCCGCGAACTCGATGGGACGCGGGGGAAGGCTCGCACTGCGCGCTTCCGCTGCGCGCTCGCGCTGGCGGAGAGTGGCCGCGTCCTCGCGAGCTTCGACGGCGCGGTCGAGGGCGTCATTATCAATGCCGGGCGCGGCGAGGGCGGCTTCGGCTACGACTCCCTCTTCGTCCCGGAAGGGCATTGCGAGACTTTCGCCCAACTCCCCGGCGCGGTAAAAAACCAACTCAGCCACCGCGCCC
>Ga0209591_10004724_pt1 | contig 15345 bp, 13 predicted proteins | sample MAT01_FD_187207 | JGI IMG/M metagenome (GOLD analysis project Ga0209591, IMG submission 187207) | Freshwater microbial communities from Lake Fryxell liftoff mats and glacier meltwater in Antarctica - MAT-01 (SPAdes) (version 2) | ecosystem: Environmental > Aquatic > Freshwater > Ice > Liftoff... | reverse complement strand
GCCGATCTGTTTCATGCCGACTTCGAAGTATTGCTTTATGACCTCACCAGCACTTACTTTGAAGGCGAAATGGAAGGAAATCCAAAAGCCAGGCGAGGCTACAGCCGCGACGGCCGGCCCGACTGCGCTGAGCGGCTTTCTGGACAAAATCGAGAACACATATGGCAAGGCCAAGCGGATGTGGGTGATGGACGCGGGATTCCCACCGAGGCGGTGTTGGCCGCAATGCGTGCTCCCGGACGAGAGATTTCGTATCTGGTGGGCACACCGAAGAGCCGGATTGGCAAGCACGAGAAGCTTTGGCTGAACCTGCCCTGGCAGAAGGTTCGTGATTCCGTGGAAGTGAAGCTATACCAGGAGGACGGTGAGTTGTATGTGCTGGCCAAGAGCGAGGGTCGGCAAGCCAAAGAGATTGCAATGCGGCAAAAGCGGCTGGCCCGCTTACTGTTGAAGCTGCGGGCGAAGCGCAAGAGCTTGCCATCGCGGGATCAGTTGCTGATGCGGTTGGGTGCGTCAAAATAAGTGTGCCTGAAGCTGGAGAGCCAGTGACGCGGGAGTCTTTTTCGTTTCGGGTGGACCGGGACAAGCGCAAGCGGGCCGAGTGGCGCGATGGACACTATTTGCTGCGGTCGAATCTGACCGGCGGCGACCCGGCGGTGCTTTGGGCTCGCTATGTGCAACTGACACAGATCGAGGCGGTGTTCCGCTCGCTCAAAAGTGAACTGGGGCTTCGACCGATTTACCACCAACTGGAGCACCGCGTGGATGCGCACATTTTGGTGGCGTTTCTGGCCTATTCGTTGCAAGTAACGTTGAAGCACCGATTGCTGATCCATGCACCGGGTCTAACCCCGGCGGCGGTATTGGAAAAGCTGGCGTCCATTCAGATGATCGACGTTCATCTGCCCACCGTAGATGGCCGCCGATTGATTCTGCCTCGCTATACCCAGCCCGACACCGACGTTAAGATCCTGCTCGATAAACTGCGCCTGGCCCTGCCGGCTCAACCGCCTCCACGGATCACCTCGGCCAAGATCGAAGAGCCTTCTCTCCCCGTCGCAGGTTGATTCACTCTTGTGGTGAAGACCTACGGCATCCCTTTACTGATTCTAATAACCTTAGCTGACTCGAATCGGCTCAACTGCGAAAGTCGGGATAGACCGTCTCCCCGCCCGCATGGCCCGCACCCTCAAATTGCTCCGCCAGGAAATCCAAATTCGAGATCAATTCCTCTCCAGCAACAAAAACGTGAAAATCCAACCCATCGAGGACCTCCCTCCTCTCCCTGCACGCCCAAAAGAAGAAGTCTATCTGGTCGTGGTCACCCCGGAAGGCCTTGTCCCTATCGAGATCGAGAATCCTGCGGAAGCTAAAATTCCACCCATCACCGGCAACCCAAAAGCAGACCGCAGCTTCCACGAAAACGCCCAACGCATCCTGACCAAATACGAAAACCTGCCAGCAAAACCAACACAGCCGCAGGAAAACCAGAAAACAAACCCAAACCCGTGAGGTACCCAAGCCTCCACAGCTCATTGAAATCCGAGCCCGCGTAAATACACACGCCGGGCCCACGCCACCAGTGCGCCCGGCCACACCGCGCTAGTCGATCTCCAGCACCACAAACTGCATCTGCCCGGCTCGCTCCACCTGTACCGCCACCACTTGGCCATGCTTGAACTCCTCAAGCATCTTCCGCAGTCCAGCCAGATTCAGCACCGCCTCCTGATTCACCCGGTGCACCACATCACCCGGCTGCAATCGATTCGCTTCCACCGACAGGTCTGTGGTGATCCCGGCTACCGCCACTCCCGTATATTCACGAAGTGCCGAATACAGTGGGATCACTTTCTCATCGACATCTACCGCCAGAATCCCAAGCTTCCTCACCCGGCTTTGTTCACCCTGCAAATGCGCGAGCAAGCGGTCCGGATCCTTGGGCCGCTCAAGCACAGCAACCCCAATCTTCATCGGCTTTTTCCCCCGCACCAGATCCACTTCAATCGTCTTCCCCGCGTTCTGATAGATGTTCACACCAAACTGCCGCGCATTCTCAATCGGCTTCCCATTGAGTGCGACAACCACATCGCCGATTTTCAGCCCGGCTGCCTCGGCAGAGCTACCAGGCGTCACATCCTCGATCACAACACTGGCGTCCATGGCAAGCCCCAGCGCTGTCGCAAGCAGTGGAGAAATCGTCTGCGCCAACACCCCAATCTGCCCGCGCCTCACCCGCCCATCCTGCCGGATTTGCTCGTACACCGCCTGCACAATATTCGATGGCGAAGCAAAGCCAATCCCTTCACTCCCACCCGAATTGGAGATGATGAACGTGTTGATCCCGACAATCTTCCCGTCACCATCCACCAACGGCCCACCTGAATTTCCAGGATTGATCGCCGCATCCGTCTGGATGTACACCATCGGATCATCCGGCTTCACCTGCCGCGCTTTAGCCGAGACAATCCCCATCGTCACGCTGTTGTCGAGCCCGAGCGGACTCCCAAACGCAAACACCAACTGCCCCTCTCGCAACCGCTCACTATCCCCAAACGACAGAAACGGCAGGGGCCCCGCTTCATCAATCTTCAATACCGCAATATCGGTCTCCCGGTCCTGCCCCACTACACGCGCATTCACCAGCTTGCCGTTCGTCCGCAAGACAGACAAGTGCCGGTAAGCCGCCCCCATTGCTTGAGGTATTAACACCTGGATCCGCCCCGCATTCGCCACCACATGCGAATTCGTCAGGATATACCCATCCGCAGATACAATTACACCAGACCCGTTTCCCTTCGAACTTCGGATCAAAGGAGCAGAGTTTTCCTCTGAGGCCGAGAACGCCCGCACTACAATCTGCACCACAGCCGGATCTGTCTTCTCCACCAACCCTTCAAACTGGGTCGACAACAACCGCAACTGCGATTGCGCCTGAACAACCGAAACCATCAAACTGAACCAAATTAAAAGAGCGCGCATATGATTGAGATTCCTCAACCAACCATTTCGTGTCAGCTTCTTTCCGGGTAACGCGATAGAATCGCAACCGAGATGAATCGCCGCTCTGCCATTAGCCTATTCGCCGCGCATGTCGCCGCGTCCCCGCTCTTCAGCGCCGAAGATGAAGACCTCTACGGCCCCGTAAACGTCCACGAATTTGAAGACATCGCTCGCCGAAAGCTGCACAAACTCGCCTACGATTTCATCGCCGGTGGCGTAGAAGACGAACGAACCCTCCGCTCCAACCGCGACGCCTACGGCCACTGGGACCTCGTCCCCCGCGTCATGGTCGACGTTACCAACATCGACACATCACTCGACCTCTTCGGCATCCACCTCGAATCCCCGATCATCATCGCCCCCACCGGCGGTAAAGAACTCGTCATGCCCCGGGCGGACGAAGTCGTAGCCAAAGCCGCCCTCAAATCGAAAACACTCCTTTGCTCAGCCACCGGTGCCAAGAAACTCCTCGACGACGGCGAACCCCTCAACTGGTGGATCAACGGCATCGGCCAGCCCACCAAAGAGCAGGCCGTCAACTTCGCCAAACGAACCGAAGACGGCGGCGGCAAAGCCATCGTCCTCACCGTCGACAACGCCTACCAATCCAACCGCGACCGTAACAACCGCAACCGCTTCGACTACGGCATGATGTCCAGCGGCGTCCCCAAAGCTGGCGAGGGCATGAAGCCCGTCAACCCGGCCACCCCCGTCATGTGGAAGCCCCACACGCCCAATCTCACCTGGAGCTACATCGATTGGGTCCGCAGCGCCAGCAAGATCCCGATCATCCTCAAGGGCATCGTCGCCCCCGAAGACGCAGAGATCGCCGTACAACGTGGGGCCTCAGGCATCGTCGTTTCCAACCACGGCGGCCGCCAGCAGGATGGCGTCATCGGCACCCTTGACGCACTCCCCGATGTGGTCGAAGCCGTCGCTGGCAAAGTGCCCGTCCTGATGGATGGCGGCATCCGCCGCGGCAGCGACATCTTGAAAGCCCTCTCACTCGGAGCTAAAGCCGTTCTCGTCGGCCGGCCTCCACTCTGGGGCCTCGCCGCCTTCGGGCAGCCCGGAGTCGAACGAGTCCTCTGGATGCTCTCGGCAGAGCTCAAGCTCTCTATGGGCCTCTCCGGTCAGCCCAAACTCAGCACCATCACCAGGCGCCTCGTGCGCAAACACGCATGACGCTACTGCTACTACTTCTGCTAGCCCAGCAACCCGCCACGCACCAGCTCTGCCAGCAGTGCCACACAGAGCCAGCATCTGACGTCGAGTCTCACCCCCACTTCGCCAAAGGCGTCTCCTGCGACGCCTGCCACGGCAAAAGCGAGAAGCACCGCGCCGCCACCGGCCATGCCGCACCAGACCGTGTCGCAACGCGAGACCAGATCCCGCCCCTCTGCGGCACCTGCCACCCCAACCAGCTCAAGACCTACCAGGCCACCAGGCATTGGGCTGTCCTCAAAGCAGGCGAGAAATCCGCCCAATGCGCCACCTGCCACGGTAACCATTCCCTGAAGTCAGCCAAAGCCACCCAAGTCACCTGCGAGCGCTGCCACGCAACCCGCCCCGCCGCCTGCGCCGCCAAGCCCCAGTGCACCTCCTGCCATCAGCCCCACGGCAAAACTAGCGAATAGTCAGCGTCCCACCGTCCACCGGCAGAGCCGTCCCGGTGATAAACGAAGCCTCGTCTGAACAAAGGAAGAGCGCCGCATAAGCGATCTCCGAAGGCTGCGCCATCCTGCCTATCGGCTGCGCCTTCGACAGCTTCTCGAACATCTCCGCCTCGCGCCCCGCATAGTTCCTGGCGATAAAGCCATCGACAAACGGAGTATGTACCCGGCCCGGCAGAATCGCATTGCAGCGGATCTTCTGCTCAAGAAAATCCTTGGCGACAGAGTAAGTCATCGACAGCACCGCGCCCTTGCTGGTTCCGTAAGCGAAGCGATCGGCAATCGCCATCACCGACAAGCAACTCGCCAAATTCACAATCGCCCCGCCCCCGTCAGCCACCATAAAGCGCAGTGCCGAGCGCAGACAATTCGCCGGCCCAAACACATTTACCCTCTGCACCCGCTCAAAGTCTTCCGGGCTTGTCGTCAGCGCATTGCCGACATGCGCGATCCCAGCATTATTGATCAGGATGTCAATCCGCCCACGCCGCGCATGGATCTTCGAGATCACCTCGTCCACCAACTTCGCGTCAGCAACATCGCAATACTCAGCCGAAGCCGCGTCGCCAATCAATTCCACAGCCTTCTTCATCTCGTCTTCATTACGATCGAGAATCTCAACGATCGCCCCTTCCTGGGCAAAGCGCTGAGCGATCGCAAGGCCAATTCCGGAGGCCCCCCCGGTGATGATGGCTGTCTTGTTTTGGAGTTGAGGCATAAGCCCCACAATTGTATCGACTAGTCGACCAGGTATTGCGTGGTACGAATCAATGTAGCGATCCCACTAGCCAATCGCTCTGGGCTCCAGAAGGCCAGATAGCCGTCAGGGAACGTCCAGTCAAGCGGACGCTCCATCCTCACTCCCGGGGAGGTTGTTCCAATCAAATGGTGTTCTTTGGAGTACCAGAGCAGAAAAATCTGCACCCTGAACTTGTCTTTTTCGTTATCCCGCATGGTTCGGTCCATTCCGAACTTGAAGAAGAAACTATCCAGTGGGTCCGAAGGAGGGCTATCGATTCCCACATTGATCAGCCCTTGCACATACCCTGCAATAAACCATGAATAACAACGTCCTCGTGCTTTCGCAACCGCCCCGGCGTAATTCATGCTCGCAAAGTGAAAGAACATTCCTGCAAACCCCTTGATAAAGGGTCCCGCTCCAGGGAGACCAGCCGCGTAGTCGATCACCTCATCGGCAACGATGTCACCCTTATCCGTCTTATAGATCTTGCTCTGGCTTTGCTGGAAAATATCTTCCGGCGGCCCTCCACCCTTGATCATTGCGCCATATTTAACGGCTTTCTCTCCATGCGAAATCGCTGTGTCGATTTTGCCGTACTGGTTCGCCAGCTTCTTTGCCCGGTCCCCAGCCTGTCCAAGTTTCCCCACCCCAGCGCCTACCCCGGACATTACTACGTCTTTGACGCCAATTGGATTGTCCGGAATCGATGCCGCCTTGGCTGCATACTCGTAGACCGCTTGAAGATCCTTCTGCAGTAAAGTGGCACCGGCCTTGATATCGTCGATCCAGGTATCCACGTGCAAGGCGACCTTAAACGCGCTCGCCTTGGGATGTAATCGATTCCTCGCCTCGGCTTCTGCCAGAAGTCTGGCCTTGAGTTCAGCTTTCTCTCGCTCCTTGTCCCTCTCTGGCCCATCCTTGGTGAGCGAGAATGTCACGTGCTGCAACATCCAGGCTCCATTCGCCTGACCCGACAAATCGAATCGGGCAAAAACGGTTACAGGCACGTCGCCCTTGCCCAGTGACATGCCTCTAGCACCCAAAAGTCCATCTACACCGCTAGCCATGTTCACGAGAAACTTCCAGGTTGGCATTCCACGCATGTTGTGGGGCTGACCGGTGCTCTTGACAACTTCCATCATCCAGGGCATCAGATGAGTGCGAAGCCTTCCCAAGTCCGTGCCAATGGGAACACTTCGTGTTTCGAGGTGCCTGAGATCAGGCTTGATCGTTCTAAGGGGAAGAGGCATACTACTGATTAAATCGAAATCGACGCTGTAAAGACGACAGCAGTCTGAAATAAACCTAGTGAGATCGGGCGGATTTTGTATCTGGATGATTTGCACCCAGGGCGAATTCCAGATGTTTGGAGGCCTCGGCGAAGTCATTCCTGGCCTCCCCGGCTTTACCTTGTGCCTCAAGGGCAAGGCCCGACGCGAGGAAGGCGCGCCCAAGATTACTGGAATGGCGAACCGTAGGGAAGCTAGCCTTGAGCAACGCAATCGCCCGCTTTGATTCTTCTACTGCCAGGGCCGGTCGAGACTCAAGCAGCGCAAGCCTTGCACTTTTTACCAGGAGAGTCGGCATGAAATCCTTTCCCTGTCTTCCAGCCGCGATCGCCGCCTCAGTGATGCCCCGTGCCCCATTGACGAGCGCCCTTGCGGCAGCCAGATCCCCAGCGGCCTGGGCATTCATCGCTTTCTCCAAAGAGATCGAGGCAAATGCCATATGCCCTGTGGGCAAGGCCTTGCGCAAGAGTGGCTCCACCTCCGAGAACATCTCGTTTGACCTTCTTAGGTCATTGGCATCTCTGTAAATCGATCCTCGCAAGATCAAGGCCTGATTGATTACCACCTGCTGCGTCGCCGCCTGCGCCCTGTCGTAGGCGCGCTCGGCAAACTTTGACGCCTCGGGCAGCCGGCCCAGATCTCTTAGAGCCCTGGCGTAGTTTAAAAGCAGCATTGAGGAGACGCTGCGATCGTCTTTACCAACTTTGGCGATTTCAATCGCTCGAAGAAACCTTGATTCCGCCTCAAGCGGTAAGCCGAGTTGACTCAGCGTAAGCGCCCAATTATTGAGCAAGGTCCCAGCCGTCTGCGTGCGATCCCTTCCAAGTGCCGCCAATTCTTTTTCTGCCCGGGCAAAAGCATCGGCAGCCTCAGCATGACGTCCTGCTACCCGGTATCCTTCGGCCAAATCCATCGCTAGCCGAAGGGGCAATAAACCGGTGGAAAAGCTCGAAGTGCCGAGCAACGTTTGAGCGTCTGTGATGTAGCCAATCGCTTTTCCCGAAGCCCCCTGATTCCGTGCCACCTCAGCTGCGCGAGCCAGGCAAAATACTCTATCGAGCAAGTGCCGCGGCTCCTGGCCCACACCCTTAAGCCCTTCCTCGATCAGCGCCGAAGCCCTCGACTGTTCAACTCCGCGAGCCAGACTGCTTGCCAGCGCGCAAGCAGCAAGTGGAGACTGCGAAATGCCGTACGCCTCTTCAAGGACACGCCGGGCTTTCGCGTCCTCATCCTGAGTCCAGTATTGGCGACCGATAGAGATAAGCAGGTCCAATCGCCCAGCACCTGTCTGTTGTCCAACTATGGCTTCGGCTCGCTGCAACAGTTCGTTTACTGTGAAGGGTTTTCCTAATGGCGCGGCGTCGGACAGGACGAAGGAGTTCAAATCATTGATCGCCTCGGCTCGCTCCAATTGACGAAAGGCAAAATCCCGTTCTTCGTTGGCCCTGCGTGCTTGGACAATCGTCGCAAACAAGCCAGAAATCATGGCCAATATCGCAATTGCGCCAAGTGCAACCACCAGGCGATTACGACGGACAAACTTTGAGATCCGGTAAGCCGCAGAATCGGGCCTGGCCGCAATCGGCCTGTGCGACAGATAGCGACGCAAGTCGTCGGCCATGGCATCAACCGATACATATCTCTCGCCAGGTACTTTCTTCAGTGCCTTGGCCACGATCGTGTCAAGATCGCCCCGAAGCTCTGGTGCCAGTTTGGACATCGGTGGTGGCTCAGTATGCACGACCGCTTGGACTAAACTTGCGCTGGAATGAGGCCCGATTCCAATTGGCTTCTGACCCGTCAGGATCAAGTAAAGCAGCCCTGCTAGCATGAAGACGTCAGTTGCTACCGTTACCGGCTCGCTCTTCAGTTGCTCTGGCGCGGCATACTCGGGAGACAGCGCTTGTGTCCCCTCGGTGAGTCCTTCTGTATCGATCCACTTGGCGATTCCAAAATCGAGAAGTTTGACCCTTCCCTGCCGATCGACCAAAACGTTCGACGGTTTGATGTCTCGATGAACGATCAGATTTGCATGTGCATGTGCCACAGCCAGAGCCACATCGAGAAACAGGATGATTCGACCCCGAATGCTTAACGAAGTTTCCGCGCAGTACTTATCGATATGCATTCCGTCGACATACTCAAGCACAAGATATGGCTGCGAAAAAGTGTTCATGCCAGCATCAAGAAGCTCGGCGATATGGGGATGAGAAAGACGGCTCAATAGTCTAGCCTCCCGTCGAAATCGCTCTTCGTCCCTGCCATCGAGTTTGAGGCTCAGAAATTTCACCGCGACTTTACGCTCGAAACGGCCATCATTGCGCTCGGCCAGCCAGACGACCCCCATTCCCCCTTGGCCGATCTGCGACAGAAGAGTATAGACACCCGCTGCTTGTCCGGCTTGCACCGGATCGTTCGGTAACGCGAAAGAACGTGTTTCCAGGAAGCCCTCCCTGTTCAGGGCACTGTGCTCCGTGAGAATGGACCGCATCGCTGCTGCAAGATCAGGATGCCTCTGAAGCCATACCTCGCGCTGCTCCTCGTCGAGGTCGAGCACCTCGTCGAGAAATGGACTTGCCAATTGCCAGGATCCGTCACTCATAGATCAGCCTTGATGCTTCGATAGAGATAAATCCGGGCCTTCTCCCATCGCCGTTGGATCGTCCGCTCGTTGAGGTTCACTAAAGCGGCGATCTCTACGAATGAGAAGCCGCAGAAGAACTTCAGATCCACGATCTGCGCAAGCGCCGGATCGGTCTCGGCCAAGGCGTCGAGCGCAGCGCTGATTTGCTTCAACTCCCGGTCATCCACTGGATTTGCCAGCATTTCGCTCGTCAGGGAGGTGAGCTCAAAGCAACCGCCGCGCTTTTGAGCCTGACGGTTTCTCGCGTGATCGACAATGAGGCCGCGCATGGCCCGCGCGGCATAGCAAAGAAAACGGGCGCGATCTGGAAAATTGTTGCCGCTGCGTGAGGTCAGATCGAGATAGGCCTCATGCAACAAAGTAGTTGCTCCGAGACTATAGGAGGGGCGACGATAGAGCTCGCGCCGGGCGAGTTGATGTAACTCGGAATAAAGTTCAGCAAACAAAGCTTGTGCCGCCTGAGGATTTCCACGATCCGCCTCGTCTATCAACGATGAGATCTGCGAGTCCATGACACGTCCTCCTCTCCAAGCTAATCTTGCAACAAAATCCTTCTTCTATCCTCGCCCAGATCTTCGAGCTGAATCGTCGGAGTGCCCGCTGGCCAAAGCCGAGGAAAGCGTTCGCCCCACTCGATCAGCGTCAACCCGCGACGATCCAGATACTCATCAAGGCCCAGCGACAAGATTTCATTTTCGGTCTCGAGCCGGTAAAGATCAACATGAAAGACACGCGGTGGGTCGCCATACTCGTGAATCAGAGGAAAGGTCGGCGAGCTCACCTCTTCGGGCTCTGCCGCACCTCTGGCCTGCGCAATACCCTTTACGAGTGTCGTCTTGCCTGCCCCAAGATTGCCAATCAGCAACACCGCGCCCCGCTCCGGCAGAAGAGCCGAAAGCTGTCGGCCTACCTCAATGGTCTCTTCAGCAGAGCTAGTCTCAAACTGATAACTCACCAAGCGCCTCCGGCAGATTGTCGCAGAGTCTGGAAGCAAGGCTGGTCATTTCATGGGAGTACTCGCCAAGCCGTCCATGCAGGTAAACCGCAGCCAGAATAGCCTGCTCTGGATGACTCGGGTACTGACTCAACAAGCCTGCCATCAGCCCCGTCAAAACATCACCAGAACCTGCCTTTGCCAGCGCGGGCGATCCAGTTGGATTGATCCATACCTGCCCGCTCGGAAAAGCGATCACCGTCCGCTGCCCCTTAAGAACTACAACCGAATTCGTTAGTTTCGATAGACCACTCGAATCTTCAATCCGATCTCCAAGCTCACGTCCCAGCAGCCGCCGCATTTCACCGGGATGAGGCGTGAGCACGCGCAAATGTGAAGTCGATTGACTCAAGGGTGCCAGCACGTTCAACGCATCAGCATCAAGAATCAAAGGGCCATCATGATTCAGATAAAGGCTCTCCACCAATGCCTGCTCACTTTGTCCAAGCCCAGGCCCAATCGCCACAATCTTGCCCGCAACACTCGGCGGCCAGGCACCCTTCATCAGATCGGGAAGTCCAATAGTGAACCCAGGGTCAGACGAGTAAACCGTCACCCACCCAGCGCCTGCACGAATCGCCGCCGCGCCTGCCATCTGCAACGCCCCTGCGCCACCAATCACGGCCACATGCCCAAAGCTTCCCTTGTGTGAATCGAGAGCTCGCTTGGCCCCAACCGGCTTCAAATCTCTTGGCGTGATCAGGTTCAGTTCCGCTTGAGCCAGAAACTTCTCAGGGATACCAATCGGCGCAATTACCAACTCCGGCTGATCGAGCATCACGTGCTCCGGTTTCGGCGCCGCAAAGGTGACTATAAGATCAGCGTGAACTCGATTTGCACTCGGGATGTCCACCGCCACTCGACGCGCCAGCGGCAATTCATTGATCAGCGTGATCAAATCGGCTATGGGCGGCCGGGGCTCTCCACTCATGCCAGTGCCGAGCAGCGCATCCACAGCAAGCGTGGTGGCTGCCAGATCCTGAGGCAATTGCATCGAATAGGGGATCTCAAGTGCTTCGAGCATCACCAACTGCCTGGCCGCATCGGGGCTGAGCTCTTGAGGTTCGAAGGCCAGAATCACTTTCATGTCTTTGGGCTGATGATGAATTTGGAGGAGCCGCGCCAGCGCCAGACCATCGCCGCCATTGTTGCCCTTGCCGCAGAAGATCGCGATTCGTTGCTCAGACAACGGCATGTAGCGTTGCTCAAGCGCCCTCAGCAAAGCGTAAGCCGCATTCTCCATCAACACAAGAGCAGGTATCCCCGCAGTGATCGCTGCGAGATCAGCATTGCGCATCTGCTGGTGTGTCAGAACCTTCATGACTTCGAGATCAACAATAGCTTCTCAAGCTGGTGCAGAGAACTTGCCTTACCCATCACGATCAAATGATCGCCGGTGTTGATTGGCGAATCCGGATCTGGATTGAAAACCATCTCCCCATCGCCACGGCGAATCGCAAGCACTGTAACGCCATATTCCTTGCGTATACCCTTCAGGTCACGAACTGCACTCTGCGAAAAACCAGAGCCCGGATCGATCCTGAACTGCTCAATACCGAGATCGACTGATGGGTCGAGCATCGCATAATCGAGAAACTGTGTCACGTGAGGCCGAATCAGCGACTGCGCCAGTCGCGAGCCAGTAACCCCGTAAGGCGAAACAACTGAGTCTGCTCCGGCCCGCCTCAGCTTGGCGGCCGACTCATCTTCATTCGCTCTTGTAGCGACGGTCAACTTGGGATTAAGCGTCTTGGCCGATAGCGTTAGAAAGAGATTGTCGGCATCGCTGGCCAGTGCAGCCACAAGCCCACGAGCCCGATCAATCCGGACACCTCGCAAGGTTTCGTCTCTGGTCGAATCGGCAAGCACGCCGAGCATGCCGGCCTTGATCACCATATCGATGCGATCTTCGTTGTTGTCGATAACAACCACTGGAACCTTGGCATGCATTAGCTCATGCGCTGCGCCACGGCCCACGCGGCCAAAGCCGCAGATGATGTAGTGATCGTGAAGGGAATCGATCATGCGTTTTCTCCGCTTGCGGTCAAAGTAGTGATCGAGCTGTAGCTCGATGATCGTAGAGGTCATCATCCCGACGCCGAACAGGAGGGAGTTTACTCCCACTAGCAATAGAACAATATTGAAAACGCGCCCCGCAGTGGAGAGCGCTTTTACCTCGTAATAACCCACGGTCGTTAGCGTAATGACCGTCATGTAGAGCGCGTCAAACCAGTGATAGCGCTCGACGATAATGAAGCCCAAAGTACCAAATAGGATGAGGGCACCCATCATCGAGAAGAACAGAAGCGCGCGACGGCGAAGAATATCCATAGGAGTTAGGATCGCCGGGCGATCAACAGCGTCATGTCGTCCTGCAACTCATCGGAACCGGTCCACTGCCGCACCGCTTCCATCACGGCATCAATGATGCCGGTATCACTCAGGTGGGCATTCTTCTTGACCAATTCAATGAGCCGGTCTTCACCATACATCTCGTCGTAGTCATTCTGTGGCTCGGAGATACCGTCGGTATAGAGTAGCAGAAGATCCTTTGGCTCAAGAGAGATCGAGCTCTCGCCGTACTGCGCAAACGGGAAGGCCCCGACCACCATGCCATCCACCGCCAGCAAAGAAGCTTCCCCATTGCGAATCAGAATGGGAGGAAGATGCCCGGCATTTGTATAGCGCAACGTCGAAGTCTCTTCATCAAAGATGCCGAGGAAAAATGTAGAGAACTTCTCGGGAGCCGTGTTGGCATAGAGTTGCTTGTTCAACTCAGTCACAACCTCAGACACACACAAGTGGCCCGTATGGTTCTGGATCCGTGATCGAAAGCTCGACTGCACAGTCGCCATCAGCAGTGCCGCCGAGATCCCCTTGCCGGCCACGTCGCCCATCGAGAAGCAGATCTCTTTTGGAGAAAGGCGATGGAAATCAAAGTAATCGCCAGACACCATTCGCGCCGGTTGATAGTGAGCGGTGATCGCCAACTGAGTCGAAGCAGGCACCGACTTCGGATAGAGCTGCCGCTGGACTTCGCTCGCGATTTCAAGCTCGGCATTCAGACGTTCGTTCTCTTTGGCTACCTTGAGTAATTTCTCCAGGTTCTCGGTCATGCGATTGAAGGAGTCTCCAAGTTGCGCCAACTGATCGCGACCGCTCAGCGGGATACGGTGCGAGAAGTTGCCTTCCATCACCCGGTTGGTCCCCTCGTAGATATCATGCACGGTCGCCGTGATGGTGCGAGTGAGCGTGACCCCGATGATCATCGCAATCATCTCGAAGACCAGAAAGAGGCTGCCCAGAGAGATGAGCAGGAGCAGGATGAAGTTCTGGTCCCAGTCCTGTTTGGAAGAAAAGATGATTTTGAGAACAGCAAGGAAGCGGGTCTGTATCATCAGCACGTCGTTGCGCATGGAACTATTCCCATCCCAGACGGCGACAGGAACTGTTCGAAACCCTGTCAACTGAATGTCAAAACGATTGATCGGATCGGGAACGGTAACCTGAACCGGCGCCTCTACAGACCCTTTTCGCCTGCGAATCCTGATGCCCCCTGTCTGAGTCTCGGACCTCTCACCCAGCGACACCGGGCCCAGGCTTGGCATCAGACTCGACAGAAAAGCCGAGGTGAGAGGAGCCATTGCCGTAACTTCGCCGTCGGTACTGCGAATGTGAGCCCAGACGAAGTAGTCTTTGCCCTTCAGGAGAATTCCTGAGTTGTCAATGAGATTGGCAGGCGGCTTCTCAAGCGAGGCGTCTTCCGGATAAATAAAAGTATCGGCCTGGTCAACGCGGATCTCGAAGTTAGGGAAGCGCTCTTCGAAATAGGCACCCAGCCGTTCGATCGAAGCAAGGCGGCGATCTGGAGGCACACGCAAGACCGACTCCGCTGCGCCGCGCAAGGTGCCGACCTGGCGCTCAAGCTCACTATTGACCAGATAGATCGCCATCTGTCCAGTAACGAAGTAGGTTGTCACAGCAGCGAGAGTCGCGAGCAAAACAATAGGAACGAGGGCAATAAAAACATAGGCAACAATGAGCCGGTTGCGCAACCGCCAGATGATGGACCGCAGAACCAGCCGGCCAAAGCGCCAGATCGCCACTGGAGCAGTAGCGATCGTCCCCATTAGCGAGAATGCGAAAGCCGCATCTCCTAGCGAAAGGGAGACGGTGAGAATGAGGATTCCGAAGAAGAGAACGAAGAGGCGCTCCCACCAACCGGTGCGGCTGAGGGCTTCGCTGATCGTCAACTTTCGGGGCGGGGCGATTAAGGGCGTCACACGCGGGAACTGGCGATGGCCGGAGTTTTGATCTCGGCCTCGGGCAGTGGAACCTCTGGATTCAAGTATAGTTTTGTCAGGCCCGACTTGAGGATATCGAATGCGGTGTCGACATCATCGGCAAACACAAAGAGGTCCAGGTCTGACCGGCTGATCATGCCTGTCTCGACAAGCGCGTCAAAGTTTAGGATCTTCTTCCAGAACGAAGTGCCGTAGAGCAGGCAGACCATTTTTTTGTGAAGCTTGCGGGTCTGAACCAGGGTCAGGATTTCGGCCAACTCATCGAGGGTGCCAAAGCCGCCTGGAAAGACGATGAGTGCCTTGGCTAGATATGAAAACCAGAACTTACGCATGAAGAAGTAGTGGAACTCAAAGCTGAGGTCTTTGGTGATGTAGGGATTAGGAGCCTGCTCCATGGGCAGACCAATGTTGAGGCCAATTGAGAGGCCTCCCGCATCATAGGCACCGCGATTGGCAGCCTCCATGATTCCAGGGCCGCCCCCAGTGCAAACTACAAATTTGCGTTCGGTATTGGTGAGGCTCATCGACCATCCGGTAAGTCGTTTGGCCAACTCGCGGCACTCTTCGTAATAGCGCCCCATGGTGTGGGCGGGAAAGTGTGGGTCCTCGGGAGCCGGAATCCGCGCCGAGCCAAAAAAGACAAGCGTGTCGTGAATATGATTCAGACGGAACTCGCGCAAGGGGTCGAGGTATTCAGAA
>Ga0209591_10004720_pt1 | contig 15352 bp, 14 predicted proteins | sample MAT01_FD_187207 | JGI IMG/M metagenome (GOLD analysis project Ga0209591, IMG submission 187207) | Freshwater microbial communities from Lake Fryxell liftoff mats and glacier meltwater in Antarctica - MAT-01 (SPAdes) (version 2) | ecosystem: Environmental > Aquatic > Freshwater > Ice > Liftoff... | reverse complement strand
CGAGTCCGGTCAGCTGGAGCTGGTCGATGGCGACGTGGAGTTGCTGCGCGGGATCTCGGCTCGCAAGACGCCCGGCCATGTGCCGCACCACCAGAGCATCATCATCGAGAGCGATGGTGCGCGCGCCTGTTTTCTCGGTGACGTGATGCCGACGGTCCACCACGTGCCCATGGCGTGGATCATGGGCTACGACGTGGAACCGATGCGCACACTGGAGAGCAAGCGTGCACTCCTTCGCGACGCCGCTGCCGAGGAGTGGCTGCTCATCTTCGAGCATGATGCCACGTGCGCATGGGGACGCGTTGCCGCTGACACCAGGGGGTACGCGTTCGCCGACCTGTCCTCTTCACCGTCGTAAGGCGTGGGGCGGCTGCTCCTGCCGCCCCACGTTACAGCATTACGGAAGCATTGGCGGCAGCTGCGTGCGCAGTTCGCGGATGACCTGCGGGAAGTACGCCATCTGTGCCTGCTGATCGCGCGTCGGTCGACCGCCGCCGCGCGACACGGCGCCATACAATGCACCGAGCCGGTCGAGAAGATCCTTCGCCGTGAGTCGTGCCGGCTCGTTGGCAACGCGCGCCGCCGTCGTCAACAGTCGCGATGCAACGGTGTAGAGATTCGCCACGGAGTCGCTGGCGGCATACCACGCGCGGCGATCGACGGCGCTCAGCAACACGCGCGCATCGTCGCGAACCGTCACCGATTGATCGTACGATACGCCGCCGACGGTCAGCCGGACTGTGTAGCGCCCTGGTGTGACCCAGCGTCCCAGCGGTGCACCGCGCGGCCCGTCGTCATCGCCGTCGTCGGTGGATGCGGATGCCGGCAACGAGCGCAGGCGGAGGTTCCACACCACGCGATTGAGGCCTGCCTCACGCTTCGGCTCGACGGTCGATACCTCTTTGCCCATTGCATCCAGGATCTGGACGGCAACCGCGTCATCACGACGCTCACGCAGCGAGTAGTCGATGATGGCACCGGACGGCGGATTCTCGCCGCGAAAGATCATGTCGCCCGCGTGTGCCTTGGTTCCACTCATCCGGCGCATTTCGGCGGGACGCACCGTGAACAGTCGTGCCGGCGACTGCGCAACGGCGGGCGTGTATTCCTGCAGGACGCTCAGGTTGTCGAGAATCCAGATGCCGCGCGCGTGCGACGCGACGACCAGATCGTTCTCACGCCCCTGAACCACCAGGTCGTTGATCGGCATCCGCGGTATTCCACGCAGTTCATGCCATGTGGCGCCAGCGTCCAGTGATGTGAACAGCCCCTGTTCTGTGCCGAGGTACAGTGTGCGTGCATTGCGTGGGTCTTCACGCAGCACGTGAACGACTCGGTTTGCAGGAAGATCGCCGCTGACCGGGGTCCACGTCGCCCCGAAGTCGCTGCTGCGAAACAGGTAGTTGCTGAAGTCATCCGACTGATGTCCGTCGAACGCCGCATACACGGTTCCCGCACTGGTGCGCGACGCTTCCACCTGGCGCACCCAGGTTCCGGCTGGCACACCGGGGACGTTGGCGCGGACGTTCGTCCACGAGCGTCCTCCATCCCTCGACACCTGCAGATTCCCGTCGTCGGTGCCGACGTAGAGGACTCCCGCCTGCACCGGCGACTCGCTGATCGACGTGGTGCTCGGGAAGTACGACACGCCATCGTCCAGCGACAGCGTCGTGTCCGTCGGCAGCTGTCCCATGATTGCGAGCGAGCGCCGGTCGATCCTCGTCGTCAGATCGCCGAGCGACGTCCATGTGGCCCCACGATCCACCGACTTCCAGAGCTCGCGCATTCCAGCGTAGATCGTGTTTCGGTTGTGCGGTGAGATGATCACCGGAGAATCCCAGCCGGCCGGCGTGATCTTCTTTCCCACGCGCGGCTCGGGTGCGCCCCAGTTGCCGAGTTTCGGGCCTTCGCCCTCTTTCGGCGAAGGCCGGATCTGCACCGACTCCAGCGTCTTCAGGTTCACCCGTGTGAGCCCCAGATACTGTGAGCTGCTGTACACCGTCGCGTTGTCGGTCGTGTCGATCACGTTGTTGAAGCCATCCCCGCCACCAACGCGATACCAGTCGTCGTTCAGCACGCCATTCGTCGAGTAGGTGGCGCTGGGGCCGCACCAGCTCCCGTTGTCCTGCAATCCGGTGCAGATGAAGTATGGCGATGTGGTGCTCACACTCAGGTGATACGGCTGCGACATCGCCAGCGACGAGACATACAACCACTTCACGCCACGGTCGTATGAGATGCCGATACCACCGTCATCCGCCTTGATCAGATGGCGAGAGTCCTTCGGGTCCACCCACACCATTCGATCGTCACCGTGCAACGATTGACGCGGCGAGCGCCACGTCTTGCCGCTGTCGTCGCTGACGGACCACTGCATGGCATACAGCCGACTCTGATCGCTGGGATCGACGCGCAGCTGGCTCGAGTAGGCGGGGCGGGGGTTCCAGTCGCTCATGAACCGCCATGTCTCGCCGCGGTCCTCCGATCGGTAAACGCCGCCGAGGCGCTTGTCGTAGGAGATGCTCGAGGTGTACCGGAGCCCCTGTTCCACGCTCACATACACGATGCGCGGATCCTTTCGGTAGATGGCGATCGAGATTCGACCGACCGTGCCTTTCGGAAGTCCTGCGGTGAGCGGGGCCCATGTTGTACCGGCATCAGTCGATTTGTACAAACCGCTTCCCGGCCCGCCGCCAACGTAGCCGAACGGCGTCCGGCGATGCTGATAGAGCGCGGCGTACAGCGTTCGCGGATCGTTCGGGTCCAGTGCAACATCTACCGCGCCGGTGTTCTCGTCGCGCGAAAGAATCGTCGACCAGGTCTTGCCGCCGTCGACCGTCTTGAAGAGGCCGCGTTCGCTGTTGGGCCCCCAGAGATGTCCTGGCGAGGCGACGTACACGATATCCGAATTCGTCGGATCGACGACGATGCGAGCGATACGCGCTGTATTGCGCAAACCCATGTTGGTCCACGTGGCCCCGCCATCGGTCGACTTGTAGACACCGTCACCCCAGCCTGAACTCTGTCGATTGGTCGCTTCGCCGGTGCCGACCCAGAGCGTCTGCGGCGTGCGCTGATCGACGGTCACCGTTCCGATTGAATTGGTGCTCTGGTTCTCGAACACCACCTTCCACGTCACACCGTTATCGCCGGTCTTCCACAGGCCGCCCGTCGCCGCGGCGGCGTAAAACTCGTACGGATTCGATTCGTTCACCGCCACCTCGGTGAATCGTCCGCTCATGTTCGCGGGCCCCACGGTGCGAAATCGCAGCGCGTCAAACGGGCTGGTGGCGGCGGGTGACTGGGCGGCGATGGTGCCGGGCCGCTGCAAGAGCGCAGCGACGACGACGAGCGCGTGAACGCTCAGAAAACGCAGGTGTGGCATTGGATACGGGAGGTGTCTGGTGGGGTGATGTACTCTCCAAGGATGCGCGCAGGTTCCGCGCTGTCCAGTTGCCGCTGTTACGCACAGCGTCGTCACCCCGCTGGCGCTCCTGCACCATCGCGCCGGGCTACGCGGAAACTCCAACGCAAACGAAACAGCGGTGCACCCGAGAGATCGAGCGCACCGCGTTGAATCCTTCTCCCTGGAAGGGCCGGCGCTAGAACCGGAATCCGGCTGACAATGCGAAGCTTTCCACCTGATTGAAGAAGTGGAACCGACCTTCGACGAAGGGATTGAAAAGCCGCTTGCTGATATCGAAGCCAAGACCGAGGTTCTGTCCAAAGTCTGTCTGGCTCGGACCGGCGCCCTTGTTCCGGTACAGACCAATGCCGCCGGTGGCGAAGAACGGCGAACTGCCACCCTTTCCCGACGGAATTCTGTACACCGCCGCGCCCGTGAACTGCAACACCGTGTAATCGGGTGAGGTGACGCCCGTCTTGACGGCGAATGTGGAGTAGTTCACATCACCGCGCAGCCCGATCGGGAAGCCCGCAGGGCGCCCTTCCACAAACACACCGCCGCTGTAGCCAACGCTGAACGCCTGACCGAGCGAGCTCATCGGCGCCGCCATTCCGCCGCCGAGCCCGAACCGGGCGCGGTCGCCCTTGAGCTCCGTGTTGGCGGGAGCAGCAGCAGCCTTCGATGATGCCGCTGACGTCGGCGCTGCGGGTGCGGCGGCGATCGGAGCAGGCGCCGGTGGTGACGATTGCGTTGCGGCAGGCGCGGCAGTTGGACGCGCCGTTGAAGTTGACGGCGAACCGCCCTTCTTCTGTGGCGTCTGGGCGCGGGCAGCGCTGACGCCGGCAAGTGCCACCAGTGCCAGCGTCGGCAGTACGTGACGATAGGTCAACTTCATCTCCTTCGGACGTTGAAATGAGCGCCGGCGACGATGACTCGCTGCAGAAGTGTTCGCGCAATGCGGGGCTGCCCACAGCGCGCGAACCGCCGCGTTTACCGGAGGGAAGACGAGTCACCCCGAACGTCGTCACGGACCACGTACGCTCAAATCTGCTCGCCGGCCGCGAACTCCATCGCGCCGAGCGCCGTGCCGAACCCCGCGAGCCGGGGAACGGCGATCTCAGTGCCGTAGTAGGCGCCGACCTGATCGATGACGCGCCGAAAGGCACCTGAATCGGCCATATGTCCAATCAGCACGATCGAGGCGATCGACTCGGCGCGAGCGGCGTTGATCGCGGTGATCGCAATCACCTGCCCGACGAGCGTCATCAACGCTGCCGCAAGATCATCCGGCGATGCAAAGGTGGTATCACGAGCCAGTCGCCCGAAGTTTACGGCCGTGGCGTCGGGGGGCAGCGTACCGATCGGGCCGTGCACCACGTCGCGCAGGGCAAGGTCGGCGCCATTCGGATCGCCGCGCAATGCCATCGAATCGATGACGGCGACGTCGGTCGTGTTGAAGAGGAGGCGCGCGAGACCCAGCAGCGTTCCGCCACCGACACCAGTGCCGGTGACGTGTGCGTATCGATCAGCGCGCGCTGAGACAACCGCCGTCCCGGAGCCGGCGCTCACGACCAGCAGTGTCGATCCGGCGGGCGCTGTATCGCCGTGGACGAGCGCCTGCCCGCCGCGGCCAATCGCATTCACTTCTGCCACCGCGACAACGCGTGTGTCGCGGATCACCGCAGGCAGCGACCTGTGCTGGCCACCGGTGACAGCGAGCGCCGGCAGCGAATCAAGTGCAACTCCGCCCTCGGCAAGGACCTCGCGAACGATTGATTCGGTTGGCGCACCAACTGACGGTCGAGTCCATGATCTGAGCTCACCATCCACACGGGCGACGGCGTCGATGTTGGTGATTCCAAAGTCGATCGCAGCGAGTGGGTGCGGCACACGTGACATGGTGAAGGCGCGTTGGGGGGTGCAACAGTGCGAGCCGAACTTCGCATCACGCATGATCGCCCGTAGTGACGGCATTGCGCCAGAGCCTGCCACGATCGGCGTGCTTCGTGACGAGTGCGAATTGCTGGCGCTATCTCGCTACCGATCGGGCTCGTAATGCGTGGTCGGGTGTACGTCTGGCACAGCCGCGATGTTTACTGTCATTCGCAGACACTTTCAACCGTTGAGCACGCACCAGATGACACAGACGCACAACACGCTTTCGGAAGAGATCCGCAACGCATCGATCGATGTATTGAATCATCACCTCGCTTCAGCGATTGATTTGCATGCGCAGATCAAACAGGCGCACTGGAATGTGCGCGGGCCTGGCTTCATGGCCGTGCACGAACTCTTCGATCGCGTGTCGGAGGATGTCGAGAAGTTCAGCGACAAGTTGGCGGAGCGCGCGGGCGGGCTGGGCGGGACGGCCGAGGGGACCGTGGGTGTCGCGGTGAAGCGCTCGTTCCTCATTCCGTACCCACTCGGGTTGGCGTCGGTGGATAAACACATCTTCGCCGTGTCCGCAGCATTGGCGGCTTTCGGCCAGTCGGCTCGCGAGGCGATCAACCAGACCGATGCCGCCGGCGACAAGGCAACGGCCGATCTGTTTACCGAGATTGTGCGCGGCGTGGATCAGGACCTGTGGTTCGTGGAGTCGCACGCTGAGGTGCGCTGACGTTCGGCCGGTCGGCGCTCGCTCAGGTTGGCAGAGGCGCGTGACCTTCCAGAGCGGGCGCCCGTTTGGTCGCGTAGTCCGGTCGTGAGTCATTGGCGATTCCACCCATGCGCCTTGACTCCCGCGCGCAGTATCCCTAATCTTCGCGAGTCTGAACTCGGCAAGTGACCTCCGCGGCAGTGGGGGTCCACCCTTCGGCCCTCGCTCTGCGAGGTGTGCTGATGGAGTCCAATGCAACGGGCACACCCCCTTGGGTGGGCCTCGCGGCGTGGTCTTCATCCTCGAAGATCCCGCCGTTTTTGTTTTCCCGTTTTCCGGAGCTCGACCTATTCAGGATCCGACCAAGCGAGTACGCGTCAACCGGCAGATTCGCATCTCCCCGGTCCGCGTCATCGCCCCAGACGGCGCCCAGCTGGGCATCATGGAAGTTGATGCGGCTCTGGCTTCTGCAGTCGAACAGGGCCTCGATCTCGTCGAGGTGGCTCCACTCGCCCGGCCGCCTGTGGTCCGCATCATGGACTATGGGAAGTACAAGTTCGAGATGGCAAAACAGGCGCGTGTTGCGAAGAAAAAGCAACACATCATCCTGCTCAAGGAAGTGAAGTACCGGCCGGGGATCGAGGAGCACGACTTCGAAACGAAGACGCGCCACGCTCGCCGGTTCCTCGAGGAAGGCAACAAGGTGAAGGTCACATTGATGTTCCGTGGCCGGCAGATCGCGCATCCCGAGTTGGGGAAGGCAGTGGTCGACCGAGTCGCTCAGCAACTGCTCGATATCGCCAAGGTTGAGACCGACGCCAAGCTCGAAGGCAAGGCGCTCACGATGATTCTGGCACCACGATAGGCACGCAGGGAGACCCATGCCGAAGATGAAGACCCACACCGGCGCCGCGAAGCGCTTCTCTGTCACAGCGACAGGGAAGGTGAAGCGCCGGAAGGCCTACAAGAGCCATATCTTGACCAAGAAGTCCCAGAAGCGGAAGCGGAATCTGCGGAAGGGAACCATCATTGAAACCAACGGGGAGGCGAAGCGCATGCGTCGTCTCATCCAGGCTTAAGGAGGAACCGAGATGCCTCGCGTACGCAGTAATCCGGTCCGCCTGAAGCGGAAGAAGCAGATCATGAAGGCCGCGCGCGGTGCTTTCGGCGCGCGCAGCAAGACGTGGAAGGCCGCCAAGGAAACGGTGGAGCGTGGCTGGCGTTACGCGTACCGCGATCGCAAGAACAAGAAGCGCGAGTTCCGTCGCCTCTGGATCATGCGTATCAACGCCGCGGCCCGCCTGCACGACATGTCGTACAGCGTGTTCATCAATGGCCTCGACAAGTCGGGGATCGAAATCGATCGCAAGATCCTCGCTGAACTTGCCGTCAACGATCCGGCGGCGTTTTCCATGATCGCCGAACAGGTTCGCGCAGCGCTCGTCGCTGCGTGACGCCGGGCCGGGTTTGCCCCCGGCGCTCTGATCCGCTTGCTTCGTGCGGCGGCAGCGTGACTTCGCGTCCGCTGCCGCCGTTCGTCTTTCTGCACTCATCCACCCGAATTTCGCCAGCCGGTGACCTCTCTCGCTGAATTCCTGACGCGCGCCGACACGATTGCGCGCGATGGCACAGCGCTCATTCGTGCGGCGCATTCGCGCGACATGCTCGACGCGGCGCGGGTCGCACTGCTGGGCCGCAAACAGGGACAACTGACGTCGCTGATGGCGCTCCTCACCGGGCTGCCGAACGACGATCGTCGCTCCGCCGGTGCCGCGATCAATGCCACCAAGCTGACGCTCGAGATCACGCTGACCGAGGCCGAAGACGCACTCGGGCCACCGATCGACGTGTCGCGCCCAGGCGATCTCACGATGCCGGGACGCGATGCGTGGAAGGGCGCGCTCCATCCGGTGTCCGCGGTCATCGACGAAATCTCCGGCATTTTCCGCGAACTCGGATTCACCATCGCGCTCGGGCCGGAAGCGGAAACCGAGTGGTACAACTTCGGCGCCCTGAACTTTCCGCCAGACCATCCGGCGATGGAGGCGCACGACACGCTCTACCTGACCGACGACACACTCCTCCGAACACATACGTCTCCGGTGCAGGTTCGTACGCTGCAATCGTACACACCGCCGATTCGCGTGCTCTGCCCGGGCAACGTGTACCGCCGCGACTTTTTCGACGCCACGCACGCGCCGAGCTTCATGCAGCTGGAAGGGCTCTGCATCGACGAAGGAGTGAGCTTCGTCGATCTGAAGGCGACGCTGAGCGAGTTCGCACGTCGCTTCTACTCGGACTCCAGTCGCGTACGACTCCGGCCCAGTTTCTTTCCGTTCGTCGAGCCCGGCGCTGAGATGGACGTCGAGGTCGATCTGGGGGATGGCAAGGGGCCACGCTGGGTGGAGATTCTCGGCTGCGGCATGGTGCACCCCAACGTCCTGGAAGCCGCTGGTATCGACAGCGAGAAGTACAGCGGGTGGGCGTTCGGCATGGGCCCCGCACGTATCGCGATGTCGCGTCACAAGTTGCCCGATATACGCCTGTTGTACGATTCCGATGTCCGTTTTCTGGAGCAGTTCGCCCGATGATCGTCTCGCACGCATGGCTGCGCAGCTTCGCGCCACACCAGATGAGCGCTCGCGAAATCGGTGAGCTGCTGAACGATCACACGGTCACGCTGGACGGGGTGACATCGTTGCGCAGCGACATCGCGCCGATCGTCGTCGGGCTGGTCGTCGAGCAGGCGCCGCATCCGGACTCCGATCATCTCTCCATCACCAAGGTGGACGACGGGAGCGGAACGCTGCTCGATGTCGTCTGTGGCGCGCCGAATGTCACCGCCGGTGTGAAGTATCCGTTCGCGCGCAGCGGCACGACCATGCCCGATGGTCTGAAGATCGAGAAACGAAAGATTCGCGGCCAGACCTCGAATGGAATGCTCTGTTCGGCGCGAGAGCTGAAGCTTGGCTTCGAGCACGACGGCATCCTCGCGCTCACGACCGCCGCCGCGCCCGGCACACCGATTCTCGACGTCCTTGGCGATGTTGGTGATTCGCAGCTGAATCTCGATGTGCTGCCCAATCGTCCCGACCTGCTCTCGCATCGCGGAATGGCGCGTGAAATGTGCGCACTGTTGGGTATGCCCCTCGCGGACCCGGATATCGTTCGGACAGGCATCACGGTGCCTGCGCCGCACGTCGGCGCCGCCGAAGTGGCCGCCAATGGAACAACGGTCCGGATCGAGGACCTTGCCAGCTGCCCGCGATATCACGCCATCGTCATCAGAGGCGTGCAGGTTGGGCCGAGCCCGCAGTGGCTGCGCGAGCGCATCGAGTCGGCTGGGTCGCGGTCCATCAACAACGTCGTCGATGCGACGAACTATGCGTTACTTGGATTCGGACAGCCGGTGCATGCGTTCGACCTCGAGAAGCTGACCGACGCGACCATCGTGGTGCGGCCCACGCGCTCTGGTGAATCGCTCCTGACGCTCGACGGTGTGGAACGCCTGATTGCGGCCGGAACGACGGTCATCTGCGACGGCGCCAGGCCCGTCGCATTGGCGGGCGTGATGGGTGGCCGCAACAGTGAGGTGACGAATTCGACGACCAGCATCCTGTTGGAAGTTGCAAACTTCGAACCCCGCTTCGTCCGTCGTGTGCGTCGTGCCATGGGCCTGAGCACCGACGCCAGCTACCGCTACGAACGTGGCATCGATGACGCAGCGTCCGCCGACGCTGCACGCGACTGTGCCACGCTCATCATGCAGGTTGCGGGCGGAACGCTCGAGACGTTCCTCAGCGTTGGCGCCGCCGCACCAGCGCGAACATCGGTCGCGCTGCGACCATCACGTGTCGACCGGCTGTTGGGAGATCCGGTTCCGCGGGGCGAAATCATCCGGCTTCTCAGCGCACTCGGCTGCGTCGTCACCGACGTCGATGCCGATTCGATTGCGGTGACCCCACCGACCTGGCGGCAGGACCTGCTCCTCGAGGTCGACCTGATCGAAGAGGTGCTGCGTATGCGCGGCTTCGCACAGGTCTCCGACGAGCTGCGTCCCTTCCGGCCGGGAACGGTTCCCGATCATCCGCTGCATCTGACCGAGGTGCGCATCCGCGATTTCCTCGTGGGCCGCGGGTTGCTCGAAACGCGCCCGATGCCCTTCACGAAGGATCCAACGTCAGGCACGCGACTGCAGAACCCGCTTGCCGACGACGAGCCGTACCTGCGCGCATCGATCCTCGACACGCTGGCGCGTCGCGCGGAGCACAATCTGAATCGGATGGAGGGCGACGTTCGCCTGTTCGAAGTCGGGCACGTGTTTCTGCCGTCCGCCGGCCGTTTGCCGAGGGAAGAGGTCCGCGTTGGCGCACTGATCATGGGCAGGCGCGGGCCTCCGCACTTCACCGATCCCGAGCCGGCGGCCTTCGACGTGTGGGATGTCCGTGGGCTCGCCGAGTCGCTGGCCCGTGTGGCGTTCCCGGGAATGGCGGTCGCGCTGATGCCGTCCGACACTGAGGCGATGTGGCGTGTGCACGTCGAGGGTCGCGATGTTGGTGGCGTGCAACGTGTATCGCTGGATCAGCCGGTGTGGGCGTCGAGCGCGTTCGGCGTGGAGATGACGTTGGACGTCGTGTCGTCCGACGACGTGGCACCGGCGGGACAGCACGCACACGCCACGTACGCCCCACCATCGCGCGCCGTACCGCATGTGGTGTATCGTTCCATTCCGGTCATGCCGTCGGCGGGCTTCGATCTCGCGCTGGTTCTGCCAGATTCGGTGCGAGCGGCCGACGTCGATCTGCTGCTGCGGCGCGAATCGGGGGAGCTGCTGGAGTCGGTGCTGGTGTTCGATGAGTATCGGGGCGACCGTCTGCCAGCCGGCATGCGGAGCGTCGGGTGGCGGTTGCGGTTCCGGCACCCGGATCGCACCCTGCGCGACAAGGAGCTCGACGGCCGGCGAAGCAAGCTGGTCGCCGCACTGCAGCGTGAACTGGGGGTAACTGTCCGTGGCTGAACAACGAGGGCTCGTCATCGATGCGGCCGAGGAGGTTGCGGCGCTCGTCAGTGCGTTGGGCGAAGAGCTGACCTCCTTTCGACAGCGGGCGTTGAAGGCCGAGTCGCGCGTGAAGGAGCTCGAAGCCGCCGGTGGTGGCGAGCTCGTCGAGCTGAGCAAGCGGATCGCGACACTGGAAGGGGAAAATCAGGCGCTGCTCGTTCGCATCGAATCGGCCTCCGAGCGGACCGAAGAGCTCCTCGATCGGGTGCGATTCACGCGCCAGCAGACGGAAAGTGCGGGAGACGCCCGATGAGCGGATTCGTTCCGGTCAAGGTGGTGGTGGCGGGCGAAGAGGTCACGATCCGCTCCGAGCAACCCGCCGAGCATTCGCGGGCGGTGGCATCCCATGTGGATGACTGCATTCGGCGGATCCAGGAGCAGTCGCCGATGGTCGACGGCGGCAAGGCGGCGCTGCTGGCCGCGCTGCAGATTGCTGACGAGCTCTTCCGTACTCGAAGCGACGCAGAGTTCGGGAGCGGTCGCTTGGAGCAGACCATGGAAGAGATTCGGCGCATGCTCCCGCCCGCCAAGCGTTCCATCGGCAGGTAAGTCGCGCTGGAATCGTGCGCGTCCGTTGCCTCCTGCCACCCCGTCCGGTAGCTTGGCTGGGTCACCCGATGCGCACGTAGGTGTCTGTCCTCGCATGGGTTAGCCGTGTTCACCGTACGCCATTTCTGGCCTATGGCACGACACCGCCAACCCACCGAGGGTAGTCCTCCTGTGCGGCATCGCCGGGGCTCCCAAAGACCGCGGCTCGTCCGCGCTGGAGATATAGATCGTGTCGCAGCCATTTCTCTCGGCCGCCCTGGGCGCTCTCGCGCTCCTCGCGGTCGGTTTGTCGTTCGCAGTCGGTCGAAAGCAGGGCGGCAGCGCCGAGTTGTCGCGCCAGCAGATTGCGCGCAGCACCGCGGAAGAGGAACGTCGCCGCCTGATCGGCGAAGGGGAGCGCGAGGCCGAATCGTTGCGAAAGGCGGCGGTGCTCACCGGCAAGGAAGAGGTCATGAAGCAGCGCGAGACGTGGGAGATGGAAGCCCGCAAGCGACGCGATGAGCTCGTCGGTGATGAGCGAAAAATCGTCGAACGTGAAACCGGACTCGAGCGCCGTGCCGAGGCGGTGGAGACGCGCGATCGCGAGCTCGGCAAGCGCGCCAGCGAGATGGGGAGGCGCGAGAAGGTCGTCGCCGACCGGCAGACTGAGCTGGAGCAACTGTTGGCGAGCGAACGCTCACGGCTCGAGACGCTCGCCGGGCTGACGGCCGCCGAAGCCAAGCTTGAGCTCGTAAAGCGTCTGGAAGAGGAAGCGCACGCCGACGCCGGCAATCGCCTACGCGAAATCCGCGAGTCGGCCCGTCGGAACGCCGATCGCGAGGCGAAGAAGATCGTAGCGCTCGCAATTCAGCGTATCGCTGCGGAACACACTGCAGAAACAACGGTCTCAGCGGTGTCGCTGCCCAACGATGAGATGAAAGGGCGGATCATCGGTCGCGAAGGGCGCAACATTCGCGCCTTCGAGCTGGCCACGGGCGTCGATGTGATCATCGACGACACGCCGGATACGGTCGTCGTGAGCTGCTTCGACCCGGTACGCCGCGAGGTGGGTCGGCTGGCGCTCGAGAAGCTGGTTGCTGATGGCCGTATCCATCCGGGCCGGATCGAAGAGGTCGTGGCGAAGTCGAAGAAAGAGGTCGAGGTGGGGATTGTCGAGACTGGTGAGACGGCAGCTTACGAGGCCGGTGTGGCTGGGTTGCACCCGGAGATCATCAAACTCATCGGTCGAATGAAGTGGCGCACCAGCTACGGTCAGAACATTCTCTCCCATTCGGTCGAGGTGGCGTGGCTGGCTGGCATCATGGCGGCTGAACTGGGATTGGACGTTGCCATGACCAAGCGTGCTGCGTTGCTGCACGACATCGGGAAGGTGCTGACCCATGAGCACGAAGGAACGCACGTGCAACTGGGTGTGGAAGTCGCCACGCGTTACGGCGAGAACCCACTCGTGGTGAACGCCATTGCGGCCCATCACGACGATGTGCCGCATGAGACGGAGATGAGCGTCCTGGTGCAGGCTGCGGATGCCATCAGCGGCTCACGCCCGGGCGCACGACGCGAGGCGTTCGAGACGTATGTCAAGCGATTGGAAGGGATCGAGAAGATCGCCTCCAGCTATCGCGGCGTCGAACGTGTCTTCGCGATTCAGGCCGGACGCGAAGTGCGCGTCATCGTCACGCCTGATCAGGTGGACGATGTGCGCATGCAGACCATGACCGAGGAGATCGCGCGCCGAATCGAGGCCGAACTGCAGTACCCGGGCCAGATTCGTGTGGTGGCCATACGCGAAACCCGCACGGTGGACTATGCCCGCTGAGCTGATGGACGGTATCGCCGTCGCACGCGCAATTCGCGACGAAGTGGCGGCCGCCGTCCTGGTACAGCGCGCGCGTGGGGTGGTGCCGGGATTGGCCGTGGTGCTGGTCGGCGAGGATGCGGCGAGCGCGGTGTACGTGCGCAACAAGGGTCGTGCGTGTGAAGAGGCGGGCATGCATTCGGTCACCATTCGCATGCCCGCCACCACGTCGCAGAGCGAACTCCTGAGCGTCGTCGATCGGCTCAACGCCGACCCTGCGATTCATGGAATGCTGGTGCAGATGCCGTTGCCAAAGCAGTGCAACGCCGACGAGGTGATCCGCCGCATCGATCCGGCGAAGGACGTGGATGGTTTTCATCCGATCAACGCCGGCAAGTTGATCATCGGCGAGACCGATGGTTTTGCGCCATGTACGCCTGCCGGAGTGATGGAGCTGTTGCGGCGCTGCAAGGTGCCGACGGTCGGCGCCGAGGTCGTGATCGTCGGGCGATCAAACATCGTCGGCAAGCCGATGGCGAGCCTGCTTGTCCAGCCAGGGGTTGATGCGACCGTGACCATCTGTCACAGCAGGACGCGCGATCTGCACGCGCACACCAGGCGCGCTGATATCCTCATCGCGGCGCTGGGTCGGCCGCGCTTCGTCACGGCGGACATGGTGAAGCCGGGGGCAACGGTGATCGATGTCGGTATCAATCGCGTCGACGAGCCGCGCGCGAAGAACGGCTATGTGTTGGCAGGAGACGTGGACTTCGTTTCGGTGAGCGAGGTCGCTGGCAGGATCACGCCGGTGCCGGGCGGTGTTGGACCACTGACCATCGCCATGTTGCTCAGGAGTACGCTGATGGCCGCGGCCCGCGTGTCGGTCGCGTAATGCGTCAGCAGGCCGATTTCTTCGACGAGCCGTCGCCGACTGCCTACCCTGGTGAAACAGCGGAGACGGCGCTGGCCGTGGCGACGCTGACGCGCGCCGCCAAGGATGTCGTCGAAGGCGCCTTCACACCGCTCTGGATTCGCGGTGAAATCAGCGACTTCAAGTCGCACCGCAACGGTCACTGGTACTTCTCGCTGCGCGACGCCGAGTCGCGGATTCGCTGTGTGATGTGGCGCGGTGACACCCAGCGCGCGCCGACCCGCCCGTCTGACGGCATGCTCGTCACGGCCCTGGGTCAGCTCACGGTCTACTCGGCTGGCGGGGATCTGCAGCTGCGCGTCACCCGACTCGGCGCGGAAGGCGATGGCCTCTGGCGCAAGGCGTTGGAAGAGACGCTGGCACGCCTTCGTACCGATGGCTTGCTCGACGAGGAGCGCAAACGTCCGCTCCCGCGGCTGCCGAAGGTGGTAGCCGTCGTGACGAGTCCCGATGGCGCTGCGCTGCAGGACATTCGTGCGGTGGCATCGCGACGGTTTGCCGGCGTGCAGCTGGTGCTGGTGCCGGCCAAGGTGCAGGGCGACGGCACCGCGGATGAACTCGTGCGTGCCATGGCGCAGATCGAACGCTGGGGCGGTGCCGATGTCGTGATCATCGGGCGTGGCGGCGGCGCTCGCGAGGATCTGTGGGCCTTCAACGACGAGCGCGTCGCGCGCGCGGTCGCCGCCTGCTCCGTGCCCGTGATCTCGGCGGTTGGACACGAGATCGATGTGACTGTTGTGGATCTGGTCGCCGACCTGCGCGCAGCAACACCGTCGGCGGCGGCCGAGGCGGCCGTCCCCGATCGCGAGGCGCTGCTGCAGGAGACGGATGCGCTGCACCGGCGGTTGCGTTCAGCGGCGCAGCGTGCCGTACAGCGTCGGCGGCAGCTGGTTGCCGGCGTCGGCGGACGCTTTGCCGCCGGTGCGCGCGGCCTTGCAGCGCTCGAGCGGGCGCGACTTCGTGCATTTGGTCAGGCGATGGCCACCGCATCGGATCGCAGTGTACGCCGCCGGATC
>Ga0209591_10004719_pt1 | contig 15353 bp, 20 predicted proteins | sample MAT01_FD_187207 | JGI IMG/M metagenome (GOLD analysis project Ga0209591, IMG submission 187207) | Freshwater microbial communities from Lake Fryxell liftoff mats and glacier meltwater in Antarctica - MAT-01 (SPAdes) (version 2) | ecosystem: Environmental > Aquatic > Freshwater > Ice > Liftoff... | reverse complement strand
GAATCGGCCACGCATGACGATCCAGCCCGCAGCCGGTCGCCATGCCCTTTGGAGCCCACTGCACAAGCCGCCCTGTCGCTGCGTCTGGAACGGCGGCCCAGATGCAAATCAATGCGATGCAAAAGCCAGTGTTGTTCCCTGCGGGATGGTTCGGTGTTTCCTCAGTCGCCGCGCAACAATTCGTTGATCGCGGTTTTGGCCCGGGTCTGGGCATCGACGCGCTTGACAATCACCACGCAATACAAGTTTACCTTGCCGGAGGCGTCGGGCATCGAACCGGGCACCACCACCGACCCGGAAGGCACACGTCCGTAGTGGATTTCGCCGCTCGCGCGGTCGTAGATCTTGGTGCTCTGGCCGATGAATACGCCCATCGACAACACCGAATTTTCCTCGACGATCACTCCCTCGACCACTTCGGAGCGGGCACCGATGAAGCAGTTGTCCTCGATGATGGTGGGGTTGGCCTGCAGCGGCTCGAGCACGCCGCCGATGCCGACGCCGCCCGACAGGTGCACGTTCTTGCCGATCTGCGCGCATGAACCGACGGTGGCCCATGTATCGACCATGGTGCCTTCATCGACATAGGCACCGATGTTCACATACGAAGGCATCAGCACCACGTTCTTGCCGATGAAACAGCCGCGTCGCGCCACCGCCGGCGGCACCACGCGGAAGCCGCCGCGCTGGAACTTGACTGCATCATAGTCGGCGAATTTGGTCGGTACCTTGTCGTAGAACTGCATCGCGCCCGACGGCATCGGCGCGTTGTCTTCCAGCCGGAACGACAGCAGGACCGCTTTTTTGATCCATTGATGCACGGCCCAGGCCCCGTTGATTTTCTCGGCGACACGTGCGCGGCCGGAATCGAGTTCGACGATCACGTGGTTGACTGCCTCGCCGATACGTGCCGGCGCCTTGCCTGGCGACAACTCGCTGCGCTTTTCCCAGGCATCGTTGATGATGGTTTCCAGATCGGTCATGTTGGCTTCCTGTTGATTGTGGTTGGGAGTACGGGTTTGGCGGTGCTGTGCTCGGGTCTGGCTGCGGCTACCGATTGGCGCAAAAACTGGCGATGCGCTGCGCCGCCTCGACGCACTCGGCGGTTTCCGCCACCAGGGCCATGCGCACGTAGCCCACGCCGGGGTTGCGGCCGCTGTCTTCGCGCGCCATGTAGCTGCCCGGCAGAACGGTCACGGCCTGGCTGGCATAGAGGTCGCGGGCGAAGCGCGCGTCGTCGCCGCCAGGCACGCGGGCCCACAGGTAGAAGCCGGCATCGGGCAGCCTCACGCCAAGATGTGGCTGGACCAGCGGCAACACGGCATCGAACTTGGCGCGATACAGCCGGCGATTTTCGAGCACATGCGCTTCGTCGTTCCAGGCCGCCGCGCTGGCCGCCTGTACCGTGAGTCCCATCGCGCTGCCGTGATATGTGCGGTAAAGCAGGAACTTGCGCATGATGGCGGCATCACCGGCAACAAAGCCGGAGCGCATGCCCGGCACGCTGGAGCGCTTGGACAAACTGGAGAAAACGATCAGCTGCCGGAAATCGCGGCCCAGCGCTGCGGCAGCTTCCAGCCCGCCCAGGGGCGGGCTGGTCTCGTCGAAGTAGATCTCGGAATAGCATTCGTCCGAGGCAATCACGAAGCCATGGCGGTCGGCCAGGGCGAAAACCTCGCGCCAGTCGTCGAGGTTCATCACCGCGCCAGTCGGATTGCCGGGTGAGCAGACGATCAGCATCTGCGTATCGCGCCAGACTTCACCGGGCAGGGCGCCGAGATCGGAAGCGAAATTGCGCTCCGGCACGGCAGGGGCGAAGCGCGCTTGAGCGCCCGCCAACAGCGCCGCCCCTTCATAGATCTGATAGAAGGGATTGGGGCAAACCACGGTTGCGCCAGGCCGGCTGGCGTCGATCACGGTTTGCGTCAAGGCGAACAGGGCCTCGCGCGAGCCGTTGACCGGCAGTACCTCGGTGGCAGCGTCGACCTTTGGCAGGCGGTAGCGGCGCATTAACCATTGCGCGATCGCATTGCGTAGCGCAGGCTCGCCGGCGGTGGCCGGATACTTGGAAAGCCCGGCCAGATTGTCGGTCAGTGCCTGCTTGATGAAGGCGGGAGTCGCGTGTTGCGGCTCACCCAGGCCCAGGCTCACCGCGCGCAGGCCGGCCGGCGGCGTGACACCGGCAAACAGCTGGCGCAGTTTTTCGAACGGATACGACTGCAGCAGGTCGAGACGAGGGTTCATTGCCGGGCATGGACAAAGCGAAAAATGAAAAAGCCTCGCTGGTCGGGCGAGGCTTTGGATTCATGGTCGGGGCGGCGGGATTCGAACTCGCGACCCCTTGCACCCCATGCAAGTGCGCTACCAGGCTGCGCTACGCCCCGAACAGGCGAATTGTAGCAGAGCAATGCCCGGAACGGCCCGCGCAAGTTCAGGCAGGCGGTTTTTCCGCGCCGGCTTCCGCCGTTTTGCCGCGCACTGCAGCGCGGCGCAGCTTCTTGTAAAGCTCGGGCTGATCGGCCTTGAGGTATTCGAGAATCTCGAAATCCTCGCGCTTGACCTTTTCCAGATCAACCTGCTCTACATGCACCAGGCGCAGCAACTCGCGTACCGGCTTGGGCATTTCGCGCCCGGATTCATAGCGTGAACCGCCGGATTGCGTTACGCCTATGCGGGTCCAGAATTCATCTTGATTAAGGCCGAGGCGCTGGCGAATGTCGCGTGGATCAAATTTGTCGAAAAAGCCCATAGTGTGCCCAATATCTCCCGTGACCCCGCTCCCGCACTAAAGATAGCAAAAAAAACCGCGTCGCAGCGGCGCCGCCGCCAACCTTCACAAGCTTTAACAGAATGCCAGGCCGGGTGCCAGACCGGGTGCATCCGAAACCGGCAAATCAATTAAAATACAAGGCTTTGCCGGTGAATGCTTGCCCGGTACCCACGCGCTTTGCGCAGTCATTATGACCTTGATTGTCCATAAATACGGCGGTACCTCCGTCGGCACTACCGATCGCATCAAGAACGTGGCGCGGCGCGTGGCCAAATGGCATGCCGCCGGGCACCAGATGATAGTCGTACCGTCGGCGATGTCAGGTGAGACCAATCGCCTGCTGGGGTTGGCGCGCGAACTTTCGCCCAACCCCGATCCGCGCGAACTTGATGTGATCGCCTCGACCGGAGAGCAGGTCACAATCGGCCTCCTGTCGATCGCTCTCATGGCTGTCGGCCTCAAGGCCAGGAGCTATACCGGCGCCCAGGTGAAGGTCCTGACCGACAGTGCCTTTGGCAAGGCACGCATCATGGCGATCGATGAACGCGCCATTCGTGCCGATCTTGAACATGGCTACGTGGTGGTGGTGGCGGGTTTTCAGGGTATGGATGAGAAAGGCAACATCACCACCCTCGGACGCGGCGGCTCGGACACCTCCGCGGTGGCGCTGGCGGCCGCACTCAAGGCCGACGAATGCCTGATTTATACCGATGTCGACGGCGTCTACACCACCGACCCGCGCATCGTTGCCGAGGCACGCCGCCTGAAAACGGTGACCTTCGAGGAAATGCTGGAAATGGCCAGCCTGGGTTCGAAGGTGCTGCAGATTCGCTCGGTCGAATTCGCCGGCAAGTACAAGGTGCCGCTGCGTGTGCTTTCCAGCCTGACCGATCCCGACATGCCGATTGCAGAAGAGGCACGCTCCGGCACCCTGATCACCTTTGAGGAAGACCAGAAAATGGAACAAGCCGTCATTTCCGGCATCGCGTTCAACCGCGACGAAGCCAAGATCACCGTCATGGGCGTGCCCGACCGTCCAGGCATCGCCTACCAGATCCTGGGGCCGGTGGGCGATGCCAACATCGATGTCGACATGATCATCCAGAACGCCAGCGTGGGCGGCTTGACCGATTTTTCATTCACCGTCAATCGCGCAGAGTACGCCAAGGCGCTCGAGGTGCTCAACAGCCGAGTCAAGGGGGCGATCAGCGCCGCCGAGATCCGCGGTGACGAGAAAGTGTGCAAGGTTTCGATGGTGGGGATGGGCATGCGCACCCACGCCGGTATCGCCAGCCAGATGTTTCGCACGCTCTCGGAAGAGGGCATCAACATCCAGATGATTTCCACCTCCGAGATCAAGATCTCGGTGGTGATCGACGACAAATACATGGAATTGGCCGTGCGCGCCCTGCACAAGGCCTTCGGTCTCGACCAGGCGGGCTGAACCGCATATAATTCGCAGCGGCCCCGGAGACGTGGATGAGTGGCTGAAATCGACGCCCTGCTAAGGCGCTATACAGGCTTAAACCTGTATCGAGGGTTCGAATCCCTCCGTCTCCGCCAAAAGCGATTCCAAAGCAGTCCAAGCAAGTCCAAGCAAGTCCAATTAAACCCGCTTCTCCCTCCAGGAAAGCGGGTTTTTTGTTTTCTGACGTCCGTTGACGTGCTTTGACATCCGGGGGCGTTCTTAGGGGCATCCGTGCAAACTGGGGGCATCGACTCCCGGCGCCGTTAGGGAAACCCGAAATGCCCCTGACCGATGCCACCTGCAAGGATGCCCGGTCCCCGAGGGGTGCAACTTCAAGCGCATAAGCGGAGCGGGCGGGTTGTACCTGGAAGCGACCAGGACCGGCGCGAAGCTGTGGCGCTTGAAGTACCGCCACATCGGCAAGCAAAAGCGCCTGGCGAGCGGCGCCTAAGCGCAATCACGGTGTTTGTAGCGTGTGCAAGCTGAGCAGCGGGAATGAGTGCGCCCTCGATGCGGATGACCTGATAGGCAAGCTGGGATGTGTTTCGGCGGGTCATGGGTCAGGGGTCAGGTTCCGCGCAGCAGGTTGCGCGCGATGGTGTAGCAGTGCAGGGCGACGGGCATGAAGTCGATGGTCAAGCCATCCACGGTGGCTTCGCTGGTGGTGGTGCGGGTGGTGACCAGTGGTGTGCGCGCAAGCTTGTGGCGCTGTGCCAGTTCAAGCAGGCCGCGCAGTTCGTTGGGCGCCGACACCGGCCGGTCCGACCATTTGATCTCGACGGCGAAACGCGGCTTCTGGGTGCGAGCGTCGAGCGAGACGATGTCCACTTCCAGATCCTGCCGGCCGGCCTTCCAGCGCGCGTAGTGCAGCGATCGGCTCACCTCGGCGCTGTGCAACCACTGGCTCCAGACGGCGGTTTCGGCCAGGCTCCCCATGGCTTCATCGTCGGCCGTTGCCATGCCGAACAACGCGGCCCGGATGGAGGGGTTGGTCAGGTACACCTTGAACGTGCGGGCACGCTGCATGCGCAGCGCGTTTTCGTCGATGCGGTGGACACGCCGGATGAGAAATGCCGCCTCAAGGTACTCCAGGTAGTCGCTCAACTTGGTCTTGGTGATGCCGGAGTGCTTGCTCAAATCTTCCAGCCCCAACTCGTTGCCGGTGTTGAATGCCAGCACATTGAAAAACCGGTTCAGTTCCTGCGTATCGCCGATGCCGTACAGGCTGGGCAGGTCTTTGAGCAGCACCTTGTCGACAATGTCCTGCCGCAGAAAGCGCGAGGGATTCGCGCGCACCATGGGGTTCATCACCGCCTCGGGAAAGCCGCCATAGTTGAGGTAATTGATGAACTCCACATTGAGCGCGTGAATATCGGTGGTCAGGTAACCGGGGGCGCGGTCGCGCGGGCGCTCATCCTGCGGCATGGCGTCGCGAATCAGGGCCTCCTCCTGGCCGGCGAATTTGAGATATTCGGCGAACGTGAGTGGCGGCAGGATGAATTCGGTGAAGCGCCCGGCGCCCGACTCGCGGCTTTTCATGCGCAACGCGGCGGCGGCCGAACCGCTGGCCACGAAGCGGATGCGCGGATATGTATCGACCAGCGACTTCAGGTGGACTTCCCAGTCCTTGAGGTATTGCACCTCGTCGAACAGCACCCACAGGGTCTGCTTGGCCGGATGCCGGTGCAGGTCGGCGAACATCTGCACCAGGCTCTCCAGCGAGCGGCCGGAATAGAGCGGCGTGTCCAACGACAGAAACAGCACTTGGGTGCCGGCGACTCCGTCGTCGAGCAATTGCGCCACCAGGTGCTTGAGCATCACGGTCTTGCCGACCCGTCGCGGACCGATCAGCACCACGGCCCGGCGTACCTCGGCGTTGCGCACCAGGGTGGAAAACTGGCTGAAATAGGCCCGGCGCGGCCAACCGCTCTCCTCGGGGTCGATATTCTGACCCGCCCGCCACCACGGGTTGTCCAGGGCCAGACGACGCTGCACCTCGCGAGGCGGTATTTGGAGATCGGTCGCCATTGTCTGATTGGGCTTGGCCTAGTTCGTCAAATTAAGCATAGTTTTGTGATTCTAATTCAACGGATGCCATTTTTCCCAATTCGAACAATTACTTGTAACGTCTTGTTTACCCTCGTCTGCTCGTCTGGGCCTAGATCGGGCCGCGGCTCGAATGCGGCGATGGTCCTGCAGAGGGGTCTGCGCGCGACGCTGTGCAATCGCTTCGAGGAGCGCCTGCCATTCTGGCAGCGCATCCAGCGCTTGCTGCAAATGGCGGTCGCGTACCGGCGGTGGCATATTGGGCTCGGCTTCGGCGTCCGGCAGCGCGCGCGCCTTCGGGTTCAAGTTCGGCAGGTGGTCGACCAGCAGCTTGTAGTGCTCCTTGTATGGTTCCTTCTCCTACAGGCGATCGTGCGGTCAGGTCTTTCACGCCGCCGAAAGGCACGATGTGGAGCGGCAGCGAGGAACCGGCATGACGCAGCCGATGGATCGGGTCTGGGTGTTACGTCCGTCGAAATCCTGGGCGCTAAATGAATTCCCCACTCCCTATCAAGGTGACATCGTCACGCATGCGCACCGACACTGCTTCCGGGAATCGCGTCGAGCGCAGAACCAGCGCGTCGTCGCTCAACACCGGTGGAAGCTCGAACCCGCAATCCGCAGCGGCCTTTTCCAGCCGGGTCTGTTGCAGTGGCGTCACGTGGCGCTTTCGACTGCCTTGTGATGGCCATCCTGAGTGCCCAACAAATTGCGGGGCCAGCGATGCATGTGGACTGAGCCGCCTTGTTTGTAAAGTGCGCCGTACGCGCAGCGGCTTGCACTAAACCGGCTGTCGATCATGCCTCACTCCGCCGTCGCCGCGACACGGTTCCATCGAAGCGGCTGGCGCCGCCAGTGCTCGGTGATGCCTTGGGAGAAGTCGGCGCGAACCAGCTTTGCGCGCTCGATCAGCCAATCGTCCGACTCACGGCGAATCACCACGCCTTCAATCGGCCCATCTCGAAAGGCGCTGCGCTCCTGCTCGACCAAATGTATCAACGCAGTACGCGACAAACCGCCTTGCGCAACTTGGTTAACTACCTGCAAGCCGGTCTCTCGGGCCCAGGCGTTGCGCCGCGCGGAAGACCAAAAGCGCTTCGCGCTACGGTCGTAGACGTCAAACAGCAACCACCAGTCCGGCAACCGGGAATAGTCGAGGCTATGTCGAGCGGCGCACCACTCGCCGAAGGCGATCAAATCAGTGCCCAGCGTATCGAACAACCCATCCTGATGAATCGAGAGCCATTCGGATAAATGCAGGAACTGGCCCACGAATGGATGTCGGAGGTATTCGCCGCGATTCTGCGCACGCAACTCACCGTCGGTGGAAAAGGAAATTCCAAGATTGGCGCCGTCCAGCTTTTCTTCAACGGTGACGTCGCCGGCCAGCAATGTCTCCACTTCACCCGGCGCCAAGACCTTGTCGTCGCGTGGCTCGCCCGAGCCTAGCCAAGCAAGGTGGGCGATATGTGGGAAGCGGAAAAAGTCGCTCATCTGTCCGACGGCAATGGCGGCGCGACTGCGCGTGGGAACTTCTTGGCGTAGAAGCGGAGTGCGTCATCAGGGCACAGAAACTCGACGTGGACGTCGCGCGCCCGCAACTGTTGCCACCAGTTCAGCCACTTGCTGTTGGCGGCTTGCCAGATCGGCGGTTTGGCGGGGTGCGCATGGGCCACCGCAGCAAACTTGCGGTCCGGCGCATCGAACGCAGGCTGCAAGTCTGGATCCGGAAATTCCGCGAACTCGTCGGGTTGCGTCTCGCTGATCGCGACACGATGCACCCGATTCGCGTTCGCGCTGTTTTGCAGAAGCCATTTCAGGAACACATCACCCACCCCCTTGGGTTGATTCGGCCGGGTCTTGTTCTGGTATTCGCCCAATATCCGGTAGGCGTCGTCGATCACAACCACACCGTCTTTCTGATGTGCGAGAAGTCGGGCCACACAGGCCTGACGGCATTGAAGCGAAGTGTCCGCATGGCTGCCGTTGGCCACCAGCAACACATTGGTGTCGGTCACCGCCGGATTCATTGCGCGCTCTTTTCGCCCGCGGCCTGCCTCTGTAGCGCGGCCATGGTCCGTGCCGCGATGTCACCCATCTCGTCGCCAAAGAAATTCTCCGGCCAGTTTTCGATCTCGCCGAACATATCCAGTCGCAGCGCTTCCATTTCAGCCGCAGCGCCCTTGCGATTCACAAAATAGATCGCAACGTCCTTGACGTCGATCTTCCCTTCAGCGACTCGGCGCTGTAGGCGAGTCAGGAAGTGCTCGGAGTGTGTTTCGACGATCAATTGCATGTCTCGACTTATGCTTTTCTCACTGGCCTGAACGGCGCTGATGAAAACATCGGCCAGGTTGGACTGTGCCATCGGATGAAGATGAATCTCGGGTTGCTCCATCCACACAGTCGAGCCGGCGGGTGCGTAGAAAGCCTGAACCAGCGCCGGTAGCACTTGGGAGACTCCGAAGCCGACGTCGGTCAGCTTGACTTCATGAGACTTCGGGTGCGTTTTGACCAGTACCTCATACTCCTTCCGCCCTGTAGCCACGCGTCGAACCGTAAAGCTGTCGATTACGCCAAGTTCAGCCAGCCATTCCGCGATGAACGCGACGAACTGCTGCTTGTGCCGTTTGTATCCACGGTTCAATTTGCGGCCCTGCGCCTCTGCGGCAAGCAACGCTGCGATCGCGAATTCGCCTTCCGCGCCCACATCGGGTGGCGTGTCTCCAGACCACTGGTAGACGCGACGCGCTGGCCGTCGCAGCGGGCCGAGAAAATAAACTTGCTCCAGCATACGTTCGGTTTGCAACGTAAAGTCGGCCAGGAAGTCGGCGTTCTGATACCGCAGCAGCGTGCGATCGGCGAAGCGATAAAACTTCTCCGGCGGCTCCACCGGCCATTTACGATCGACCGCGTGAACCAGTCTGAGCGGTGAACAGTTCACGCTGGCTCGGGCGTGATTGACCTTCAGGACAGTGCTCCCCTTTTCGATCAACTCGTACTGCAACGACTCTGTCTGCGGTTGCTCGGCTTTATCGGCTCGCAGGGTGCTGGAGAGGCGCAACTCGTCGCCGCGATAGGACTGCTCCGAAACCAGTGCGTTCCCGACTGTCAAGATTGTGGGCAGCCTCCAACGCAGCGAGAACTCCAGTGGCAATTTCAGATCGTGGCCGAACAAGCAGTCTGCGAACGTGCCAAGGTCGATGAGCGAATTTTCGTCGCCCATGTGCAAGGCACGCTTGCGGTCGGAGAGTCGAACTGTTTGCTTAAGCGCCAGCAATAGATGACCGAGACTTGATTTGCCCGAGCTGTTCGTTCCGAAGATGACTGTCAACGGTGCGAGCCGAACTGTTCCCGTATCTCGCCATGCCTTGAAATTCTTGATTTGTATTTCCGTCAACATGATGTGTTCTTAGTTCGCCGCTTCATTCTGCCGCATTTCATTCGTCACAAAGTTTTGCTCCAAGCGTTGTATAGCCTTGGAATGGTTCGCCCGCTGACGCACCTGTGGCGGCCACGACCTGGGCTACAGGTACTGCGCCGGATGCGAACTACATCGAAGCAAAAAGGCAACGCCAAAGCCAAAAATGAGGAATGTCGGAAGGTCGATGGCAAGGCTGGAGACAAGAAGAATAGACATAGATTGCCCCTAACCAAAGCCGCAGACCTCTACTTTAAGGAGGTCTTCGAGTTGCCGCTTTATGCGCACGATTTTGAGAAGGAGTCCATCGATATTTTGAGGAGGCTCCGCAACAACTTCGTGCGCCATCAAAGCAAGATCGCGAAAATGGACGCCGAACTGCAAGCTCGCGTAGCCGCGCCAAAGTTTCAACGTGAACGTGGCGCGCTTCGCGACAGCGGAAGGACTTGGCATCCGAGCATGGGGTGCATTCGCGAGCAAGCCGGCGCGCTGAAGTCGTGGGCGAGGATGTTGGAAGATCGCCGCTTCATGCGCTTCCCGTTCAAGGAAACCGAGCTGTAAGGGCAGTTGCCGGAGCTTTAGAAAGTTTTTGTGCGATCCGGAGCCACTGACCCATTACATGGGAACCCGCACCACCCACGCGCGTGCGCGGGGTGTGTACCGGGGGCGCACCGCCTCGGTCGATTACTCCTGATGGGCATCGAGCACCTCCAAAGAGGGCTTTCACCATTCCGCACGCAGCCTTGCCTGATAGTCCAGGCCGTCGACCTCGCGATCTTTCCAAAGGCCAAATGCGTCGTCGGCCTGTTCCGATGGCCTGAGCTTTTCAAGGTACTGCGCAACCGCTTGACGAATCAACTCGGAGCGTGAAACGTGTCGAATTTCGGACAAGGCATCCAGTTCTTTCAGCGTACTCTCTGAAATGCCAACAAGTGCGCGGCGCATGGCAACTCCTTTGATGTTAGGCAACGATATCATATATCACGAAGGTGCTCAATTTGAAGCGGGGCCCACAATGAAGAGCCGCTGCAATGGCGGGCGCGGCGCAGTTGACCGCGGCGCGCGCATTTCCCTTGCCGGCGCGCAAGACAAGGCGAGCATCGCCATTTTCGATGATGGCGTACCGCGGCTGCCGCGCGGCACCGCGCCGGCAACCCACATTCTCAAGCCCGACATCAAGCGCTTGTCCAAGGTATGGCATTCGGCCGCCAACGAAGCCATCATCATGCTGACTGCCGCGCAATGCGGCCTGCCGACCGCCGAGGTGTTCTATGAGCGACATACGCGGGCCTGCGTGGTGCGCCGGTTCGACCGCTTTGCACGCCCGGACGGCACACTTGGGCGCCTGATCCAATATGACCTGTGCCAACTGGCTGGCACCGTGTCGGACAAAAAGTACGAGAAGGAAGGCGGGCCCGGCATCGCGGCTTGTGCGGAAATCATCCGTGCCTACAGCACCCAGCCGGCAGTAGAACTGCGCGCCTTCGTGTCGTGGATCCGCTTCAACCTCTGCGCGGGCAACAACGACAGCCATGCAAAGAACCTGGCCATGGTTGAGGTGCCCGGCGGTGGCGTAGCCCTGGCGCCGTTTTACGACTTGATGTGCACGCGGCTCTATCCGGGACTGTCGCAGGAATTTGCCTTTGCCGTGGGCAACGCGACGCGGCCCGGCTTGATTTCGCGCCGCCACCGGCCCACCATGGCGACGGAACTTCGCATGCGCCCGCAATTCATCGCGCGTGTTGCGCTGCAACTTGCGCAGGCCATGCCGCCTGTGCTGGAGGCTGCCGTGCAAATAGTGTCGCCGATGCTCCCGCACAGCGCAAAGGTGTTGGCTACGCGGCTGAAGAATTTCGTGCTATCCACGACAGCGAAGCTTGCGGCGCGCGTAGGGCAGTAGGCGGGCAGAGGCTTCTGCCTGACCGGCGTCAGCCAGGCCACCTGTTATCGCCTTCGCGTTGCGGCTCGAAACTGCCGGCCATGCCGGTTCCGCCCGGCACTGGTTTTTCAGTGTTCACCAAGCAGCGCTGCGCGCGTGACCGGCTTTTGCAACTGCCCGAGCCACCATCGCAACGCCCGCCCCTGTGAGTCAGCGGCACCCTTGCCCCAGGCATAGCTGACCTGCACCTGGTATTCAGGTCGTTGCACCCGTTTGACCACCAGCCGACCGGTATCGATATACGGCTGCGCCAGGCAGGTCGGCAGGAAACCGACACCCATTGCACGGGTCTGCGCGTCCAGTTTGGCCGGCATGCTTGCCACGGTGAATACGTCCTGGCCCGCCAACAGGCCGATCGACATGCCCGCGCCACGCTGCACGGAATCGGCGACCGTCACCGCGCGATACTGGCGAATCACCTCGTCGGGCACCGGTTCGGCGGTGCTTGAGAGCGGATGATGCGGGGCCTCGCCTTCATCCTTCCCGACGACTGGACTCCGGAACAGGCCCTCGCTGTGGTCGAGGTGCTCGACGATCTGCGTGAACGAATCCGGACGCACTACGAGATTGGGCTGCACGAAGTCCTGCGCGAACAGCGTACCGCCTTTCCAACTACCGATCCTGTGAACGCCAATTCCACCGATCCGCCGTTCTGATCGCCAGCTCTCAGCTTTGCAAAACACTCGGGGCCTTTACAGGCCCCTTGCCGTTATGCAACACCCAATCTCGATTCGTCGCCATCTACTAGCGGATTTGCACCGCAGGTAACACTGCACGCTGAAGGACGTGAAGACCGTGCTCACCGACCTGCCACATCTATCACGCCCTGAAGCTGTTGCAGGGGGGCGCCGACGTGGAGCGTGCCGTGAAGCATCTGGTCGATAGCACTGATTTCTGGAACCTGCGCACCACCCGGCTGACGGCCATCCTGGCCTATTTGCAGGAAATGACGGCACAATTGCCATATTGGGCCGTCTATCAAGAGCCGATTGGTCAACTGGCCATTGGCGTTGAGCACCATCGCGTAATGAGGAGAACGAAATGTCGATGACGATGATGACGATTGAACTGCCAATGGCCGGCCTGCCGTCGGGCGCCTATTTGCAGGACAATTTTTCTGACGAGGCGCGCTTTCTGCTGGCACTGAAACTGTTCGAGCAGGGGCGCATTTCGTCGGGCAAGGCGGGGCGGCTCTGCGACATGGGGCGCGTCGAGTTTCTGCTGGCCGCCAGCCGTTCGGGCGTGGCGGTGGCCGATCTGTCCGAGGCTGAGTTGGCCGACGAGTTTGCCCCATGATCGAGCGCGCGGTCATCAATTCCGGCCCGCTGGTGGCGCTGTCGCTGGTCGGTCGGCTTGATCTGCTGTTTTTGCTGTTTCAGGAATTTTGGATTCCGGAAGCGGTGTATCAGGAGGTGGCCGTCGCCGGTCTCGGCCGGCCCGGTGCCGATGCGCTGGCAGATGCGCGCTATGCGGCGCAGGTGCGGCCCGCGCCCGAGCCTGATCCCTTGCTGATCGCCGAACTGGACGCAGGGGAGGCGGCGGTCATCGCCTTGGCGCGCTCGTGCGCGCCCTGCCTGGCCATCCTCGACGAAAAGCGGGGACGACGCATCGCCCAGCACGTCTACGGTTTGCCGGTGAAGGGCACCGCCGGCCTGCTGGTGGAAGCCCATCGACGTAGCTTGCTGCCGGAGTTGCGCGCGACCTTGCTGGATTTGCGCCGGGCGGGCTATTTCTTGTCCGAGGCGGTGATTGAAGGGGCCTGCCTGGCCGCGCAGCGCGCCTGATTCTCGCCATGCTGCGCCGCTTCAGTTCCCGCCGTGCCAGTCTTTACGATGAATTCCTGAAACCGCGCCTCGCCGGGGCGCAGCGCTATGACCGCATTGCCGGCTACTTTCAGAGCAGCTTGCTGGAGTTGGCCAGCGAGTCGCTCGCCGACATTGCGCGCATTCGCATTGTCTGCAATACCGAAGTCAGCGCCGAGGACGTGAAGACGGTGCGCATGGCCAGCGGCGCAAGGAACTGGAAGAAGGCTTGCTGCGCCTGGCCTGGAATGCCGGGCATTTTCCGCATCTGGTGGAGGTGCATGGCGCACCGGCGCAGCAACGCCTGCATGTGCTGCATGACCTGCTGATGGCGTCCGGCAAGGATGGGCGCTTGTTCGAGATTCGGTTGGTGCCGGATGCCGAGTTTGGTTTCGTGCATGGCAAGGGCGGCATCATCGATGGCCCCGGCGTACCTGGGGGCAAGACCTCGTTCATCGGTAGCGCCAACGACAGCGCCGGCGCCTGGACCAAGAATTACGAACTGGTGTGGGAAGACGACACGCCCGAGAGCGTGACCTGGGTGCAGTACGAATTCGATGCCTTGTGGGCCAAGGGATTTCCGCTTTCCGAATTCATCGTCAACCAGATTGGCCGCTTGTCGCAACGCACAGTCATCGACCACGTCGGGCCGTGGCGAGAAAAGCACACCCCTGCGCCGCTGCTGGCCGCGGTGCCGACCGCCACCGAGCTTTTCAGGTTCTGGGACCACCAGAAATACTTCATCAATCTGGCGTTCCAGGTACACCTGAAATACCGCAATGATCCGCTGCGCGGCGCGCGCTTTCTGCTGTGCGATGGCGTTGGGCTGGGCAAGACGCTGCAACTCGGAGCGCTGGCCAAGCTGATCGGCACGCTGGATAGCCTGCCCATCCTAATCTTGGCACCCAAGCCTCTGCTGGCGCAGTGGCAGGAGGAATTGCTGATGAAGCTGGCGATTCCATCCGCGCGCTGGGAGGGTGGTATGAACGGCGGTCGCGTACCGGCGGTGGCATATTGCGCTCGGCTTCGGCGTCCGGCAGCGCGCGCGCCTTCGGGTTCAAGTTCGTCAGGTGGTCGACCAGCAGCTTGTAATGCTCCTTGTATGGTTCCTTCTCCTACAGGCGATGGTGCGGTCATGTCTTTCACGCCGCCGAACGGCACGATGCGGAACAGCAGCGAGGAACCGGCATGACGCAGCCGATGGATCGGGTCTGGGCGCTCAATGAATTCCCCGCTCCCTGTCAAGGCTTGCCTGAGCGCCGAAAAGGCATCCCAGCTTTCCAAAATCATGGCGAAATCGATGTCCTCGGTCTTGCGCCCGGTCTGGATGCCGTAGGCGTGGATCCCCAGACGCACCATCCCTGAGCGGGCGAGCCGGTCCCAGTGGGCCCGGACACATACCGCTTGAAAATCTTATTCCCAGCCGCAGTAACTCACACCGCATAGGGATGACGAACACCCGGATTGCTGATCGTAAAATCCTTGCTGTTACGGGTCACAAATAGGCGGCTGTCGACCTGCGCAGTGGCCCAGATGATGGCGTCTGGCAGCTTGATGTTCTTTTCTTTGCGCAGCACCACGGCGCGCTGTGACACCCGCTCGTCAATGGGCAACACCGTGAATCGGGCAAGAAAACGGTCTACGGCCGCCTGGCCCTGCGGCGTGGTTCCTACTTGCACCTCCATCCAGGTGATGGCTGAAATAGCCTTCTCCTGGTACAGGTCCAGCTCGGCTTTGGCCGCTGCGATGCCGTTGAGGAAGTCGATCAGGATGTTGGTGTCAAAGAGGGCTTTCACCATTCCGCACGCAGCCTTGCCTGATAGTCCAGGCCGTCGACCTCGCGATCTTTCCAAAGGCCAAATGCGTCGTCGGCCTGTTCCGATGGCCTGAGCTTTTCAAGGTACTGC
>Ga0209591_10004717_pt1 | contig 15356 bp, 7 predicted proteins | sample MAT01_FD_187207 | JGI IMG/M metagenome (GOLD analysis project Ga0209591, IMG submission 187207) | Freshwater microbial communities from Lake Fryxell liftoff mats and glacier meltwater in Antarctica - MAT-01 (SPAdes) (version 2) | ecosystem: Environmental > Aquatic > Freshwater > Ice > Liftoff... | reverse complement strand
GTGCAGAAATAAATGCCAATGCCTTTGGAACGGATGAGTTTGATGATGGTTTCTATCTGCTGCAGCAAGGCATCATTTGCTTCCTGGAAAATAAGATGGGCTTCATCTATGAACATGATTAGTTTAGGCTTGTCCATATCTCCTTCTTCAGGGCAGCTAGCATATAATTCAGCCAGTAATTGCAACATGAAAGTGGAAAATAGTTTTGGCCTGTCCTGCAAATCTGTTACCCGTACAATAGAAATCATCCCTTTGCCATCGCTGTTGATGCGGAGAAGGTCATCCACTTCAAAACTTTTTTCACCAAAGAAAACATCGGCACCCTGCTGTTGTAGTTCAATTACTTTTCTCAGTATCGTTCCGGTAGATGTGGTAGATATTTTTCCATAATCTTTTTCCATATCCGCTTTTCCTTCATCGCTTACAAACTGTAATACTTTGACGAAGTCTTTCAAATCCAGCAACGGCATTTTTTTATCGTCACAATATTTGAATATCATGGCTACAAAACCGCCTTGTGTATCATTCAATCCTAAAATTTTTGATAACAACACCGGGCCAAACTCACTGACGGTTGCCCGCAACCTTGCTCCTTTCTGGTTACTTAATGTGAGGAGGTCAACAGGGTAAGCGGTGGGTTTGTATTCAATATTTAATTTCTGGCAACGGTCGGTTATTTTATCATTCACTGTTCCGGCAGCAGCAATACCACTCAGGTCACCTTTTATATCCATTAATAAAACCGGCACACTGGCATCACTTAATCCTTCGGCCAGCATTTGCAGGGTTTTTGTTTTACCTGTACCGGTAGCACCGGCAATTAAACCATGGCGGTTCATTGTTTTTAGCGGAATCAATACATCTGCTCCGGGTACTATTGCCCCATCGAGCATGGCACCACCTATTTTAAAACATTCGCCTTTGAAGGTGTAACCTGCTTTTACGGTATCGAGAAATTTTGCAATGTCTGGCATTGGAAAAAATTTTGGAGGAAAGTTAATAAAAATGATGGAATTAGAAGACAGGGGCTGGCTGGAGTATATGAATGAGAAAGAGTATAAAAAAATGATGGGACTCTAATTAAAACTTAAATGTTCTTTTCAGCATCCGGGAGACAATTTTTCCTTTTTGTGCAGCACCTTTTTCATACTTCTTACCGGTGTGATAATAAGAAATTACTTCTTTAGTTTCAGGGGCTACAATAAAATATTCTTTTACCCCGCATCTCTCATAAACAATTCTTTTTTTAACCCGGTCTTCATTGGCATTACTGCGGGAAAGGACCTCTACCACTAAATCAGGTGCACCGTGTACCCGGCCATCTTTTCCAATCAAATCCATATTCTGATTACTGATAAAAAGTATATCGGGCTGAAAAGCATTGTACTTATCCAGAAAAACATCAACGGGTGCCCCTAAACATGTTCCCAGTTTTTGCTTCTTTGTAAATAAACGAATTTGCATTGTTATTTCTGCAATAACATCCTGATGCAAAAAACTTGGTGCTGGTGACATATAAATAACATTGTTTATAACCTGGCAATAAAAACCTTCTGGCAATAGCTTAAAAACATCTACTGCTGTTTCTGGTCTGTGTAATAGTGCTTTTCTCATTGTTTTCTAAAAATACAAAATAATCTACAAAAACTTCTTTCGGGCTACAACCGCCATTTTTCCCTACTACCCAACTGGCACGGTTTTTTAATAACTAAAGCAAAAGCAGCAGGCAACCGGGATGAAATGTGTTGTTTTAACAAAATATTCGTCCCGTATTCTTTAACCCCCGAAATGCTTTAACTTTATTTGTCACCAAAAATAAACCCCACTACAATGGACACGAAGAAACCTAAAATTTTGTTGTGCGAAGACGACCCGAACCTTGGAAGTGTTTTGAAGAATTATTTGGAATTAAATGATTACGATGTAACACTGGAAAGAGATGGCCGTCTTGGGCTAGCCGCTTTTCAACGGGAAAAATTTGACCTCTGCCTGCTGGATGTAATGATGCCCAATATGGACGGATTTACATTAGCGGAAGAAATAAGGGATGTGGATCCGGATATTCCCCTCTTCTTCCTGAGTGCCAAAACCATGAAGGAAGATGTGATACAGGGCTATAAACTTGGTGCTGATGATTACATCACCAAACCGTTTGACAGCGAAGTATTACTGCTAAAAATAAAAGCCATCCTTAAAAGAAATGAAGAGCAGAACAGGGAAAGTGAGAACAAGGAGTTTGATTTGGCCAGTTATCACTTTAACCCCAAGTTGCGGCAATTGATACACAATGGTATAACGCAAACACTGAGTCCGAAAGAAAATGAATTGCTGAAAATGCTGGCAGAATACCTGAACGATTTGTTGCCAAGAGAACAAGCCCTCAAGAAAATCTGGGGCAGCGATACTTATTTCAATGGCCGCAGTATGGATGTGTATATTGCCAAACTCCGCAAGTATTTAAAGGATGATGAGAAGATAGAGATTGTGAATATTCATGGCAACGGCTTCAGGCTCGTTGTACAACCATAAAGAAATGTGCTGATCAGCAAATTTTAGAATATGCAAATGGGTGTCGCTAAACCGGCACTCATTTTTTTATGAAAATAATGTACCTGAAGAATCAGGTTTTGATTTTCCCAGATGTTCATACGCTTTAGCCGTTACTTCTCTTCCTCTTGATGTGCGTTGTAAAAAACCTTCCTGTATCAGGAATGGTTCATATACTTCTTCCAGTGTACCGGCTTCTTCGCCAACGGCGGTAGCAATAGTTGTGATGCCTACGGGACCGCCTTTGAATTTTTCGATGATGGTTTGCAAAATCCTGTTGTCCATATCATCCAAACCATACTCATCCACATTCAATGCTTTCAGTGCATGCTGGGTAATACCAAAATCAATGTCACCATCATTTAATACCTGTGCAAAATCCCGTACCCTGCGCAATAAGCCATTGGCAATTCTTGGAGTGCCCCGGCTTCGCCTGCCTATCTCTCCCACTGCTTCTGTTGAAATTTTTGTACCGAGTATGCTGGCAGAGCGATGAATAATTTTATTGAGTATAGCGGAAGAATAATACTCCAATCTTGATTTGATGGCAAACCTGGACAGCAACGGTGCTGACAATAAGCCACTTCTTGTGGTGGCACCAATCAACGTAAACGGATTGAGGTTTATCTGAATGCTCCTTGCGTTGGGACCACTGTCAATCATAATGTCTATCCGGTAATCTTCCATGGCCGCATACAAATATTCTTCTACTACCGTACTTAGCCGGTGTATTTCATCAATGAACAATACATCATTGCTTTCAAGGCTGGTAAGCAATCCGGCGAGGTCACCGGGTTTTTCTATTACCGGCCCCGATGTCTCTTTAATATTTACACCCAACTCATTGGCTACAATCCTGGACAAAGTAGTTTTTCCCAAACCGGGCGGGCCATGAAATAATACATGGTCCAATGCTTCGCCCCGCATCTTAGCTGCTTTAATAAATATGCGGAGGTTTTCAATGATCTGATCCTGCCCTGCAAAATCGGCTATCTGTGCAGGACGGATATTGTTTTCGAATTCTTTGTCGGCTGCCGTCAGGTCTTGTTTATCGCTGCTCAGGTTTGTATTGGACATGAACTTTTTAATTGAATAGTTGTAAAGCTAATTATTAAACAATTAAACATCCCGGAGAGATTTGTTATAACAGTTTATTGAGTTGTAAAATAATATCAGGGTCGGGGCAATTGTTAAGCCATTTTTCTTTCTCAGAAAATTTGCAAACTCCCGGATAATCTCCTGACCAATCGCCGATGTCTATGATGATTTGAAAATGAAGATGGGGCGGCCAGCTTCCATTTTCTGATTGAATGCCAAACTCTGCAAACACATCTCCTTTTTCTACCCGGTCACCTTCCTGCAGATTTTTTATTGAATTTAAACTCAGGTGGCCGAACAGCGTATAAAAACTAATTCCTTCGAGGAGATGTGAAAGAATAATAGTAGCTCCATAATCGCCAAATTGATTATTAAAAGCAAAACTATGTACGATACCATCTAATGGTGCCATCACAGAAGTATGAGGCTTGCCCCAGATATCTGTTCCGAGGTGTAAGCGTCTTGGTTCTTCTGCTTCCTTATCAGCATCAAATACCCTGCTCATGCTGTAAACGGTACGGTGTTCTCCGTATCCACCAATGCCATACCGGGCAGCTGCAGCAGCTAATTTTTCATTCACCCATAAAGAAAATTTTTTTGTGTCACTTAAAATATTATTGGTGAGTTCTGTGTTCTGCGATGTAAAATTAAGTGGTAGCAGTTTGTCTTGTGCTGCGTCAAATGAAACAACCGGATGGAAATGCTGCTGGTTTTTAGTAAGTAGTGATATGAGGAATGCTGATGTCATTGTACCCTAAAGTTAAGCACCGGTATTTAGTAAAGAAAAAGGCATCCGCCAATTGGCGGATGCCTTATATAAATTTTGATTACCCGGGTTTTATCAATGTCCTCCTATCACCACCTTGAAGCCTTTCTCTGCAGTTCCTACACCACCATCGTAATAGAACTTAACCATGTATATTCCGGCAGGCAAGTGTGTAAGATTAATTGGGATTACACGGCCAAATACCAATCCGCCAAACACCGGCGAAACGAGTGCATCGTTAACCGACTTACCATTCAATAACTGACCCTGTGCATTATATACTTTCATTCCAATATAATTATACAACGTACTGTTCACCCTTACAAAGAACCTTCCACTATTTGGGTTAGGATAAACAACTAACGCATCATTTGCCAGCAACCGTGACCTTTCAGGGCACTCCTGAACAACTGCGACAACGGTTGCTGTTGAAGCGCAACCAAGTGTGTTAGTAAATCTATAGGTAAGAGTATAGGAACCCACGGCTGTTGCAGGTGGTACAAAATTGAAACCAGAAACTCCGATACCGCTCCAGCTACCACCTACCGGCGAGCCAGTTAATGCCACCAGTGAATCACTGATACATATCCTTACCGGAAGGGCACCAGCCGTTACCGTTGGTAATGGATTTACTGTAAGTATAGCTGCAGACGATGTAGTAGCCTGGGCACATGTATTTGTAACTATTACCCTGTACCTGGTAGCATTCTGAGCAATCGTTGCACCTGTTATAGTTATTGCAGGAGTAAAGGCATCTGGCGTAAGCAGATTAGTCCATGTAGTACCTCCATCGGTGCTTACCTGCCATTGATAAATAGTTGGTGCTGGTACACTTCCTGCATTAGCAACAGTAAAGCTGGCATTAGCTCCGGCACATATTGTAACACTAGCCGGTTGAGCACTTATTACCGGAGCAGATGCAACGGTTAATACTGCTGCGGTGGATGTAACTGCAGGAGTACAAGTTCCACTTACTAAAACTGTGTAAGAACCGGCATTAGCCGCAGCCACATTGGTAATAGTCAACGTATTTGTAGTAGCTCCGGAAATCTGCGCATTGTTAACCAGGTTTGTAGCTCCCAGTCTCCACTGATACGTAAGCCCGGCTCCTGTAGCTGCTACTGAATAAGTAACCGTAGTGCCGGGACAAACAGTTTGTGCGGCTGGTGTTGGTTGAGTAGTAATAGCAGGTAATTGGTTTACGGTTACGTTAACTGTTGCGGTACTTGAACAACCATCTACGTTGGCAGAAGCGATATACGAAGTGGTAGTTGTTGGTTTGGCAAATACTACACCTGTTGGTGTACCTGTTGTATAAGCAATAGTAGCAAGAGCATCTGTAAAAAGACCTGTTGCCGGGCTGAATGTTACCAATGAAGGAACGGCGAATGTAATACTCCAGTTACCGATAAATCCAAAATCTCCACCAAGGTCGTCAACCACATAAAGGCTCCAGTTTCCATTCGGGCTGCCGGTAAAGGTTGCCAGAGTTGGAGTAGCTTGTGTAAGGCTTCCGGGGCCGGGGGCAGGAAAATCATCCGGCGTAAGAAAGTTGGTTGGTTTGTAAGTTCCAGAAGGGTTAAATGCTGCATCGGCCAATGCTACCGCTGCATCATCAAAAGTATAATCAAGACCAACAGCATCTGTTCCGCCACCTGCATCAGACATTAATATAACTGCCTGGCCGGTTGGCGAAACCAGTACAACATCCATGTCGTCTGGGAAAGTGTGGTTGACATTACCCAGTTTCACAGACTTAACTGTTACTCCTGTTGCAGGCAATCCGGCAACGTTTATCAGGGATGGATATGGATTAGCAACACCTGTAGAAACAGCAGGCGAACCAGCCGGAACTACTATAGTAGATGGCTGAGAAAATGCCTGTAATCCTGGTGGTACCACACTGGCGGTAATTTGTTGTATTTGTCCATTACAAATGGTAGCAGTGGCCGGTGTTAATGTTATTACTGGAGTTTGATTAATTAAAGCAGTAAGTGGGGCAGTAGCGGTACAGCCTAATGCATCTGTAGTTGTGAGTACAAAAGAGTTGTTGCCGAAAGGCAAATTAGTTACTGTAAAATTAGCAGTACTGTTATTTGGCCCCGTTGGTGGATTTTGAATTATCGTACCCGGACCGGTAAGTGCATGTGTATAGTTACCCGGTGCACCGTTAATAGCTGTAGCAGTAATTGTTGCTGCACCAGGGGTGCAAATTGAAGTAACAGTGGATGAAAGAGTACTATAAACCGGCGCACCCACCAGCACTGAATGTTCGGCTGAATTTGCTGCAGCACCTCCGTTTGTGCAGGTAACTGTAGCAATATAATAAGTAGTTCCGCTGGTGTTTGCATTAAAAGTGTAAGATGCACCAGTAGCCCCGCCAATATTGGTGTACGGTCCGCCTGAAACAGTTGATGATTTCCATTGAAGGCTGATACCAGCATCTGCAGTATAGCCCGATAAAGTTAACGTTACCGGAGTTGGCCGGCAGGCTGTTGCAGGACCGGCTATTGTTCCCGGCGTAGGTGTACCTGTACATAATATCGGAGGTATCCATTTAAATGAAAGACCTGAAGCTGGAACAACAGTGGAAGTAATGGAACAGGTTGCTGCATTGGTAGCACCAGCCGTAGTTGTTGCCCAGTTGGTAGTAGTAGTTCTGTTATTGAAATCCGTATTTGCCGGTCCTCTTAATCCGACCTGGATAGTATTGGTAGTAGTTCCATTTACTACCGTTCCGTAAACAACATCAATAACGTTTGTTGTTTCATTCAATCTTATCTGAAAATCATATGAATCATTAGAAGCACCAAATTTTCTTGCCCTCGACCATTGTATCACACATACCCGGTTCGGAGCCACGCCTATTGTTTCAAAACGCATTTCGCCGTTAGCAAGGTTTAACAAGGTGGCAGTTCCTGTGGAAGTGGCAACGGCTGAAATGGTTATTGTATTCGCAGTAAATGCAATAACTGTAGTCCCGACAGGTATGCCTGTGCCTGTAATTGGAGCACCGATTGTAACCCCCACTGTGGAAGAAACATTTGTCAGCACATCAGAACCGGTTGTTCTGTCGCCGGTACACCTGAAACCTAATTGGATATCCCGGCCAAAACCAGCAATAAGGTTGTTATTGGTAACACTGGAAATGGGTGTATAGTTAGTACCCGAAGGAACGGTGATCCCCATCGTTACAAACCCATTGGATGCAATACCGAATTGCGTATAACTAACCGCATCGTAAAAGAAAGGAAAACCAATATTAAAAGCACCAAAACCCCCATCATCTGTTGTAGAAGTACCTACAATACTTCCCCCGGTTATGGGAGTATAAACACCATTGGATTGTGAAAAGGTGTAAATACTAACCTGTGCAGAGGTTATTGTTACACTGAAAAGAAATGAAGCCGTGAAAAGAAAAGCGTAAAACTTTCTCATAAGCGAAGTTTGATTGGTTGAATAATTGGATAACCCTGTGCAGGACTTTCCGTTCGTAAGGTATGTATTTTTTCTTTTCAGCAACCTTCCTGCTGCTTATTTTTCTATGAACAAGTCTCTCGCAATTGCCTGAAAATGCAGGCAATGACCATCAAAAAGTCAAATTTAATGACCAGCCGGTGAAATATCCTGCAAAGGCAGTCGTTAGTGCTGTAACCAGTTTGATACCATAATGGCTTCACGACGTTTTACCCAATTACCTTTTTTAATTGTTGCTTTTTTCCTTTTTTCGTCAGCAGTATTGAATGCACAAATGATTACCGGTGCATGGAAAGGAAAAATAAACAAGCAAAAAGTAGAAGTAAAGATCATACAGACCGGCGATAGCCTCACCGGCACTTCTTATTATTATGAGTCGGCTAACAACTACCGTCGTTACACCATCAAAGGATATTTTGACCCCAATACTAACAGTGCGGTGTGGTGGGATGACCAGTTAATTGAAGAAAAGTCTGGCCGGTTCAGTATTTCAACACCGGGAAAAATTCCGATGCTAGCGAGAGCAGATTTTAATTGTCCCGGTGGTGGCAAAATGATGCTGGATGGAGATGCTGCCAAAAAAGAAAATGACAGGGAGCCAACAGGTGATGTACATCTTGATAAAATCAGTAACCCGGAATTTGAAGATGAATGGGATTTTGTAATTGATAATTATACGGTTGGTGCTAACGATCCTGAAATCATTGACAGCATCCGCAGTCTTTCACTAAGGCCTGTTGCTGATGAAGAACCTGTAAAAACTGCTTCGCCTGAAAAACCGATAGCAATTGCTCCCCCACTTGTAAAAAAAATAGAAGATAACCCTGTCGTTAAAACAACGATACCAAAAGAGGAGCCGAAACCAGTTGTTGTTATCGCAGAGCCGGTAAAACCTGCAACGATTGAAGAAAAATTTGTAACCCGCAAAAAAGTATTCATAAAAGAAATTCCATTGTCCGGTGATTCACTGGAACTCCGCTTTTATGATAATGCAGAAATAGACGGCGATTCCATTTCGCTTTTCCTGAATGATAAATTACTGTTTCAGCATATCCGCCTTACCGGAAATGCATACAGCATTAAAATACCCATCAGTGAAATGAATGAAACAAATGAACTCATCATGGTGGCAGAAAACCTGGGTGCTATTCCTCCCAACACTTCTTATATGCTTGCCATTGTTGGTGATAAACGATACGATGCTTATCTCGCCAGCACAGAAGGCAGCAGTGCAATGGTGAGGTTTATTAAAAAGAGCCAATAAAAAAAATTGGCAGTTATTATCTGGAAATAACAATACCGATTGTTCTATCTATGAATACTCCGTTTTCATCATTATACAGGTATAGCTGATACACCCCGTTGGAGAACCTTGTAAGATCAACCGGTACAATACTATTATACGTTATCCCTGTTAATTGTTGTGTTTTCAACAACTTTCCATCGCTGGCATACAACCTTAAACTTATTTTTTTATAAAGTGCCGTTTTTACAAGCAGGCTGAGTCTTCCATTACCCGGGTTTGGATAAACAATAATTGAATTAGGCAAATTCAATGTCAGTTGTCTTTCGGGGCATGCATTTACCTGTATTGTTGTTGATTGTGCTAACGTACACCCGAAACTATTAGTAACAGTGTAAGTAAGAACAGAAGCCCCTAACCCTGCTACAGACGGGAGAAACTGAGAACCCTGCACACCGTTGCCACTCCAGGTGCCACCAGCAAGCGATGCTGTAAGATTAACAGCAGGATCCGAAATACAAACTGCCGAAGGAATATTGCCAATGGTAAACGATGGGATTGCATTTACAGTCAACAGCGCATTATTTGAGTTTAGTGTATTGCAATTACCAGTAATGACAACACGATAACGGTTTGTATTTTGCGTTAATGTCACATTGTTTAACGTAAGTGTAGCCGTAGTAGCACCGTTAATATTAATGAAGTTAGTTCCACCATCCGTACTTACCTGCCATTGATAACCTGTTATAGTTCCGGTTGCCACAACGCTAAAGGTAGCAGTAGTATTCTGGCACACCGCAGCAGCAGTTGGTTGTGTAGTAATAGCCACGGGAGAAACCACAGTGAGTGTAGCTGCATTTGAAGTGATGGCGGTAGGGCAACTACCAATTATACTACGGTATTGGTTATTATTCATAGCAGCCGTTACACCTGTAATAGTTAATGTGGCGGTTGTAGCTCCTGAATGAGGAGCCGTGTTGGTAATATTCACGAAACCAGTTCCTGTATTTACCTGCCATTGGAAACTTCCTGCATTGGTTGCTGTAATACTGAATGTAGTTGTAGTACCAGTACAGGTGCTACCAGCAGATGGTTGCGAATTGAGTGTGGCCGTTGCACCCACTGAAAGTGTGGCTGTTCCTGAATTAAATGGAGTAGTACAGGCATTTGATAATACACAACGGTACTGGTAACCAGCCATGCCGGCTGTAATTCCCGTAATAGTTAATGTATTTGTAGTAGTGCCGGAATAAGGTGCTGCTGCGGGAACGTTTACAAATCCACTGCCTGTGTTTACCTGCCATTGATACACCGGGGCTGTGCCTGCTGCTAAAACACTGATGCTTGCATTACCACCTGTACAACTATTGGTATTCGCTGGTTGAGTAGTAACTGAAACAGGTACACAGGTCATTGTCTGCAGTATTCTTGTCAGTGTATCGGAAGTAGATAACAATACAGAAGAACCATTGAATAAATTTGATTTAATATAAACAGCCGGTTCGGTGTAAATCATAATATCATCTACAAACCATCCACCACCAGTGGGTGCGGTATTATCATCTGATGCAAAACGGAAACGAATTTTAATTGCCTGTCCCGCATAAGAAGATAAATTGATGACTGTTTTCATAAATGAAGTGATACTGCCGGTAAACGCAGCTCTACCACCAATCGGGTTGTTACTTCCTGTACCCATTGAGCCGTTGTATTTTCCGCTGATCATTTTTGAGCCCAAATCGTTCCAGGTGGTTCCTCCGTCAGTACTTATTTCAACCATACCTCCATCCCAGCCATCTTCCGTATTGAACCGGTGCCAAAAACTAAGCGTAGTATAGTTGGATGCACTATTGGGCGACAAAGTAATAGTGTTTGTTGTTGCCAACTGAAAGTCAGATGCCACAGTTGGGTTAGCCGCAAAAAATGAATTGGGTGTACTGTTGCTGAAAACCGTGGAAGTAGTCCATGCTGTGGCCGGTATTATTGAAGTAGCTGTCCATGATGCCGGGATGCCTGCACTGGCCACTGTTTCATTCAAATGAGTTAATGGTGCAAAATAGCTTCCGCTATTAACCGTTACGGTAAAAGAAAAATTCTGGGAAGAATTAGCTGGCAATGATACCGGAATAAAGGTAACTGTACGATTGGCAGTGTTGTAACTTCCACCGCTTACATAAGTAACATTGGTCGGTAATGTATCAGTAATAAAAGAATTATTTAACGGGCCACAGTTTGTAGTTGTAACGGTAGTAGTATATGTAACATTTTGCCCTTCCTGTACCTGTGCAGCACTGGTTGTTAACCGAAATGCAGGAGCATCCGGTGTAAAATCTGCAATTCCATCTGCCGCACTGGATGCTGATCCTTGCAAAGCATAACGACCTAATCCCCTTTTGGCAAAAGCTTTCCAGATAGAGCAACTGTATTTTCTATTAAACAATATGGTATCGGCCCGCAGAATGGCATCCCTTGCATCTACAAAGCCGGGGTTACAGGGTTGCAGCCGCATACCTTCAGAAACTAATTTCAAAGCAGAACTGTTTCCAATCATAGTAGCCAAAGAGCCGGGAACAAAAAGATTTGGATTAATGGCATTATCCTGTTTGATGATTTCCCAGGTCATTTCCCACAACATCATACACCATATTTCACCAACTGCATGTTGCTGACCACCTGTAGCAGGCAGGTTTGCATAGGTTTTGGGATAAATAGACATATCAGTTGAGTAAGGTGCACTGCGAATACCTACTCCCGTAGGAGTCTGGTTGGCAGCATAGGTGCCGATACCCCTTCTTATTACACCATCATTTACAGTAGCTGTTGCCCAGTTGGTAGTTGACATCAGAGCAAAATAATCACTCCATCCTTCACCACCTTGCTCATCATTACCAAGGCAGGAGGCTGTAGAAGGACCACCAGTGTACCTGTTACTGATGCCGTGGGTATATTCATGCGCCACTATTCCATTATCCAAATCGCCATCCCTGTCAGGATTAGGGGCTGTCCATATAAACATTTGCATCCGTGGTCTTGATCCATCTACACCGGTTGAAAAGTTGGCATTGTTGGTACCACCTGCATCCTGCGCATCTGCAATTACATAATCAACGCCGATGCCGCCACGTCCCTGGTTGCTATTCTGAAAATTTCCCGAAGGTTCATCAAAACCATAGACATAAGCAATGTCATGAATTAAATTATTCCAGTAAAACAAATTGGTAATGGCAGCTTTCTGGTTATCGGTACTGGGGTTGGTAGGAAATGTTGTCAGATCATACGTATAATCCAATGTAAGTGTTGGTTGATTGGTGGTGGAAAGAGCCGCATTTCCAAAGGTTGCATTATTGTTATCTCTATCTTCCTGCGCCCATACATTATTCCCTCTTGAGCTGTCGTGTAACGTAGTGCCATCGTTATGCCATCCGAGTGAGGAGGCAGGAGGGCCAGCCATTGTCCAGGGATCAGTATGGATAGCAGGTGTGCCGCCAACATGTAAGGGACTCTCTGCAGGATATTTTATTACACGGTAGCTTGCAGAAGAAATAACATCAGGTCGGATTTTCCATTTCATAGCTGGCTTTTCAATTACATAATTATTGTCGCTGCTTTGTGAATGGTTTTCTTTTATATGAGCTTCTACGGAATGGCCTTTCTTATCCCAGTTGCAGGTAATCGTTAAATTAGTTTTATCAATAACGGTATTAGTATTAGCATCCACCCTTATCAACCAATAATCAGAAGAGTTTTTTGGTGTAACGAACACCTGCCATACGAGGCGGACTTCATTTTTTCCTTCTTTAGGATACCACAATAAATCTGCTTTAATATTTTCGTTGGTAGCACCCAATTTTCCAAATTCAAATTTGTGTCCGTCAGCAGACATGTAAATAGGAACGGCTGCTTCAAGGGCTGTTGCTTTTACATCAAGCAAGGCTGTCTTTACTGCCGTTACCACACTTACCGAAGGCATACCATTATTTCCTCTTGTTGATTTTTGAATATCGGGTATGCGGCCACCTGCATTGGATACTATTCTGCCGTTTTGAAATGCTACTACCTGTAGCTGGTTATAAACCGGTATGCCGAGGTGACTTTGCTGCAGGTAAACCATCTGCAAACCATCCATCGTTTTATAGGTTGATGATACCAATATATTTTGCTGATCATCAGCAGACAGGCCGATGGCAGTACTATTTTTTGCTATTAATTCTTTGGCAATAGCAGCATCTGCATCAGTTACCTGGGCATGTATTATTGAAAAAGAAAAGACTGTTAGAAAAAGAAATAATTTCAGCATATCTATTATTTAATAGAAGTGTTTTTAGCATTAAGGGATTGACGAAAATAAACATTGGCAGCGAGAAAAATTACCGCAATCGTTTATTCTTGATTTCTGTTTAAAAGATCAGGGGTAAATCAAGATAAACGGACGAAAAGCTACCCCACAGAAGTTGCCTCTATTGAATTTTACACCACTTTTTATGATTGCTAAAACTGTTTAAGTATCTTTTTAATGGACTTATCAAGCTGAGGCTTTTTACCGGTCAATTTGTTGTAGAAACTATTGATAATTACAATATCCGAAGCATCCCTAAATTATAGCGAAGGTCTAAAGCAGATTTTTGAAAAGAGTTGTTTTAAAAAAACGGTATTGGTCGTTCAAATTACGACCGAAACCGTTCTTGTGTTCACCGCTGGTAAAATTATTTATAGTTTATTGCTATACCACCACATTAATCATCTTGTTTTTTACATAGATGATTTTTTTTGGCGGCTTGCCTTCCAGCCATTTTTGTACTGTTTCATCTTTAAGCACTATTTCTTCTACTTGTTGCTGTGTAGCATCCAATGCCAATGTTAATTCATGTCTTGTTTTACCATTGATGGCTACCGGATAGGCTTTGGAAGATTCTTTTACATATTTTTCCTGGAATACAGGATAGGATGCATTAAGGATTGAAATCTCACTTGCCGCAAGGTTGGCCTCACCCCGACCCTCTCCACTCTGTGGAGAGGGAGTATGGCGTAGCTGCGCATACAACTCTTCTGCTATGTGTGGTGCGTAGGGAGCTAATAAAATCAATAGTGGCTCCAGTATTTTTCTTTTATGACATTTTAAATCGGTGAGGTCATTTGTGGCTATCATAAAACCGCTGACACCGGTATTGAAACTGAAACGTTCTGTATCCTGTTCAATCTTTTTAATGGTGTTGTGTAATACTTTTAATTCGGCTGCGGTTGGTTCTTCGTTGGTTACAATGAAGGCCTCCCCAAGCCCCTCCGCAGGAGGGGTTTTAATTTCCCTAAAGAACAATCTCCAAAATTTTTTCAAGAAGCGATGTACTCCTTCTATGCCTTTGGTGTCCCAGGGTTTGCTCATTTCTACCGGGCCAAGAAACATTTCATACATGCGGAAAGTGTCGGCGCCGTATTTATCGACAATCTCATCAGGATTATCAACATTGAACTTTGATTTTGACATTTTTTCAATGACTACCCCTGAAAGAAAGGGCTCACCTGACTCCGTTTTACCTTCCTGCTCCCAATCCACAAAAGACTCTTTGTCAAATATCGATGATAAATAGCCTTGTTCTTTCTTATATAAATCAAACATTATTTTCGTTAGTCTTCCCTGGGCATCTAAATATTTGTGAGCATTTTTTAATCTAAAGCCTCCTTCAAAGTCATCTTTTACTTTTGGCCATTCAATACCTTTAATATTTTTTGAATTAGGAAATATTCTATTTGCTTGGAAAGAGCCAAGTATCGTAACCCAATCGTTATGCCCAAGCTTATCTTCAAAAGCATACTGTCTCCCATCAACAAAAAAGGATTTACCAGTTATCATTCCCTGATTCACCAATCTCTTATACGGCTCATCAAAACCGATATAGCCTAAATCAAACAATACTTTCGTCCACATGCGGCTGTACAATAAATGGCCTACGGCATGTTCGGTGCCACCAATGTATAGGTCCACCTGGTTCCAGTAGTCAGAAACTTTTCTATCGCAGAATGTTTCGGTGTTGTCCGGGTCCATGTAACGGAGAAAATACCAACTGCTGCCGGCGTAACCGGGCATGGTGTTGGTTTCGAGAACGCCTTCGACCTCACCCCCAACCCCCTCTCCAAAAGGAGATGGGGCTTCAGACCCTGATTGTTTGGCAAGTTTTACGGGTTGCTGAACCCAATCTTGTATGTTGGCCAATGGTCCCTGCCCATCAG
>Ga0209591_10004715_pt1 | contig 15359 bp, 5 predicted proteins | sample MAT01_FD_187207 | JGI IMG/M metagenome (GOLD analysis project Ga0209591, IMG submission 187207) | Freshwater microbial communities from Lake Fryxell liftoff mats and glacier meltwater in Antarctica - MAT-01 (SPAdes) (version 2) | ecosystem: Environmental > Aquatic > Freshwater > Ice > Liftoff... | reverse complement strand
TCAACCTGATCCATCCTACGCACTAATTCGTAAATTAGTTCGAGGACGCTATCTGGCACTTCCGCCCACTCTGCTGGGCTGATTGCCGCCATTAATTCCGGCACTGTCTTCTCCATGTGCCTCACCTGATCAGATTTTTTGGCTTTTTGCTACCCCCGTGAACTTCTACTAAAATTGTCTCATCTGATCACCAAAAATACCAATGTAATTCGGATACAAATCTATGCCTGTTTAAGATGCGATTGCCCTGGCGGTTAGTAGAAATTAAAAATTGACAAAAACCCAAAATTGTGTTAAAGAGGTTAATAGCTAATGTTGCTGAAATAAGAATTGGGCGATCGATCGCGAGCAATAGGCAATCGCACCCATCACCTTTCACAGGAAAAAAGGAGAAAAAGATGTTGAACGAGTCCCCAAAATATGGCATTTTTAAAATGCTCGAAGTGTCAAAAAAATGGATTGCCAAAACTTTCCCAAAAACTCTCTCTATGAGTTTGAAGTTAGTAACAATTGGATTATTATTAGCGAGTTTTGAGTTCTTAACAGCTACGAGCGTCTATGCTCAAAATCAAGGAGTAACTGAACCTGCCCAAATTACAATTTCAGGGATGCGTGGAACTGTGGCAACTCGCAATATAATAATGCAAACTGACACACCGATAAATAATTTGCAGTTCATCCCCTTAGATTTGAGTAGTGGTGATGGGAATAGTATTTTTCCGGCACAGGCAATTAGAGTAGAGGAATCTTCGGTCAATTCAAACAAACAGAATATTATGATGACCTTGGTGAATTTTGACCTAAGAAAAGTACCTAGAAGTGGAGAATTTACCGGAAAGTTGTGGTTGAATTATCAAGAGGGAGAGCAAATCATCCCTGTAACTGTAAAAGTGAAAGACCATTGGTTTTTTCCATTAATTATCCTATTAATAGGTTCAGCATTAGGAGTCAGCGTTTCCATCTATCGGACTCAAGGAAGACCTCGCGATGAGATTTTAGTCCGAGTCAGCCAAGTTCGTACCCAAATGCAAGATGATGCAGATTTTTCAAAATTTAAGGCATTTCAAGCGAGAGTAGAAGCGCTGTTAATTGATGTAAAAATAGCCCTTCAAGGAGAACGCTGGTCAGAGGCTAAAAATGCCGTTCAGCAAGCAGAATTAGTGCAGAGTATATGGCTCAAAAGTCGTGCTGATTGGTTGGCGCAGTTAACTTATTGTCATGAAATCGAGCAGCGATTACAGGAGATGGATGGGAACCTTCCTTTCGTACAGACAGTGTCTCGCAGTTTGGAAGATGCACTGAGAGATGCTCCGGCTCTAGAAAACCCTGTTTCATTGCGCGATCGACTCCAAGAAATAGCCGAACAAGTGAATTATTACATCTCCGTCCAAGCGAAGATTAAACAACTAGAAAGCCTGAGCGATGGGCTTTCAGTTGAACAGGCGAAAACTTGGCAGCCTAATGTACAGCATTTAAAACGGCTGGTGGAAAGCTTACAGCCTGCCGATTTGACAAAAGATGCTAATTTTGTCAATGAGGTGGAAGAAGCGATTGCGGCGATTACTCAACTGCTTTCACAGCAAGAAGAGATGGTAGATACGACAGCATTAGATTTCGCAGTAAACGTGACAGGTGCCAGTGCCAAAGAATCCCCCAGATGGAGTCTAAAAATACCTTTACTCAGACCGGCACCTTCCACTCGCTCCGGGAGTTGGGAAGACCATAGCCAGGGTGCTAATGAGCGTTTGAAGATTTTTACAATTAGTAGCTATACGATCGCGATCGTCTTTTTAGCAGGCGCGGGTTTTAATCAGCTTTATGTTGACAAGGCTACTTTTGGAGCTAATCCTTGGAAAGATTATTCTGCACTGATGGCTTGGGGTTTTGGATCGGAAGCTACTAGAGATGCTGTGACAAAAGTGCTGCAAGGGACGGGTGTACCTGGTTCCAACAAAGACACGGAGAACAATCGGTGAGAATATGCCTTCTTTTTGTCTGACTCTGGAACACTGTTTCTCAGGTTCAGATATTGGTTTTTAACTAAGGAAATCCCGCATGAATGCCTTTGAGATCGAGATTACTATCCAAAGTAAGTCCGGCGAGAGTAGCTGGCCCCTGGTGGTTAGGTGTAAACAACCAGATGGACTAATCATCCATTCAAAAGAGACTCTACAACTAAATCAAGATGACTTTAACAAACTGATTGCACAGCACGAAAACGAAAAAGAATACGGCATCATACTGGGTAAAGCCATCTTTCAAGGAGCTGTGCGCGAAACCTTTATTCGTGCCCTATCCAAAACCACCCAATCCTCCCACCTGAGAATTTTACTATCAATTGAAGTCGCCGAGAATGACCAGATCAAAACATTACATTGGGAGAGATTATGTGCGCCTATTGATACCGATGGAAGTTGGCATCTATTAGCTCGTGACCAGCGCGTACCCTTTTCTCTGTATATCCCTACCCTGATCGATCGCTACTTTCCCCCAATGGGGCGGCGTGACTTGCGGGCGCTTGTATTAGTAGCAAGCCCTTCTAATTTGGGCAAGTTTCAATTAGCTCCCTTTGATGTCCAGGCTGTGTTATCTGGAGTTAAGGAATCTTTCGGTGACATCCCTTACGACGTTCTGGCAAATAATATTGAAGGTGCTTTAGGCCCACCAACCCTCCAAGAACTATCTAAGCAACTGACAAACGCCAAGAAGCCTTACACATTACTCCACTTTGTTTGCCACGGCAAACTACTTGATAGCGGAGAGACTGTTTTGTACTGGGCCACAGAGGACGATCGAGTTTTGCCAGTACCAGGGGAAGACTTGATCGGAGAACTCAAAAACGTAGGAAATAATCAGAGAGGCTTACCGCAATTTACCTTTCTGTGCAGTTGCGAGAGTGCCGATCCTAGAGCCGAAGGAGCGTTAGGCGGATTAGCTCAGCGATTGGTCAGAAACTTAGGAATGCCAGCAGTAGTAGCGATGACCCGCAAGGTGAGCGTAGAGACAGCTTTAGCTCTCGGACGTAGCTTTTACAAACGACTGAGAGAATCAGGAGAGGTAGATGTAGCCTTACAGGAAGCAACAGCCGGACTAGGAAAACGCTACGACATTACTGTTCCTGCTCTGTTCAGCCGCTTGGGTGCCCGTCCCTTGTTCAGCGATCGCCTCGAAGATCGGGAGCTAACTGATGAAGAAATCGAGTATGGTATAGACAAGCTGCGGCAGCTCCTCGAAGAGCGGGCACCTCATGCGTCAGTTTTAAAGCAGAGATTTCAAACCCAGGTCAAGAAGCTAAAAAATACGCAGCGAGCAGATTCGCATATTGCCAGAGAAGAGAGAACCCAGGCTTTACTTGAGTTGAACAACATTAGCGACCAATTACTCGAACTCAGCTTTGATGCTTTGGCAGCTTTGGGTAAGGAACCGCCTGAATACAAGGCTGAGTGCCCATTTCCGGGTCTGTCTTCCTTTGGGGACAAAAGATATCACAAATTTTTCTTTGGGCGTGAGGATTTGGTTAAGGAGTTGTACAAAGAACTTCTCAAAGATAATTTTTTAGCTGTCATCGGCGCTTCAGGTAGTGGGAAATCATCAGTAGTGCTGGCTGGGTTGATTCCTCAACTCAAAGAGGAGGAGCCAAGCCTCCAGTATGCTTACATGACTCCAAGTAAGGAGCCGCTCAAACTGCTAAAAAGACGATTAGAAAGATTATTGAAGGTATCAGAGCAAGATTCGGTATTAGTAGTAGACCAATTTGAGGAACTATTCACTCTCTGTGAGGATAAAGCTGAACGGCAAGAATTTATCGAAAAGTTGTTTCGCTTTGCCGATCGGCGAAAAGTCGTAATTACGATACGGGCAGACTTTTTGGGTGAGTGTACCTTTTACCCGGAACTCAGAAAGCGGATTGAAATCCGACAAAAATTGGTTGGGCCAATGGAACCTGCGGAACTTATTATAGCAATGAAGATGCAGGCAGATAGTGCGGGGTTGCGCTTTGAATCTGGCTTGAGCCATGCAATTCTTAATGATGTGCAAGGTGAACCTGGGATTATGCCGTTGCTGCAATATGCTTTGCAGGAACTTTGGAAGCGGCGACGGGGAAGGTGGTTGTGTGCTGAGGAGTACGGGGCGATCGGGGGAGTGCAAAAAGCGATCGCCAAAACTGCCGATCACTTCTACAATAGCTTGCCAGCGTTTGAACAAGAGGAAATGCAGAACATCTTCTTGCGTTTAACTCGGTTGGATGCAAGTGCTGTACCGGGAGAGAAGCGACGGGACACACGCCGACGAGTGGAGTTAGAGGATTTGGTGGCGAATGGTGGGGACTTCAGTGGGACAAAGAAGTTGGTGCAACAGTTAGCTGGTGAAGGGGTGCGACTTGTAGTTACCAGTCGTAATGAGTCAACTCTTAAGGAAGAGGTGGAAGTTGCCCATGAAGCTTTAATACGCTACTGGCCAACTTTACAAAATTGGTTGAATCAGAACCGCACTGACTTGCAACTGCGCGAAACGATTAATCAGGCCGCACTGGATTGGCATCAGCACAAGGAACAGCCGGATCAAGACAGTTATCTGATTCATCAGGGGGGGCGGTTAGAAGATAGTGAGAAGCTGTTAACACAGCCCAAGTCTGTACGTCTCAATCCAGAAGAGGCTGAGTATGTGTTGGCTTGTGTTCAGTTGCGCGATCGCCTACGCCAGCTTGAAGAACAGCGCAAACAGCGTCAGCTAATGGCGGCTGCAAGCGCCGCTTTCGTCTGTGCTGGATTTGCCATCTTTGCTGGATTTCAGTGGCGCAAAGCAGAAGTTCAGCAGATTCAGGCTTTTCTACAATCCGCTGAAACTAGCTTGGCTTCTAATCAGACACTGGATGCAAGGATAGGAAGTTTACAGGCAGGGAAAGCACTCAAGCAGTCATTCTGGCAAACACTTTGGCCAGATGCTGGGTTAAGGAATCAAGTGTTAGGCAAGTTAACCACTACATTTTATGAAGGACAGGAAGTTAACCGCTTAAAAACCAATCAAAACTATGTCAACAGCGTGGCGATCGGCCCGGATCGTCGGCTGGCTACTGGTGATGATCAGGGCAACGTCCACCTATGGGATACCAAAACCCAGAAAAAGGAGATAATCCCAAAGAGCAATTATTCTGGAGCTACCCAAGTAGCGTCCAGCTATTCTGGAGCTACCCAAGTAGCGTTCAGCCCCAATGGTCAGTTCCTGGCCATCAGTAATAAAAATCAAAGTGGAGGCGCCGTTTACCTGTGGGATACCAAAACCAAGCAGTCGTACAAACTTCCACAGAGCGATCGTGGGGCCTATGACGTAATATTCAGCCCTGATAGCAAGTTCCTCCTCTCCACCATGTCAAACGACGGCACTGCCAAGCTGTGGGATACCAAAACCAAGACTTTGGAAAAATCCCAGCCTCGTCAAGAAGGGGACCAGATGGTAGGGTTCAGCCCAGATGGCAAGCTCTTAGCCACCATTGGATATGATGAGACTGTCCACCTAGAGGATACCAAAACCAAGAAGCGGTACGAACTCCGGGACGAACGGCAAAAAAAGGTTACTAAAGTGGCATTCAGCCCAGATAGCCAGCTCTTGGCTACTATTGGAGTTGACAACGACATTTTCCTGTGGAATACCAAAACCCAGAAGCTGGTCGAAAAAGTTGATAAAAAACAAGGCCTGGTTGAGCACGTGGTGTTCAGTCCAGATAGTCAGCTCTTGGCGGTCACCTTAAAAGACGGCATCATCTGGCTGTGGGACATCAAAGGCAGACTGTTGGCTAAACTCCAAGGACATCACGGCGAGGTCAATAGTGTGGCATTTAGCCCGGATGGTCAGATCCTGATCAGCAGTGGAAATGATAGAACAATCCGTCGGTGGGACATCTCTGATCGGCGGTTGACCGTAATACGGACTGATCAACCAGTCATAAAAATGGTATTCAGCCCAGACAGTCGGCGGCTAGCCACTCTTGGTGAAGGCATCACCCACTTGTGGAATACCAAAGGTAAGGATTTGCCTTTACTCCAAGAGCATCAAGGGCGGGTCAATAGCGTGGCATTCAGCCCAGACGGTCAGCTCTTGAGAACCACTACTACAGATGATGGAATCTTCCGCTTGTGGGACGATAAAGGTAATCAGCTAGTCAAGCTTTTGGAGTCGGGGAATGTAGGCGAGATCAGCCCGGATGGTCAGATATTGGCTGTTAGTAGAAATGATGGCAGCATCTGGCTGGGAGACACCAAAGGCAAGAAGCAGCTAATCAAACTCCCAGGAAATCAAGGAGACGAACAGCAGATAATCGTCTGGGTGGCGATCAGTCCAGATGGTCAGCATTTGGCTGTTATGGGAAACCTGGGCAGTATCTGGCTAGGGAATACCAAAGATCAGCAGTTAGTTAAACTCCAGGCAAAAGAGGTTTCTAGCATGGCGTTTAGCCCGGATAGTCAGCATCTAGTGACTGGTGGACAAGACGGTACTATCCAGTTATGGGACAATAAAGGCCCGCAGTTGAAGGAGAAACTTGCGAAACATGAAGGCGGGGTCAATAGCGTGGCATTCAGCCCGGATGGTCAGCTCTTGGTCACTGGTGGAAGGGACGGCACTACCCGACTGTGGAGCATCAAAGGCCAGCAGTTAGCCAAACTCCAGGGACAACAAGGCGAGGTCAATAGCGTGGCGTTCAGTCCGGATGGTCAGTTCCTCGCCACAAGTGAACTTGGCAATAGAAAGGATAGCATCCTTCGCCTGTATCAGATTGCAGGTGAACTGGATGAACGCCTAGCAATGAATTGCGATTCGGTGCGCGACTATCTGAAGCACCCCGATGCCGATCTCAAGGAGACCGATCGCCAACTTTGTGATGGTATCGGCACTGCTAATAATCCGGGCAAAGCAAACTGATACACCATCCCTTATTGTTATAGAGACTTAGAGAGACGCTGCATACAACGTCTCTCTAAGTTTTCTTAACTGCGACGATCGCCCAGTTAACTCAGCGCCTTCAAAGTATTCAACAAATTGGTAGCTACTGACAAAGCTGTTTGCAGGCTTTCGGCGCGATTAGCGGGAGCCTTTTGAGCAGTATTGACAAAATTTAGAGCGGCGTTTGGAAAGCTTACAGCCTGCTGCTCTGACAAAAGATGCTAATCTTGTGAATGAGGTAGAAGAGGCGATTGTAGAAATTACTCAACTTCTTTCACAGCAAGTTGAGATAGATTCGACAGAACTAGATTTCGCAGTAAATGTGACAGGCAGGAGTGCAGAAGAACTCCCCATGTGGAGCCTAAAAATACCTTTACTAAGACCAGCACCCTCCACTCGCTCCAAGAGTTGGGAAAATCGTGTGTCCGGTGCTAATAGCCGTTTGAAGATTTTTACAATGAGTAGCTATGCGATCGCGATCGTCTTTTTAGCAGGAGCCGGTTTTAATCCAATACGGTTCACTTAACACTATTTATACCCCGGAGATCCCCCTAAATCCCCCTTAAGAAGGGGGACTTTGAGGGCTAATTGTCCCACCCCCTACTCCCCTTTTTAAGGGGGTTAGGGGGGATCTGTCTTAAGTGAACCGTATTGGGTTTTAATCAGCTTTATGTTGATAACGCTACTTTTGGAGCTAATCCTTGGAAGGATTATTCTGCACTAATGGCTTGGGGTTTTGGAGCCGAAGCTACTAGGGATGCTGTGACGAGAGTGCTGCAAGGCACGGGGGTACCTGGATTCAACAAAGAGACGGAGAGCAATCAGTGATATCAATTCCGGTTGGACCGGAATGATTGTTGACTGTTGACTGTTGACTGTTGACTCGATTTTATTATTCCGATGCAACCGGAAACGATATGAGAGAGCGCCTTCTTTTTATCTGACTAGGTAAAACTATTCCTGAAGTCCACATATCGGTCTTTAACTGATAATTCATGAGTTTTAGAGTATCAAAGCCGATCGCATCTTTTAACTCATTACTAAGAAGCATTCGACCTCGCTATCGCCAAATCAGCAATACGCTGACAGTACGCTAAGGATCGCGAATTAAATAACTTACAATTTTAATTGTTATTGTGCGATGGGCGGGACGCCCATCGCACAAACTTGTGGAAGTTATTTAATTCTCATTCCTAAGTCTGACGGCAGGCTATCGCCAATGCGGAGGGGTCCGCTATCCGAAAAAAAGCGATTGCGGTTCCACCATCTTAAAATTATAATACCAACAGCTTATTTTGATAATTGAAGAAATGTCTGCGATTGTTAGGTAGCATCTACTCTGATGGGTCAATTTAACTTTTATTTGGCCTATTTTTTTTAACGCAAGTCGTTCAAATCTTTGCCCGACTTATGTTACTATGAGGGTTGTCACCCTGCTAGCCTTTCAGGAGGAAATGACGCATGAATGCCTTTGAGATCGAGATTACTATCCAAAGTAAGTCCGGCGAGAGTAGCTGGCCCCTGGTGGTTAGGTGTAAACAACCAGATGGACTAATCATCCATTCAAAAGAGACTCTACAACTAAATCAAGATGACTTTAACAAACTGATTGCACAGCACGAAAACGAAAAAGAATACGGCATCATACTGGGTAAAGCCATCTTTCAAGGAGCTGTGCGCGAAACCTTTATTCGTGCCCTATCCAAAACCACCCAATCCTCCCACCTGAGAATTTTACTATCAATTGAAGTCGCCGAGAATGACCAGATCAAAACATTACATTGGGAGAGATTATGTGCGCCTATTGATACCGATGGAAGTTGGCATCTATTAGCTCGTGACCAGCGCGTACCCTTTTCTCTGTATATCCCTACCCTGATCGATCGCTACTTTCCCCCAATGGGGCGGCGTGACTTGCGGGCGCTTGTATTAGTAGCAAGCCCTTCTAATTTGGGCAAGTTTCAATTAGCTCCCTTTGATGTCCAGGCTGTGTTATCTGGAGTTAAGGAATCTTTCGGTGACATCCCTTACGACGTTCTGGCAAATAATATTGAAGGTGCTTTAGGCCCACCAACCCTCCAAGAACTATCTAAGCAACTGACAAACGCCAAGAAGCCTTACACATTACTCCACTTTGTTTGCCACGGCAAACTACTTGATAGCGGAGAGACTGTTTTGTACTGGGCCACAGAGGACGATCGAGTTTTACCAGTACCAGGGGAAGAGTTATTAGGAGAACTCAAAAACATCGGCAATAATCAGAGAGGCTTACCACAATTTACCTTTTTATGCAGTTGCGAAAGTGCCGATCCCAGAGCCGAAGGAGCATTAGGCGGATTAGCTCAAAGATTAGTTAGAAACTTAGGAATGCCAGCAGTAGTAGCGATGACCCGCAAGGTCAGCGTAGAGACAGCTTTAGCTCTCGGACGTAGCTTTTACAAACGACTGAGAGAATCAGGAGAAGTAGATGTAGCCTTACAGGAAGCCACCGCCGGACTAGGAAAACGCTACGACATTACTGTTCCTGCTCTGTTCAGCCGCTTGGGTGGCCGTCCCTTGTTTAGCGATCGCCTCGAAGATCGGGAGCTAACTGATGAAGAAATCGAGTATGGGATTGACAAAGTGCGAAAGCTACTCGAAGAGCGGGCACCTCATGCGTCAGTTCTTCTTCAGAGGTTTGAAACCCAGGTGAAGACGCTGAAGAATACGCAGGGAGCAGACTCGCGCATTGCCAGAGCAGACAGAATCCAGGCAATATTAGAACTAGACAACATCTGCGACCAATTACTCGACCTCAGCTTTGATGCCTTAGCAGCCTTGGGTAAGGAACCCCCAGAATACAAGGCTGAATGTCCTTTTCCGGGTCTGTCTTCCTTTGGGGATGAAAAATATCACAAATTTTTCTTTGGGCGCGAGGAACTGGTTAAAGAGTTGCAGAAAGAACTTCTCAAAGATAATTTCTTAGCAGTAATAGGTGCTTCTGGTAGTGGCAAATCATCAGTAGTGTTAGCGGGGTTAATTCCTGTTATTGAAGCAGAGGAACCAAGCCGAAAGTCGGCTTATATGACACCAGGTAAGGAGCCTTTGCAACGATTAGAAAACACATTGAAGGCAGCAGAGGGTAATTCAATATTAGTAGTAGATCAATTTGAAGAATTGTTCACCCTTTGTGAGGATGAAACTGAGCGGGAAGCATTCATCGAACAGTTGTTTCACCTGGCTGAACGGCGAAAAGTTGTGATGACAATGCGAGCGGACTTTTTGGGAGAGTGTACCTTCTATCCTGAATTAAGAAAGCGAATTGAAACCAGACAAAAATTAGTGGGGCCGATGGCACCGGCGGAAATGGCGATCGCCATGAAGATGCAGGCAGACAGTGCGGGACTGCGCTTTGAAGCTGGCTTAAGCCACGCAATTTTCAATGACGTACAAGGGGAACCAGGGGTGATGCCACTGCTGCAATATGCTTTGCAGGAATTGTGGAAGCGGCGACGGGGAAGGTGGCTGTGTTCTGAGGAGTACCAAGCGATCGGGGGAGTGCAGCAGGCGATCGCCAAGACTGCCGATGATTTCTACCATAGTTTGCCAGCTTTTGAGCAAGAGCAAGTCCAGAATATCTTCTTGCGCTTAACCCGCTTGGATGAGAGTGTCTTACAAGGAGAAAAACGACGGGACACTCGCCGCCGAGTGGAATTAGAGGATCTAGTCTCAACAGGAGGAGACTTCAGTGCGACCAAAAAATTAGTGCAACAGTTGGCGGGTGAAGGGGCGCGGTTAGTAGTTACCAGTCGCAACGAATCAACTGGGAAGGAAGAGGTGGAAGTGGCCCACGAAGCCTTAATTCGCTATTGGCCGATGTTGCAGAATTGGTTGAGCCAGAACCGCAGTGATTTGCAACTACGACAGAGCATCAATCAGGCAGCAGAGGATTGGCGAAATCACCAGAATGAGTCAGATAAAGACAGTTATCTCATTCATCAAAGTGGGCGGTTAGAGGATGCTGAGAAACTGTTGATAGAGCCTAAATCTGTGCGTCTGAATCAAGAAGAGGCTGAATATGTTACTGCTTGTGTTCAGTTGCGCGCTCGCATCCGCAAGCAAGAAGAACAGCGGAGGCGGCGTCAGCTTATAGCGGCTACCAGCGCCGCTTTTATATTAGGTGGATTTGCCATCTTTGCGGGATTTAAGTGGCGTGAAGCTGACATCAAAAAGATTCAGGCTACTCTAGAATCCGCTGATGCCCGCTTGGCTTCTAATCAGACACTGGATGCAAGGATAGAAAGTTTACAGGCTGCCAAAGCACTCAAGAAGTCATTCTGGCAAACACTTTGGCCGGAGGCTGGGTTAAGGAATCAAGTCATGGGCAAGCTGTCCACCACAATTTATGCAGGGCAGGAACTGAACCGTTTTGAAAGCTATCAAAAGGAAGTTTATCATATCGCTTTCAGCCCCGATGGCAAGACTATGGCTACGAGTGGAACTGAAAGCTTAGCTCGCCCAGTGTCAACTATCGTTGTGTGGGACATCTCTGGCAAGAAAAAGTCGACTGATATCAAAGCTGATCAAAGGATGATAAATATCATGGCATTCAGCCCGAAGGATAGCAAGCTCCTAGTCACTGCTGGAGCAGACGGCACCGTCATTCTGTCGGACACCACAGGTAAGAAATTGGCTACTCTCGAAGAGCATAAAGGAGAAGTCAAGGATGCAGAGTTCAGCCGGGATGGCAAGCTCCTAGTCACTGCTGGAGCAGACGGCACCGTCATTCTGTCGGACACCACAGGTAAGAAATTGACTACTCTCAAAGGGCATAAAGGAGAAGTCAAGAGCGCCATGTTCAGCCCTGATGGCAAGCTCGTAGTTACTTTAGGAAAAGATAACGTTATCTACCTGTGGGACACTTCCGGCAAGAAGTTGCAGGAGCTCTCAAACCATCAAGGCGAGGTCAAGAGCGTGGCATTCAGTCCGAATAGCAAGCTTTTAGTCACTGCTGAGGATGGCGGCATCGTCCGCGTGCGGGACACTACAGGCAAGGAATTGGGTGTTCGCAAAAAGCATCAAGGCCAAGTAAATAGCGTAGCGTTCAGTCCGGATGGTAAGCAGTTAGTCACGGGTGGACAAGACAACAACGCCTTTGTGTGGGACACCGCCCATCTGTTGAACACTAAAGGGATTACTCTCAACCAGCATCAAGGAGATATCACTAACGTGGCGTTCAGTCTGGATAGCAAGCTGATAGTCACTGGTGGAAAAGATGACACCATCCGCTTATGGGACACCACTGGCAAACAGTTATTCATCCTCAAAATGCGTGAAGGTGAGGACAAAAGTGCGATAAGTCCGAATGGAAAACTTTTAGCCACTGGTGGAAAAGAAGCCAGCGTTCGCCTGTGGGACACTACTGGTAAACAGTTTATCCTCCTTCAAGGAAAAACTAAGGTCTATCAAGCGCAGTTCGCACCAAATAGCAAGGACATAATCACTTTAGACGAAGATGGCATTGTCCGTTTCGACGAAGATGGCATTGTCCGTGTCTTGGACAAGTCTGGCAAGCAGTTGAGCGAGCTTCAACGGAGGCAAGGGAAGATCAATTATGCAAAGTTCAGTCCAAATGGCAAGAGCATAGTCACTAGAGGAAAAGACGGTACTGCCAGTCTATGGGACATATCTGGCAAGAAGTTAGCTGACCTTAAAGGGCATCAAGGTCAGTTCAATTATGCAGAGTTCAGCCCCGATGGGAAGCTTATAGTCATTGCTGGAGAAGACGGTACTGCTCGTTTGTGGGACAGATCTGGCAAGCAGTTGTATGTCCTCAAAGGGCATCAAGGTAAGGTCTGGGCTGCGGAATTTAGTCCAGATGGCAAGTCGATAATTACGGCTGGAGCAGACGGTACTGCTCGTTTGTGGGACAGATCTGGCAAGAAGTTAGCTGTTGTCCTCAAAGGGCATCAAGGTACGGTTTTTCATGCGGAATTTAGTCCAGATGGCAAGTCGATAATTACGGCTGGAGCAGACGGTACTGCCCGTCTGTGGGACACCACAGGCAAGCCGTTGCCTGTCCTCACAGGGCATCGAGGTTTTGTCTGGGCTGCGGAATTTAGTCCAGATGGCAAGTACATAATTACGGGTGGAGAAGACGGTACGGCGCGTTTGTGGGACACATCTGGCAAGCCGTTGCCTGTCCTCACAGGGCATCGAGGTAAGGTCATGAGTGTAGACTTTAGTGCCGATAGCAAGCTCTTAGTTACGGGTGGAGAAGACGGTACTACCCGTCTGTGGGACATATCGGGCAAGCAGTTGGCTGTTCTCAAAGGGCATCAAGGCACTGTCCTTGATGCCACGTTCAGTAAAGATGGTAAGTTTATACTCACTCTTGGAAAAGACCGCACCGCCCGCCTGTGGAAGATTGGCGACATGGATGAACTCTTGGCAATGAACTGCGATTGGGTGCGCGACTATCTGAAGAACCCTACGGCGGCTCTCATTGATAGCGATCGCCAACTTTGTGATGGTATCGGCACTGCTAATAATCCGGGCAAAGCAAACTGATACACCATCCCTTATTGTTATAGAGACGTTATATACAACATATACAACGTCTCTATAAGTTATTAAACTCGATCGCCCAGTTAACTCAGCGCCTTCAAAGTATTCAACAAATTGGTAGCTACTGACAAAGCTGTTTGCAGGCTTTCGGCGCGGATCGCGGGAGCATTTTGAGCAGTATTGACAAACTGCTCCAGCGATGCAATTAACTGCGATTGAGCTTGGTTGAGGGCAGCGTCATCAACTGCTTGAGTTTGGGTTGCCTGAGCCGAACCAGCAGCAGGTAAATGCACAGTTTCAATGGTGGGGCGATCGCTAGTAACAGCGTTTTCACTCACAACCAACCGCACTGCTGGGTCGCCAAATATAGCATAGTTGCGAGCGTCATTGTTAGCCGTCCACATACTAGCCAAGCTCCTATTGTTGGGAGTAGCACCAAACTTGATATCTTCGAGTTCCACATTCAGATCGGAGGAGATTTCGGCATATCGTTCGTCAAAATACTCCAATGCCGAGCCGACTGGATGACCTTCCAGCAGACGCTTCACGCTACTCTGAAAAACTGCTATCTGCCTGCGCTCATCACTAGAACCACGAATATCTGACCAGGAGAAAGAACAGCCCCAGGCTCGATCTATGTGACCAATTACAGCTAAAGCACCTCCTTTAGGATGACTCAACATTTTCTGCGGCAAACGAGCAACAAAGGGGTATGGCGCAATCTGTGGGCGTTGAGATTTTGTGTGACCATCAAATTCATCCATTTGGGGAGTGCCAGCGCCATAGCAGGCAAAGTGAAAGGCAATGAGCCCTAGCAGGCGAGATTGTTCGCCAATATCGTCCCCCGAAAAATAAAAATCTTCTGGAATAGGCTGTCGTCCCCACTCCTTACCAGGCCAGTCTTGGCACAGCAGTGCCCCCTGGTGGCCCAACTGTCGCGGATCGCCATTGGGAAAGCCCATGCCGTGACTGGCCGTGAAAAGCAAACTGGGCGTTTCGCTACCTCCTAGCAGTTGCCCCAAGCGGGCCTTGGTTGCTTCTTCTTTAAGAATCGTTTTCACATTCCAGTTGGGATGTTCCTTGACAACCCAATCAGATAACGGCTTAATCAGGTCTTGAGTGCTGAGATTAGTAGCAGCATCTCCTGGGTTGCACACGCCAAAGAAGCTAGCACTGGGGGATAGCGATAGATTGCCAGTTTCAGCTTCTACTACACTGCGAGCGTATTGTGCGTACTCTTCTGGAGTATCAAAATAAATGCGACCTACAGCGTACTGCACATCTAGCTGGCACTGAAAGCGATAGGGAATTGTTACAGGATCTCCAACAATTAGCAAATAGTAGGGCATTTTGTCTGGGTCGGCTGGCCCTGGCCCTAGTCCCTGACGCGACAGAAACACATTTTTAGACTCGCCCGGACGATAAGCCCTTACCCCAGTGTATTCCTGATAGTAATGCTCGTGCTTCTGGGTTGCTTGCTTTTTGCGATGTTCTAACAGTTCACTAAGTGCTTCTCGGATTGACGCATCGGCATTATGAGCGAAGATGACTCCCCAACCTGTTTCTGCTAGGTTTTTTGGGTCTACTCCCTCTACAGGAGCAAAATCAGGCTCTTCTTTTTCCCGCTTTTTTAGCTGGATATCCTCAAGATTTTCTGGATCGAAACCTTCACCCTGAGCAATCCTAGATACTTGCTCAGTGGTCAAAGGGGGCAACAAATAATCGCCAGTAGCACCATTAATTCCATTAGATATCTCCAACAAACAAATTTTCGTGGAAACGCAACTATATTATAATAGAAATTTATCTAAAAAAATGAGTCAACTTCGGGAACACATAGAAAGACATCCGTCAGAAACTACTCGGCTATTGGG
>Ga0209591_10004706_pt1 | contig 15376 bp, 15 predicted proteins | sample MAT01_FD_187207 | JGI IMG/M metagenome (GOLD analysis project Ga0209591, IMG submission 187207) | Freshwater microbial communities from Lake Fryxell liftoff mats and glacier meltwater in Antarctica - MAT-01 (SPAdes) (version 2) | ecosystem: Environmental > Aquatic > Freshwater > Ice > Liftoff... | reverse complement strand
TCATCTCGATGTCATCGAGGTCGTTGAAGACAAGCTGGAGTTTGCGTTCGGTCGAGCGGGGCGGCTTGAGCTCGGTATCCATCTCGTCCGGGTCAATGAGGCTCACAAAATGAGTCACCGGCGCATCCCAATAATGCGTCACCCCATCGCGAGGACATACCATCAAGCGCATAACGAAATCACTGTCGCCCTGTCAGTCCGGCGTGACAATGGAAAAATAGGAAAAAATGCCGGAGTCCAGCCTTTCGGGCTATTCCTTAAGATTGAACTCCATGCCTAAACGTGGATCGCGAGGCCCTCCGCACTGAGGGCGGCCTCATGGACGGCTTCGCTCAGGGTCGGGTGGGCGTGAATGGTGGCGTGGATTTCGTCAAGGGTGAGTTCGCTGCTGATGGCCAGACCCAGTTCGGCGATCATTTCGGTGGCGTCCGCACCAATGATGTGGGCACCGAGGATTTCCCCATGGGGTTCACCCACGATGAGTTTGACGAAGCCTTCGCTCTCCCCGATGGCGCGGGCTTTGCCGCTGGCCATGAAGGGGAATTTTCCGATCTTGAATTTGAGGCCTTTTTCCTGAGCGGCGCGTTCGGTGAGTCCGACGCTGGCAACTTGCGGATGACAGTAGGTGCAACCAGGGAAAAGCGTGACTTTTTTCGGCTTTTTCCCAGGCACGAACATACCCTCAACGGCTTCGAGGGCCTCAAAGGTGGCCACGTGCGCGAGCCAGGGCGGCCCGATGATGTCGCCGGCGGCGTAGATGCCGGGGATGGTGGTTTCGTAGCGATCGTTGACCTGAATGTAGCCCTTTTCGGTGAGGCCGATCTTGAGGCCTCCGGCGGGCAGGACCGGCGAAACGCCGATGGCCACGAGAGCGAGATCGGCTTCGAGGACTTTCTCCACGCCCTTGGCGTCGGCCACGGTGATTTTCACCCCCTTGTCGCTCGCCTCGGTCTTGGTCGTCTTGTGACTGGTGAGCAAAGTGACACCCTGTTTGGTGAAGGACTTTTCCAGGGTTTGCGAAACCTCGGTGTCCTCCACCGGCAGGATGTTGGGCAACATTTCCACCACGGTCACCTTGGTTCCGAAGGCGTTGAAAATGTAGGCAAACTCAATCCCGATGGCTCCGGCCCCGATGATGACGGCTGACTTCGGGAGATTTTCCAGCACAACGGCTTCCCTGGATCCGATGACGGTTTTGCCATTGAAGGGAAAACCGGGCATCGGACGCGAAACGCAGCCGGTGGCGATGAGGATTTTCGCGGCGGTGTGGGTTTCCTCCTTGCCGTCGGCCAGCTTGACTTTCACCTGCCCGGCTTTTTCGAGGATGGCCTCGCCGCGCAGGGAATCAATTTTGTTTTTCTTAAAGAGATAATCCACGCCCCCGGAACCCTTCTGGCTGATGTCGCGGGAGCGTTTGATGATCTTGCTCCAGTCGAAACTCACACCGTCAATTTTGAGCCCGAACTCCTCGGCACGATGGGCGATGTCGTGATAAAGCTCGGCGTTTTTCAGCAGAGCCTTGGTCGGAATGCAGCCCCAGTTGTTGCAGGTCCCGCCGCCCCGTTCCTTGTCCACGCAGGCCACTTTTTTGCCCAGTTGGGCCGCCTTGATGGCGGCGACGTAGCCGGCCGGGCCGGCACCGATGACGATGAGATCGTAATTAGCCATATTGCCTGAGAATGTACAGAATTCGCCGCCGAGGGCAAATGAACTCTCCACCGACATCGTCGCGCACACGCCGATGTCCAATGACCTGACTGACGCCGATTTTGCCGCTCTGGCGGCAGCTTCTTTCCGCGCATTGGACGAGGAGGAGGCGCGGTGTGCCTGAGCGCGGTGAGGTTTGGCAGGTAGATTTCGGCACCACGGCCAAGGTTCGCCCTGCGCTCGTCATCAGTGTGCCATACGCTGACGCAGACCGGGCGCTTATTGGGGTTGTTCCGCACACGACAGCCACGAATGGCGAGATCCGCCTTCACTTTGACCCGAATGCCAATACACTTCAGGTTCAGCACCTATCCAATAATGTCAAAAAATGAGAAGTTAGCGGGCGACAGGAAGGTCATTCCCGTGAAAACTTTGGCCTGGCAAAAAGGTCACGATTTCCCCCACCAGCTCCCTTGTTTTCTCTGTAACGGAATTGTAACAAACCGGCCTTTGGCGTGACGCGGGATTATCCGTTGAGTGGCTCCCAAATCATTCACCAAACCATGAAAATCACATCTCTCCTCACTCTTGGCACCTTGGCTGCGTCCGCGTTTTTGGCGGCTTCGGCGACGGCTCAACAAATCTCGGGTGCCGGAGCGACTTTCCCGGCTCCACTCTACCAGCGCTGGGGGGTGGAGTATAATAAGTTGCATCCGGCGGTGCAGGTGAACTACCAGTCGGTCGGCAGCGGGGCCGGGGTGAAGAATTTCACCGCAGGGGTGGTGGATTTCGGGGCGAGCGATGCGGCGATGTCGGACGCGGAAATCGCGAAGGTGGCCAAGGGTGTGGTGCTGATCCCGGCGACAGCAGGCGAGATTGTTTATGCATACAATCTGCCGGGAGTTCCAAAATTAAATCTCTCGCGCGAGGCGATGGCCGGGATTTACCTGGGAAAAGTCACGAAGTGGGACGACGCGGCGATCGCGAAAGACAACCCCGGGGTCACCTTGCCGAACCTTCCGATTCAGGTGGCTTACCGTGCGGATGGCAGCGGGACGACGTTTGTTTTCACGCAGCATCTTTCGGCGATCAGCAAGGATTTTGCGGATCAAGTGGGCACGGATAAATCGGTGACATTTCCGGTGGGCGTGGGCGGCAAAGGCAATGAAGGCGTGACGGCGCTGGTCAAGCAATCGCCCGGAGCCGTCGGCTACGTGGAATACGGCTACGCGAAGAACAACGGAATCGCGATGGCAAGCCTGCAAAACAAGTCGGGCAACTTCGTCGCGCCAGACATCGAGAGCGCGGCGGCGACGCTGGCGAACGTCCAGTTTCCTGAGAATCTTCGCGTCTGGCCCGTGGATCCAGAAGGCGCCAAGGACTATCCCATTGTGAGCTTCACCTGGCTCTTGCTCTACAAAAAATACGACGACGCGGCGAAGCTCAAGGCCCTGAAGGATTTTGTGACGTGGGGTCTCACGGATGGACAGAAGCTTTCCGAGGAACTCGGCTACGTGCCGCTCCCGGCCCCTGTGGTGGAAAAGGCCAAAGCCGCCCTCGCCACCGTCCAATAAGCGAATTCGTTCGGTCAGGCTCGCATGTCCCAAACGACCACCAGTGTGAATGAGGAGGGAACCATGGAATTCCGCTCCAAGCCTGACTTTTTTCGTGTTCTGTGCTGGGTGGCGTCGGCCGCAACCGTCGCCACCCTCGCGTGGATCGTTTACACGATCCTTCAGCAAGCCTTTCCCGCCATTCAGAAGTTTGGCTTCGACTTTATAAGCAGTTCGGCCTGGGTGCCGAACCGGGAAAAATACGGCGTCCTGCCTTTCATCATCGGCACCGCCGTCAGTTCTCTCATTGCGCTGCTTTTTGCCTGCCCTCTGGGCCTGGCCATCGCCATTTTTCTGAGTGAGGATTTTCTGCCTCCCGCTGTCCGGCAGACCGTGCGTTTCGTGGTGGAACTCCTTGCGGCCATTCCCAGTGTCGTTTACGGACTCTGGGGCATCTTTGTTGTCATTCCGATGATGCAGGAATTTGGCAAATGGGCCGTTCCAGCCTTCACCCAAACCTGGGTCACCAAAGGATTGAATGGTGCTCCCGATACCTACCAGGGAATCCCAATTCTCAAGGATATTTTTGCCGGTCCCGCTTATGGCAATTCCCTGCTCACGGCCAGCGTCGTCCTTGCGCTCATGATTCTTCCCACCGTCACAGCCATTTCCCGGGGCGCGTTGGTGGCGGTGCCGAAAACCCTGCGCGAAGGCGCCTATGCTCTTGGCGCCACCCGCTGGGAGGCCATTTTTGGAGTCATCCTTCCCACCGCCGCTCCCGGTGTGGTCGCGGCCAACATCCTTGCGCTCGGGCGCGCCATGGGTGAGACCATGGCCGTCGCCATGCTCATCGGTAACAGCTCCCGTCTCACCAGCTCGCTGCTGGCTCCGTCCGGAACCCTGGCCGGTCTGCTGGCCAATCAATTTGGCGAGGCCGAGGGCTTGCAGGTCAATTCCCTGATGTATGCCGCGCTGCTTCTCGTGATTCTCACCCTGGGGGTGAACATGGCGGGCGAAGCCATCCTGCGTTACACCCAAAAACGGACCGCCGGCATCCGCTAAACCCATGGATCAGACTGCCCAACCCACCGATTTTTTTACGCCGGCCGAGTCGTCCAAGGCCAACATCCGGGCCTTGACCAATCGGGTCCTCAGCGCGTCCTGCATTATCATCTCCCTGCTCACCCTGGTGCCGCTCTTTTCCATCGTCTATCTTCTCCTGCAAAAGGGCCTGCCTCTGCTTCAACCCGCCGTCTTCACCACACTGCCCCCGGCGGCGGGGATGGTCGGCGGCGGCTTCGGCAACGCCGTGCTGGGCACCCTGCTCATGGTCGGCATCGGCTTGGTCATCGCCGCCCCCCTGGGAATTCTTTCCGCCATTTATATCAACGAATACAGCCCCGCTTCGCGCCTCGCGAATGCCGTGCGTTTCGTGGCCAAACTCCTCACTGGCATTCCGTCCATCATCTGCGGTGTGTTTGCGTTCGCCGTCGTCGTGCTGACCACCGGACAATTTTCCGCCTATGCCGGCGGGGTGGCCCTGGCGGTGTTGATGCTGCCTACCATTTTGCTCACATCGGAGCAGGCTCTCATGGGCGTGCAAAACGCCTACCGCGAAGCTTCCTACGGCCTCGGTGCGACCAAATTTCAAACCATCACCCGCATCGTTCTGCCGGATGCCGTCTCGGCCATCATGACCGGGATCATGCTCGCCGTGGCCCGCGCCGCCGGGGAAACCGCCCCGCTGATTTTCACCGCACTCTTCAGCCAATTCTGGGCGAAATCGTTCAACGAACCCACCGCCTCGCTCTCCGTTTTGATCTACAATTTTTCCACCGTGCCATTTCCCTATCAGGTCCAGATGGCCTGGACCGCCTCGCTCGTGCTGGTGTTTTTAGTGACCGTTGCTAATATCACGGCCCAGCTGGCATTCAGCAAAAAAGAGTAGGCCGGACCGCCGCCCGCACAATGACTCCAACCATCATGCAAGAAGACCACCGCGCCAATCAGCCCAAAGCCGCCACCGCCGGTCTGCCCCAGGGCTATACCGCACCCACCGGCGGACGCCCGGATTTTTTAGCGGTCAAAGAGTTCAATTTTTTCTACGGAAAAAAACAGGCCCTTTACGACATCACGATGGATATTCCCGAGAAGCAGGTCACAGCGTTCATCGGGCCTTCCGGTTGCGGCAAATCCACCCTCTTGCGGAATTTCAACCGCATGAACGAGTTGATTGACGGCATACGTCACCAAGGCGAAATCACCCTTTTGGGCCGCAGTATCTTCGATCCGAAAATCGAGGTCATCGCCTTGCGCCGGAGCATCGGGATGGTTTTCCAGAAATCGAATCCCTTCCCGAAATCCATCTACGAAAACATCGTCTACAGCCTGCGTATCGCCGGCCAGAACAGCAAAAGCATTCTGGACGAAACCGTCGAACGCAGCCTGCGCGGCGCCGCTCTCTGGGACGAAGTCAAAGACCGCCTGCACGACAGCGCGCTCAGCCTCTCCGGCGGCCAGATGCAGCGCCTTTGCATCGCCCGCGCCATCGCCAACCGGCCCAAGGTGCTGCTGATGGACGAACCCTGCTCCGCCCTCGATCCCATCGCCACCGCCAAGGTTGAGGATCTCATCCACGAATTGAAACGCGAGTTCACCATCGTTATCGTCACCCACAACATGCAGCAGGCCACGCGCTGCTCGGACCGCACGGCGTTTTTCTATCTCGGCAAGCTCATCGAGTTTGATGTCACGCAGAAGATTTTTTCCAACCCCTCCGAAAAGCAAACCGAGGATTACATCACCGGCCGGTTCGGTTGATTCTCTGACTAAACGCCGCCATGCCCACCCATATTTTAAGCACCTTCGAGGACGCCCTCAATTCCCTGCGCAACGACGCCCTCATGATGTCCAGCCTCACCGAACGCAACCTTGCCAACACGCGCAAGGGGCTCTTTGAGCGCGATGAAGACTGGTGCAACACCGTCATCGCGGACGACGAGGAGATTGACACTCTCGAAGTCCAGGTTGACCGCGAGGGCATCAATGTGATGTTGCGCTTTCACCCGATGGCCTCCGACATGCGCAACGTCATCGCCACCATGAAGCTGAGCGTGAATCTCGAGCGTGTGGCCGATCAGGCCGTGAACATCGCGCGCCGAAGTCGCAAGCTCATCACCCGTCCCGAAGCCCCCGAGGTCGCGCAGCTTCACCCGATTTTTCAATGCGCCGAGGGCATGGTGAAAGACGCGGTCCGCGCCTTTGCCGACCGCGATGTTGCCTTGTCGCGCGCCCTCATGGAACGTGACCGCGAACTCGACGAAATGAACCGCAACTACGCGGAGAGAATGACCGACCTGATGAGCAAAAACGTCGAGTCCATTCCGACCTACATGGACCTCATCTTCATCTCCCGTTTTCTTGAGCGCATCGGCGATCAGGCCAAGAATATCGGTGAGGACACAGTCTACGCGATCAGCGCCGAGGAAATCCGCCACACCAACCGCGCTGCCATGTAGCCACGGCATTCCGTTGTCGTGTGGCCAGAGGCCCAAACGCCCGAACGCCGGTTGGCGGCTCCTCACTCAATCTCCACCACCGTCCCCACCGGGACAGAAGCAAAGAGTTTCTTCGCCGATTTTTCCGGCAGGCGGATGCAGCCGTGCGAGGCGGCGTAACCCGGCAACACGCCCACGTGGAGGCCGAAATCGCTGCAGGACAGCCGCATGAAGAATGGCATTTTGGCGTGGTAAAGCGTCGAGGTCCATTTCCGGTATTTATTCGTCACCACGAACCGCCCCTTCGGCGTGGGGTGGGATTTTCGTCCGGAGGAAATGGGCGTCTCAAACTCAATTTTCCCATCGTGCCAGAGCATGGCCTTCTGGCGGGAAAGATTAATCGTCACGCGGTAGCGGTTCGACGCATGATCCTCGGTCACACCCATCAGGCTGCGCATGATCTCAATATTTTGATATTGCGAGGCCATCCAAAGGGCGCAGGTTTTGTACCTTTTGGTCATCTTCATCGGCTCGGCCCCGGCGATGAGCAGGAATTTCACAAAAGCGTGATTGCCCAGGGAAGCCGCCATCATGAGCCCGGTCACGCCCCGCTCTTTCGAGACATAGAACCGGAGCCGCGATTCCGTGAAGCGTTTTTGAAAATCCTCCGGGGCCGGAAAAGGCAACTCCATGTTGGGATCGACTCCCGCGTTGAGCATACTCACCAACGTCGCCTTGTCATTCTCGGCAATGGCGCTGAAAAACTTCATCCGCAACGCGAAATCCTCCTCCGCGCGATGCTGTTCTTCCGCCAGTTGGACGGCGGGATCGAGCACGGGCACCGGCGGTGCATCCTGCACAAAAGGCGGATTTGCCATCCCCTCGAAAACAAAACCCCTCGGGGCCGGCGACGGGTTGGCATAGGCGATCGTTGCGTCCTGCGCCCACACCGGAACACCAGAAAACCAGGCCGCGAAAAACGCGAACAGACTGGCTGATTGCAGCTGGCTTCGTATGCGCATGGAGTTCACAGGTCTCTTTTCGGGTAAATCGTTCCGGTGTTCTATCTCAAATTTTCGACTTTTTCGTCAAGTTGGCGGTGCAAAGCAGCGGAAAATACCGTAAGTCACAGTCTTCCCAAATGCCCGCCTCATCCGATTCCCAGAGAGAAGTCCACCTGCGGTCCCACGATTTGAAGCGATCGTTCCAGATCAGCCGCACCCGCATTGAGGTGCTGAGAGGCATCTCGCTGGAGGTTTGCCGGGGTGAAAGCGTCTTTCTCTGTGGAGCGTCCGGCGCAGGAAAAACCACTTTGCTTTACACCCTGGCCGGACTGGAACGTCCCGAGGCCGGGACGGTGGATTTCGAGGGAACCGACATCTACGCCATGCCGTCCGACGGTCTGGCCGGCCTGCGCAACCGCCGCATGGGGTTTGTTTTTCAATCCTATTTTCTTTTGCCCGAACTCACCGCCCTGGAAAACGTCCTCCTGCCCTCCATGATGGGTGGAAAACCGCGGCCCGAACTTGCGGAAAGCCTGCTCGCCCGCGTCGGCCTCAAGGAACGTTTCCACCATCTGCCCTCCGAACTCAGCGGCGGCGAGCAGCAGCGCGTCGCCATCGCCCGTTCGCTCATCAACGATCCCACGATAATTTTTGCCGACGAACCCACCGGCAACCTCGACTCCCACACCGGCGAAACCATCATCGAACTCCTTCTCGGCGTCGCCCGCGAGGCCCGGCGCACCCTCATGGTTGTCACACATGATGAAAAGCTGGCCAAACGCGGTGACCGGCTTCTGCGCATTGAGGACGGGATGCTGGCGGCGTAGCGAAGGGAGCGTGGATTTAATGGGCAATTTTCAAGGCCCTGTTTATGTCTCATTGCCTTTGCCTTCAACACGGCGGTGTTGGTGCTGGGGATTAACATTGCCTCCGGGCTTTTTGATGTGTGAGGGGCGGTTGGCACAACCGCTTTACACTTTTTCCCCGCGCATCACCCACACGCTCAAGAGCGCAACGTCCGCCGGGGTCACGCCGCTGATGCGCGCGGCCTGGCCGAGGGTTTCGGGGCGGATTTTGGAAAGTTTCTGGGTGGCCTCCACCCGGAGACCGCTGATGGCGGCGTAGTCCACCCAGGACGGGATGGTCTTGTTTTCGTGGCGCACGGTTTTGGCGATGCGATCCTCCTCGCGGCGGATGTAGCCCTCGTATTTCAAATCCGTCTCGGCCACGTTCCAGAGCGCGGCAGGGAATTTTGTGTAAAGGTCGGCAGGCAAATTCCGCGGCACGTTTTCCGGACGCTTCAACCAGAGCTCCAGCGGCACGCCTTCCAGACGCGTTGCCTGCGCCAGTGCGCGGAGCCGGGCCATGCTGCGGGTTGTTTCCTCGAAACGCGCGCGGCGGAGCGGACAGACCAGCCCGGCCGCGATGCCCGCGCTGGTGAGCCGTAGGTCGGCGTTGTCTTGCCGGAGAAGCAGCCGGTATTCGGCGCGGCTGGTGAACATACGGTAGGGTTCCGGCGTGCCGCGGGTGACGAGGTCGTCGAGCAACACGCCGATGTAGGCCTGGTGCCGCGCCAGGGTGAAGGCCGGTTCGCCGCGCACCTTGAGAGCGGCATTTGCGCCCGCCATGAGCCCCTGCGCGGCGGCCTCCTCGTAGCCGGAGGTGCCGTTGATCTGACCGGCAAAATAGAGCCCGCCGACGCGTTTGGTCTCGAGCGTGGTGTGCAGTTGCGTAGGCGGACAGTAATCGTATTCGACCGCGTAACCAGGGCGCAGGATTTCCGCGTTTTCCAGTCCCTTCACACTGCGAATGAAATGGTATTGCACCTCAAAAGGCAGGCTGGTGGAAACACCGTTGACGTAAATCTCATCGGTCTGGCGGCCCTCGGGTTCCAGGAAAAGCTGATGCGCGGGCTTGTCCGCGAATTTGACCACCTTGTCTTCGATGCTGGGACAATAGCGCGGGCCGACGCCCTCGATCACCCCGGTGTAAAGCGGGGATTTGTCGAGATTCGCGCGGATGATGGCGTGGGTTTTTTCGTTGGTGTGCGTGATCCAGCAGGGAACCTGCCGCACCTGAAAGGCTCCGTCCCGCCAGCCATTGAGGGTAAAAATTTCATCCGGTCCGGGTCGGATCGTGTCGGCTAGGTAGCTGAAAACCGGGGCGGGTTCGTCGCCGTCCTGACGTTCACATTGCGAAAAGTCAATGCTCTTGGCCAGCAGGCGGCAGGGCGTGCCGGTCTTGAAACGTCCGACTTCGAAGCCGAGTTCGCGCAGGCAATCGCTGAAGGTGGAAACCGAGTCGCCCAGGCGTCCGCCGGCCTGGTTTTTCAAACCCACATGCAGCAACCCGCGCATGAAGGTGCCCGTCGTGACGACGACGGATTTCCCGCGAAAGCGCAGGCCGAGATTGGTTTCCACCCCGGCCACGGCGTCGCCGTCCATCACCAGCCGCGTGACGTTGCCCTGCTTGAGATCGAGATGCGGCTGACGTTCCAGCAGCGCCTTGGCCCGGAATTGATATGCCTTCTTGTCGCATTGCGCCCGCGGCGCCCGCACGCTCGGACCCCGCCCCGCATTCAGCATGCGGAATTGGATGCCGGTGGCGTCCGTATTCAAACCCATCACGCCGCCCAGCGCATCAATCTCGCGCACCATGTGACCCTTGGCCAGACCGCCGATGGCGGGATTGCACGACATCTGACCCACGGTGTCCGCATTTTGTGTGAGCATGAGCGTTGCACAGCCCAGCCGGGATGCCGCCATGGCCGCCTCGATGCCGGCATGACCGGCGCCGATGACGATCACATCGTAGGGCTTGGGATATTCGAAGTCGCTCATGGCCGCGCGAAAACATAGCGGCTTTGTCACGGACCGCGATTCAAATTCCTTCACGCTTTGAATCGAAAGCGGCCCCCAGACGCGGCAAAGCTGCGATCCCCGCAATATATATTCCGCGTCCCATTTAACCGGCATACCCGGTTCCTTAAAATTCCGCGTGTTAAGACGGCCTTCCTCCGGCTAACCCGTCGAATTCGACTCATGATCCGGCGACCGGTTGCAGGGCAATAGTTGCGAAAAAGAGTTGAAGTTTTCCCAAACCAGCCAAAATTAATCGTCATCAACTCACTTGGAATGGGGCAAAAACGGGGAAATCTTTATCATGGCAAACGAAGCGGCCAGCCAAACTTCCACTGACCCGACTTGGTTATTCGTGGGGGACTTTTTGTTCTATCTGCGCCTGCTGGCCCGGCAATTTGCCGTGATCGGCCGCGCCGAGGGCTGCGAAAGAAAAAACATGGTGATCGTGCCGCAGGCCGTGATGGTCTGGGATCAACTCGACATTGGACCGTGTGAAGTGGTCGTTCTCGATTGTGTGGAAGCGGGCGAGGGGGAACTCCATTTCATTCGCAGGCTGCGGCGGAAGTATCCGGAGATTCGCGTGGTGCTTGTCTCCGCAGCGCTGAACAAAAAAATGGAGGCTGCGTTGATGGAGGCGGGCGTGCATTTGTGTTTTTCGAAACCGCGCACAGCCGGGGAGGCGGGATCGGTCTATCAACTGGTGAACGCCCTCACGCGCAGCGAGGGGTTTTATCCCAATGGGAGCTTCAAGGGGCTGGCCCCGGCGCGCTTTATCCAGTTTCTCTGCGCCCGTGGGGAGACCGGGCATGTGGCCATGGACACCGACGAGGGGGAGGCGATTCTTGTCATGAAGGACGGGCGCATTGTGGATGCCTCCTTCGGCGAGCTTCGCGGCGACGCGGCGGCGGCGAAAATTCTTTCGCTGAACCGCACGGAGCACTGCCATTTCAAGCACATGCTGACCTCCCGGTTTCACACCATCCATCTCGACACGCATCAACTCTGGCTTGATTCCGATGCGCTGGACGCGGCGCAGCCGGTCAAGCCGCACATCCCATGCCGGTCGGCGCTGGCGCGAAGCATCGGCCAAGCCATGAATGCCCTTGATGCCCTCGACCGGATGTCGCTCCATATTCATTTGGAAACCCCGGCGGAGCACCAAAACCTTTCCCGCCTTCTTCCGCCCGTTGCCGGAGGGGCCGCCGCGTGAACAGCCCCGCAATGGCACCGTCCTCCCTTCACAGACATGGCTGTTATTTTTGATTCCGCCCGGCGCTACGAATTGTGCGGCTTGCTGGGCCGCGGCGGTTTGGGCGAAGTACTCCTGGCCACCGACACCCAACTGGACCGGAAGGTTGCCATCAAGCGTCTCTATCAAAACCCCGAGGCCACGGCGGAAATCGCCGCCGCCGCGATCCGCGAAGCCCGCGTGCTGGCTTCCCTCCTCCATCCCAATGTCGTCGCCGTTTTCGACATCTTTGAATTTCTCGACGATGTGCTGGTGGTGATGGAATACGTGCCCGGCCGCACGTTGCAGGAACTCGGCGATTATGCGCCGATGAACTTTTCGGATTTTATGGCGGTGGCTCAACAAAGCCTGCGAGGCATCGCCGCCGCGCACGCTATTGACCTGCTGCATCTGGACATCAAACCGAGCAATATCATGGTCTGCGCGGGCACGAAGGGCTGGAACGTCAAGGTGCTCGACTTCGGACTCGCCCGGCTGGCCCAGGCCACCCAGGCGCGCACCGCCGATGACCAGCCCCGCGAGTTGCTGGGCAGTATTTACACGATGGCACCGGAGCAGTTCGACGAGGAAAAATTGGGCACTCATACGGACATCTATTCCCTCGGCTGCGTGCTCTACTTTATTCTCGCGGGCTCCTACCCGTTTGTGGGCGAGTCCGTCGAGGCGGTGGTCAACGCGCACCTGACCCACTCGCTCGTTCCCCTACAGGAAGTCCGCCCGGATATTCCCCCCGCTATTGCCGGGTGGGTGATGGCTTTGATGGAAAAAGATCCTGCCGACCGGCCCAACTCCGCCAACTCCGCCCTCGACCAGCTTCAGGCGGCAAGTGTTTCCACCCAGGCCGCCTGATTGCCGCGCTAAGGACGTGCCAACGGCGCTGAACATTCTGCACAAGGAACTCGATCTTGCAAAGGTGCTCTCCGGCTGTCACTCGCTGGCGGAAATCCCGCTCAACCGTGTGCGTGCTCACGGAAACGAGAATTGCAAATCAGGCAAAGAAGAGTCTCACGCAAAGGATGGGAAGGGTGGAAAGATTTTAGAGAAACACCGTTTTGCCTTTTCGTCTCCACCCTTTGCGGGAGGCAAAATCCTGATTGATTCGACGGACTCTTAAGGCACCTGCTCGGCGGAATCCGGCTGAACAGTGATCTTCGTGGCGACGTTGCCGGGGCCGGGATCGGCTTCGACGGTGACATGCGTGCGCTCGATGAGGTTCATCAACTGGCTCGGTTTGCCATCGGCGCCGATGATGACGGTATCCGAACTGACCTTGAAGACCTTGGTGGACTGGTCCACCTTGCTGGTGACGGTGAGGAGGCCGTTGCCGGCGTCGAGATCGGAAACCTTGCCGCTGAAAGTGTCCGCAAACGTGGTGGTCGCAAGGACGAGAAAGCAGCCGAGGGAAACGAGGAGCAAACGGGGAAGGGAATGGGTTTTCATAATGATGAGGAGCAAACTGTTTTATGAGCGTGTTCCCTTGGAGAATCAAGGAGCATTTTGGCACCTCGCCGCTTGTCAGAAAGCAAAATAAACCTATCCTTGGCCTGTCTTCATGAATCCAAAGCCCAAGGCTGTTTTTTGGTATCAGATCTATTGCGGGACTTTGGCTGCGGTGTATTTGGTCGTGGCGGCTGCGGGAGCAGTGTTGCTGGCCCTTCCCGCTGCCAGTCTGGAGATGCAAGAGGCCGAAAAGTTTATTACTGCTGGAATTTGCCTCGCGGTGAGCCTTCCCCTTTTGGCGGCCAGCCTCCTTCCCTTCTGTTTCCACCCGCGGCCCTGGCTGTGGGTCTATGGCATTGTCCTGATCGCGGTGGGCTTCACCAGTTGCTGCTTCTGGCCCATTTGTATTCCGCTGCTGGTCTATTGGCTCAAACCCGACGTGCAGGGGTATTTTGGAAGGAATGCCGGAACCGGTGGTTAGTCACACCTGCGGGAAGCTTTGCGGTGGCGCCGGGGAGATGTCCTTGTCGCCACACCAAGGGATGGCTTTCTATGACATATAACCACTCCTTTCTATTCGGGTAAATCAACGCATCACTCGAAATTGCGCGAAAAAACATGAACTACCAAATCGCCCTAGCGGGAGGTATCACGCTGCTAGCATTCTTCGCTCATGCCTTGATCGGTATTCGCGAGGCTTTAAGCACCGCTCCTGCTAAACTGACGCAGAGAAAAAATGTGGATGAATGTGCGGTTGTTGAGCGCAACTGGGTTCAGTCCATCTGCGCTTTCCAATTGGTCACAATTGACTTGCTTGCCTTGTCAGTGCTGCTCTTCGTTTTGGCGTTCACTGACATTCTCGGCTCGAAACAGGTCATTGCTCTATGCCTTGCCGCATTTTATTTCCTATGGGGAAGTGCTTGGCTTCTGCAGCTTTTTTTCTTGAAGCGTCGTCCAAAGGATTTCTTGCTGCTTGGTCAGTGGATGTTCTGGTTTGTCTGCGCAGGCCTCATCTATTGGGGAGCGCAGTCGCTGTGAACAAGGGCCGCCGCGCGTCGCGCCACAGCAAGAGTATTCCACCGATACGGATTCCTGTGATCGCAAACCTCCTGAACAACAAGATTGAAAAGCTCCGCCGAAAAAAAGATTATTTAGAAATGCGCCAGCAATAAGCGAGGATACCTGATCGCGGATGTTGGACAGAAAATATACATCAATGACGCAATCTCACTCTTCTTGGCAATACGACGAATCCAAACCAGTCGGACGCGACTATGGCAGCGAGTCCGAAGCGGACATTTACGATGCAAGCCACGCGGACTTCCGTGACATTAAGGCGGAAAGCAACCGGGTGTTGGATACACTCGCCATCAAACAAGGCGCTACGATCCTTGATTTCGGTTCAGGCACTGGCACTTTTGCCATCGAAGCGGCGAGAAGGGGGGCCCGAGTCCATGCGATTGATGTTTCACGAAGCATGCTGGCGCGAGCAAAGAGCAAGGCTGATCAGGAAGGAGTATCCGGTATCGAGTTTCACAATGCTGGATTTCTGACGTATGAGCATCCGGAGAGTTCGGCGGATGCCATAGTGACCACCTTTGCATTCCATCATCTCCCCGATTTCTGGAAGGGTATTTCACTCAAGCGCATCTACCGTATGCTGAAGCCGGGCGGCCAGTTTTACATTCACGATGTCATTATTGAAGAGTCTGGTTCCCTTGAAAACATCGCCCTTTTTATCAATCAGCAGAAGGAAGCCGGAGGAGCCTTTTTGCGCGACGATGCAGAAGGCCATTTCCGGGACGAGTATTCTACCTACGATTGGGTGATAGATGGGCTCTTATCCCGAGCAGGGTTTAGTGTCATTAACAAGGACATTGACGGTGGAGTTATCGGCACTTATCTATGCAGAAAAAACTAAAATGGGCTCATTGCAGAAGAGGGGAAGGGTCAGTCCGTGCATATGTGCATTTGCATAAATGCACGGACTGACCCTTCCCCTGGTTACTCTAACCCTTGGATTTTCATTGTATATGGCGATGCGATTAAGGAGAAAGTATGGCCAAGGCATTCCATTTAACGCTGATAATGCTTCATCACAATAAAAGTAGAAGCCGAATAGATT
>Ga0209591_10004702_pt1 | contig 15389 bp, 8 predicted proteins | sample MAT01_FD_187207 | JGI IMG/M metagenome (GOLD analysis project Ga0209591, IMG submission 187207) | Freshwater microbial communities from Lake Fryxell liftoff mats and glacier meltwater in Antarctica - MAT-01 (SPAdes) (version 2) | ecosystem: Environmental > Aquatic > Freshwater > Ice > Liftoff... | reverse complement strand
ATGAACACTTAAAGAAAGAATTAGATGATTGCAAAGCCCCCCCATTATTTTATGCCATTCTAGAAAATGACTTTAGAAAAGCCTCACAGCTTGTGCTAGCAGGAGAAAAACCTAATTCTCCAAATGCCTTCGGTGAACTTCCCCTACATTTTGCTATTAAAGCTGGAAGCTTCGAGTTAACAAAATTTTTGTTTTCAGAAACGACTAAAAATACAAAAAACGCTGCAGGAGATACCTCTTTATGTCTCGCAGCTCATACCGGTGACTCTAAGTTGGTGAGATTTTTAATTGAAAAAGGTGCTGATCGAATGATTCCTGACCATGCAGAAAGGCTTCCTCTTCACCTAGCTGCTAGCATTGGAAACGAGAAGTTAGTTAATCTTTTATACTCAGATTTAAGCAAAAATCTTAAAGATGCTGATGGCAACACTCCTTTGGCGAAAGCAGCGGAAGCTGGAAGTTATCATGTTGTTAAATTTTTATTAGATAAGGGAGCAGATGCGATGCTTCCAAATTCAAAAGGGGAATACCCATTGCATTTTGCAGCTAAATCTGGAAATGAAGAATTAGTTAAGCTTTTGTACTCTGAAGCATGTAAAGATATTAAAGATCTTGAGGGCAACACTCCTTTGGCTAAAGCAGCGGAAGCTGGAAGTCATCATGTTGTTAAATTTTTATTAGCTAAGGGAGCAGATGCGATGCTTCCAAATTTAAATGGAGTACTACCCCTGCATTTAGCGGCTAAATTAGGAAATTTAGAACTTGTAAAAACCTTATTTTCTGAGGAGGTCAAAGATCGCCAAGATAATTTTAAGAAATCGCCAATAGTCTGCGCCATCCTATCGGGCAATTCTGAGACCGTAAAGTTTTTATTAGAAATGAAAGTTAATTTGGACCTGGCTGGTCAAAAAGGAAATCTGCCTATTCACGTGGCAGTTTTGAAGAAAGATATTGCGATTCTTAAATTGTTAATTTCCGATAAAAAGCAACTTAATTCCAAAGGGTGGAGTGGATATACTCCTCTTTGCCTAGCAGCAAAACTTGAGCAATTTGAAATTTCAAAATTTTTATTTGATCAAGGTGCAGATATTTCTATTTCAGATGAAGAAGGAGACTTACCAATTCACTCTGCAGCTTATCTCAATGATTCAAAGCTTTTCGAACTTTTGTACACTGAATCACAGAAAGATACTCCCGGAAATGAAGGCATGACTCCAATAGCCTGTGCAGCGGATTCTGGCAATTTAGATGTAGTGAAGTTTTTGTTAGAGAAAAAAGCAAATTTCCTTCAGCCTGCTATCGATGGAGATCTACCCCTTCACTTTGCTGCCTCAAAGGGAAGTGAAGAGATTGTGAAGCTTTTGTGTACAGAAAGTACAAAAAATACCCAGGGCTTCAATGGCGATACTCCATTGCATTGTGCGATAAAAACAAACAGTATAGATGTCGTGCAATTCCTTTTAGACAATCAAGTCAATTTAATCAGCCCCAACGAACAAGGGGATTTACCGATTCACTTAGCTGTAGAGGACGATAGGATTTTGATTTTAGAAAAATTGCTGGCTTTGGCTGACCTTCCAACTTTTTTAAATGTTCAAAATAATCAAAAATTCACACCCCTATGTTTAGCTGCCAAAAACTCGTTTGCTCCTATTGTAAAGCTTTTATTAGATAAAGGGGCTGACTTCCTTATCTTTGACAAAGATAACAGTTATCCTCTTCACTGGTCTGCTGCAAAAGGGGACTTCGAACTTGTTGAACTTCTTTATACGGATAAGATTAAAGATGTGCAAGATGACTTAGGATGTTCACCATTAATATACGCGGTTGAGTCAGAGAATGTAAAATCCGTTAAGTTTCTTCTCGAAAAAGGTGTAGATCGAACAATTGCTGATGAGGATGGCGACACACCGATTCATTACGCACTTTACAATGGAAACCTAGAGATTTTGAAACTTGTATTTTCCGATGTCACAAAGGATAATCAAGGAAAGGGGGGATGTACTCCTCTTAATTTGGCGGTTAAGTTTAATAATTTATTGATCCTTGAATTCTTAATTGAAAAGGGAGCTGATAGGTCAATTCCAAATAATGCAGGTAATCTGCCTCTTCATAAAGCGGCAGCTAAAAATGCAAAAGCTGTGCAATTATTGGTGACTCCAGAAACAGTTAATGTTAAAAATAAAAAAGGAAAAACACCTTTGGATATTGCCAAGGAGACTACTCAGAAAATATCTGAAGATATCCTTATTAAAAATGGGGCGAAATAATTTTTTGCAATAAGTGAACTTTGGATTTTACGAAATCCAAAGTTCATGCTACTGATTCTCCTCTGGCCTCTTTTTGTAGCAAGACATGTGCTTCAGTGGCGAAATTAAAAAAGAAAATCACGGCTGGAGCCAGAATGGCGGTAAAAGGAATCATCATAAAAAACCACTGTAGAACAGTATAAGTGGGGGTGTCGCACCGGTAGCATAATGTGCCTGTTAAGACTGCTGCTAAAACGAGAAATCCTACTAAAAAGACTAGGGGTAGGATTGCCACAAGAGCTAGTAGTAGATTTGAAAAAACATCTCTTTTAACTCTTTTGATGAGAATTTGCGAAAGCTGGGCTCTGTCTAGTCCCTTTAAAGCAAGTAAGGGTGTGACAAAGAAAAGCAGGCAAAGACTTAGCAAACACAAAACTAGTGAACCTAAATTTAACAGAAAAGGGGCAAACGAAAGAATGACCCCAAAAAAATCTCCTAGTCCTGGAATTTCATTCAGTAACACAAAAATCCCCATGACCATCCATAGCAAAAGATACACCAGTATTAAAGGCACAGAAAAGTAAGAGGCCCCTATAATAATTTCCCATGATTTGTTGAAAATTTCTTTATAGAGGACCTCTTTTTTCTTAATCTCATTGTGATAGATGCGAATTAAAAAAATTCCCATCGAAAGCAGCACACCTGCAGCTATGAAAATCGGCAGAAAAGTTAAACTCATTCTCACCCATTGACTAGCATTTATGGATAGCCCGCGAAAAAATACCGCCATAATGCCGCACAGCGCTAAAACGGAGAAAGCTAACAGCAATTTTTTTTTGCAAAAACTAAAAAAAAAGGCTCGGTTGAAAATCAGTTGAATGTCTTTTAGCGTCATAAATGATCTTTTAACCAGTAGATGGAGAGTTTTTAAATAAATATTTTGGTCTTACAATGGGCAATCCCTTCCCATCGCGTGCCACACATCTTTCATGCACGATCTGGGCTGCAATTCCGACGACTCGGGCTAAGCCAAATAAAATCGTAAAGTAGGCAGGATAAGGGAATCCAGCGGCAGATAGAACAGTTCCAGAAATTGCATCGACATTAGGATAAGGATTCGATATTTTTGGATTTTCTGCAAGGACTTTAGGTCCGACTGTGCGTAAAATTTTTGTCAATTTAACCAAAGAATTGTCTGGGTATTTTCTTTCTGCTAGCTCATACAGCACTGTGGCACGAGGATCTTCGACTCGCAAGACAGCATGTCCAAAGCCAAACACCAGTTCATTTTTGGCTAGCTTGGCGCGAATCAAAGCTTCCACTTTTTCGGGCGAGACATCCTTTTTCAACTCATTTTGAATGTCTTCGACAAATTCCAGGCAATCTTGATTAGCTTTGCCATGGCGCGGGCCTGCCAAAGCGCTCATTGCACCGGCGATCGATCCATACATGTCTTGCAGGCCGGAAGCGATGGCTTTGCCTACAAAAGTAGAAAGGTTCCCACCCCCATGGTCCATATGCAAGACTGAAAATATTTTAAAAACTTCAATTAATTCTTCTGAAGAAGCGTTAGGGACATTGAGCATGTGCACGAAATTTTCAATGTACCCTTTTTCAGGTTGTGAAGGTTTAGATTCTCCCCAACCTGCATGGAAATTGATGACTGCGGCGGCGATCTCAGGAATTTTGGCGATCAAAGATAAACAATCTGTCTGATAGTCATTTTTACTTTCGATCATGCCGCTTACAAAAAGAGCGGCACAAAATAGCTGCATGGGATGTCCATCTCGAGGGAGCTTACGGATATGATCAGCGACCTTTGGCGAACAAACAGCTGTTTGACGCAAGAGTTTAGTAAATTTTTCAATTTCTTCCTGAGTTCCATCTTTGCCGGCATAAAGAAGGTGAATGGCGCGTTCAGGTTCCCAATAAGCAATTTCTGCGACAGGGAAATTTAGATAATACAAACCCTTAACTGGATCAACAGTTGAAGTTGTACAATATCCAACAGGGTATCCTCGTAAGCCAGTATCGAGATTTTCTTCCGTGATTTCGAACAAAACTTTGGTCATGCGCTTCTCCTTTCTAGAGGATTTTCCTCTATAAGCAAATTTTTCTGAATAGATCAATTAGTTCGAGTTATTTTTTTATAACGATATTTCGTTCTTCGATCAACTCCTTTTCAGTTAGACGGATCTTTTCTGCGAGAAAAGGATTTAAATCTAGACCCGGAACGATTTCACATTTTCCGGCAGCCGTGGTGCGGCAAGGAAACGAAAAGATTAAATCTTTGTCAATACCGTAAGGATTTTGACTGCTGTCAATTGCCGAAGAAAACCATTGACCAGCTGGTGTAGGATAGTTTAGCGCCTTGACAGCATCGATTAAGGCATTAGCTGCGGAAGCAGCAGAAGACTTACCTCTGGCAGCGATAATGGCCGCACCTCGTTGTTGGACCCCTTTTATAAAATCTGTTTTCAGCCACTCCTCATCTTTAATCACTTCTTGAAGATTTTTTCCGTCAATCCGTGCGTGATAAAAGTCAGGGACTTGTGTGGCAGAATGATTTCCCCAAATAGCTACATTTGATACGGCCGCCACATCTACGCCAGCTTTGTGAGCTAGAGAGGCAGCGGCGCGATTCTGATCTAAACGTGCCATGGCATGGAAATTTTCACGGGGTATCTTTGGCGCATTTTTCATGGCAATTAAACAATTCGTGTTGCAGGGGTTGCCTACTACAATGACTTTCACGTCAGCATGTGCGCTTTCATTCAGCGCTTTGCCTTGGTCAACAAAAATTCTGCCATTTTCATTTAAAAGCTCACCTCTTTCCATCCCTGGACCTCGAGGCTTCGAGCCGACTAAAAGCGCGTAATGCACATCGCCAAATAGTTGATAAGGATCTGTTCCAATTTGAATTTCATTGAGGAGGGGAAAGGCGCAGTCTTCCAGCTCCATTTTCACACCTTCTAAGCTCTTTAGAGCTTCAGGGATTTCGAGGATATGCAGTGCAATGGGCTGGTCATTGCCAAAAAGTTCTCCACTGGCAATTCTGAAAAGCAAACTGTAAGCAATCTGTCCAGCACCACCTGTCACGACAATACGCTTCATCGATTTAACCATTGTTGTCCCCCTCGTTTAGTTACTATTTTCTGGTCGCTCTTTTTTTTTTAACATTTTCTATAATTTTAAAATAACTTTCTTCAAAATTAAGCCGCATTAATGTTATACTCAATCCCTTATCAAGCAAATTCATTTGAGATAGATTAAACGCTATTGAAGAAGGAATCGAATGACATTACCCCTAGCTGCAGTTTCAAAAGAACAATTAAATATTATTGAAATATTTTCAAGCGTTCAAGGAGAAACAAGTTTTTCTGGACTCCCCACAGTTTTTGTGCGACTAGCATCATGCAACCTTCGGTGTTCATGGTGTGATACCTCCTATTCATTTGGGAGAGGAGTTCCTCATCCTATCGATGAGATTTTAAATACAGTCCGAACCTTAGGGTGTCGAAATGTATGCGTCACCGGCGGCGAACCTCTTTTGCAAAAAAATGTGCATCCATTGATGACTTTACTCTGTAATGAAAAACTCATTGTGAGTTTGGAAACAGGGGGATCTTTACCCATTAATGAAGTGGATCCACGTGTTTTTGTCATTCTCGATATTAAATGTCCTGATAGTCACATGAGTGATCGCAACTATTGGCCAAATCTTGACATTATCAGACCCCAGGATGAGGTTAAATTTGTGGTCAATGGGTACCAAGATTACCTTTATGCAAAAAATATTTGTGAAAAATATGAACTGTTTGGGCGTAATATTCCCGTTCTACTTTCACCGGTTTTTGGTGTGCTAGATCCTAAAGAATTGATCGATTGGATGCTAAAAGACAGATTACCGGTGCGTTTAAACATGCAAATTCACAAATTTATATGGTCGCCGACCACTCAAGGAGTTTAATGAAAGCCATTGTATTATTGAGCGGGGGACTTGATTCAGCCGTTATTTTGGCCCGTGTTCATGCAGAGGGCAAATCGTGCGCAGCTATTAGTTTTGATTATGGTCAACGGCATCGGATTGAGCTCGAATATGCTAAAAAAATTGCGCAGTATTATGGTGTGCCTCATGAAATTATTCCTATTGATCCATTGATTTTCCAAGGAGCCTCTTCCTTAACCTCTACAATGATTCCACAAAAAGATAAATCTTTTGAAGAAATTCTACTTCAAAAAACTCCTTCTACGTATGTTCCGGCAAGAAATACTTTATTTTTAGCATTTGCGTTAGTGAAGGCAGAAATCTATAAGGCCACAGAAATCTATTTTGGGGCAAATGCGATGGATTACGGATCTTATCCAGATTGCCGCCCGCTTTATTTTGAAGCTGTGCAAGAGCTTTTTAACCAAGCGACCAAGCAGTCAGTGGAGCATCAGGCGCCTCAAGTGATTACCCCTTGGCTGTATTCGACTAAAGAGCAAATTATTCAAGAAGGGATCCGTCTTGGAGTCCCTTTTGAGTTCACCTCAAGTTGCTATGATCCAACTTTCGAAGGACAAGCTTGTCAATGTTGCGATGCGTGCACTTTGCGAAATAAAGCTTTTGCTGTTTTAAGTGAATCAAATAGACGGCTTGCTTAAGTTAGCGAGCGTATTTCCAATTGCTTTGAAATCCCTTTGCGGACGCAAAATTTAGTTGAAAAACGCAAAATTTTTTCCATGAGCGAACGTGAAAAATTTTCCCCTTCTTTGAGGTATTCCTTTTCCAGCAAGGTGACAAAATGCTCCATTAAGTAGCGAGAAGAAGCTTGATAAAAATAGGAGTGACTTTTGGAAATGACATTCTGATACATTTGCGCAAGCTGATGATTCACACAAAAAAGGCCGGGTTCTAGTTTGATCAGAAAATGTTCAAAGCAGGAATTTTCTTCAAAGTAGAGATGATTAAAAAAATAAAAACCAGGTGCAAACCATTTTTGGGTCGAGGAAACTTTTTTTAATCTTTCGGTGATTTCATTAGCAGTGGCCAAACCGCCTCGGCGCAACATCCAAGGCTTGATAAAGGCATCGATTATTTCTCGCATCCGCTGATACACACTTGTTTTGCTCTCTTCTGATAGAAAGTATGCATAAGCTTCGGTCAGCCACGCTTCTTTTTTTTCTGCCGTCAGTCTTTTGATTTCGACATTTTCTGCAGGAGTCAAAGGAAGTAAATCATTGAGATCAAATTTTTCTAAAAAAACAAAGCTTTTCTTACGCTCAAAAGTTGCGCTCACACTTTTAATCCAAGATTCCCAATTTAACACGTATTCTTGTTCAATAGAACGATTGCCGACGTATTTTTTTAGAGTCAATTGGATTTCATCAATATGACCTTGTCCCATTCCTTTTAGAAAAATCAGATCTTGAAAATTACTGCCTAACAGATCTCTTAGTTTCCATTTGGCATTTTTTTCCAAACATTTTTCAGCTAAAGGTGAAAGGCCTAAGGAACGAATTGATTCATCTAAAAAGATCGGTGAAACCCATTCTCGAAAGCCTTGTCCAAAATCAAATTCTAATTGGCTTGTGAGAGGCCCCTGAAAGGTAGATGGCTGTTCATCTGCAGGAATGGTTATCTTAGCTGAAGGGATGTGGAGCTTTCTAATAGAGTTGATATTGATTGTTTCAATCGCATAAGTTTTTTCTAAACCATGCGAATAAGCAGATTTGTGCATCTCTGCAAAAGAATTGGATAATGCCAGTCCATTTTTTTTTAAAGATGTTTCGCTTTCATTTTTTTGAAAATAAATGGAATTAGAAATCTGAAAATGATTTGCCCGAGGAAGGACATCCTCATCTATAATATCTTGAGGAGATTTAACAAATTGATCAAATTGTCTTTTCAAGTTTTCAAGTAGTGGCATTACAAACCCTATAGGATGCTTAAAGCTACTTTTAATTGAAGTAAGAAAAAAATGGAAGTTTAAAAAACATGAAAGTGTAAATAGTAAAGAAAGATAGTATTCACAATGCGACTTCAAAGAGGCATTGTAAACAAAAAATCAAAATTCAGAAAGGTTCTAGAATGGGTTTTAGATGATTTTCTTTAACCAAGCCAAACTTTTATGGGTGTAACCTTGAGCCTCTCCTAATGCGTCATATATTACAATTTGATCCACTTTCCAATCGACGTCATTCATCAAAAGAGCACCGCGATTAGGGAGAAAGTTATAATAAAGTGGATTGGCGATTTCATTTTCTTTTAAAAGAGGTTCAGAAGCTATTTTTTTTAGAGGAAAGGAAATGTTGATCAAATTTTGATAAATTAACTCCCGAAATTTTTTCACAATTTGTGCAGGCTTTGTTAATAGTTCAGAGTTCTTTTGATGGGTAATTTCAAGATTGATTTGTAAGATGAGTTGATCCCACTGACTAAATACTTCAATCAAATCTGATAAAGCAAAAAAGGTTAGAATCTGTCCAGTAGCTACTCTTAGGCAGAAAATAAAACTTCCTTGTTCAAAAGTTGAGCAGCACAAAACCCCATTTAATTGATGAAAGAGTTCAACAAGTGCAAAAAATTGAAGACCAGTTTGCAGTTCAGTGGAAGCTTCGTCCAATTGCACAGACAAAATTGCTTTAAGTAATCTTAAATTCCATCCCAGGTGTTTGAATTCTTGGCGGGTAGACGCATGAATTACATCCATGTTGTAGAGGCAGGAATTAATCCTTTCAAGCAGCGTTTGAACTTGCTGCACTAATTCAAGTCGCCCAATCACAAGTTGCTTTTCAATTGAAAACTGTTCCGCTGAAGTGCGTGTATTTTCGCGTGCGTAGAGGTATTCCTTAATCTTTATTAAAAGATTTTGCAAAAAATCTGAGTCAATTTCATGGACAAAGTCATATAATTTGGCTTCCAAACGATAGTCTTCAGCCGCCTCAACTTTAAAAGAAGTGAAAAGGATTTTCATTTCTTCTTTTATCCAGCTGCAGTAAACGACCCATGCTTCCATATTCAAGTGAGTGGATAACGAATGCAGCATCTTTAATGTTTTTGGAAGCCTATTTTCCTGTTTATCTGGTTTAAAAAAAGTGGGAGCAGGCAAGTTAAGATGAAGTAGCTCGATCTTTGGTTTGAATTGATCTTGAAGAGCAGCTAGGATAGAGTGTGAAGTACAAATTTCATTCCAACTTTCCTCTGATGGATTCAGCTGCATAAATACCACGCGTCGCTGCGCAGGAGATTGGAGGAAGCTTGTTATTTTATCGATATAAACGACAAGGTTTTTCCCTTTTTCTGGGCTTGTCAGTTCACCAGAAGTGAAAAAAAAATAATTGCTTACCGAAGCGGAGAAAAAATAAGCAAGAGTGGGGGAGTCACTAGAGTTAAAAAAATCTTTTTTGGGTTTAGCGGAAGCATCCATGCCTACAGCGATGAGAACAATTTTCTCATTCTCATCGCCTATTTTTAATGGGGCAAATTCAGATAGCACAGATAGCTCTCTTATTGCGCATCAGAAGCCATTTCTTCTTGAGCAGAGCCTTTAAATTCTTTCATTAAATCTGCAAGTTCACTTTCTTTAGTTAAATAATCTGCTTCAACTTTTTCGATTTTTTGTTTTAGAAAAAGTGATTCAGCTTCTTTTTCAGAAAACATGGCTAAGAAATTTTGTTCGAGATTTTCCATTTTGTCTTCTTTCTCTTTTAGAAGATTTGTCAAACGCTTGATTTCATCTTGCAATTGAGCCGCTAATTCTTCTTTGCTTTTTTGTAGAGCGACGACTTTTTCGAGCTGCTCTTCGAAATCCATCTGGTTAGCTAAAGTTAAATGATGTTCTGTTTCAAGCCGTCCGTGTTTTTCTGCTAACGCTTCAATTTCTTCTTCAAAAAGAGAAATAGTTTGTTCACGATCTTTCACTAAATGCGCTAGCTGTTGACGTTCGGCATGCCAATTTTGGGCTTCAATGTTTTGTTCATTTTGTTGAGCAAGCAGTTCTTCTAGCTGCACTACTAAAGCCTTTTGTCTTTGCTCTTGACTAGCTAAAAGTTGCTGCTGATTTTGCTGTTGCTCTCCCATCGCTTCCATGGCATTTTCATAAAAATGAATGGATTGATCTCTTTCTTCTAAGCGCGTCATCAATCGTGCAAGCTCACTTTGTAAGTTTAAAGTTTCGCCCATTCTTTCTCTTTGCTGTTCTTCAGCATTTGCAAGTTCGAATTTGAGTGCTAGTTGGGACTGTTCCATGCTAGCAATTATAGCTGCATAATCTTGCTCGACTTTTGCTTGGTCACTGAGTGCAGTTTGACGCTCATTTTGTAGATTTTGGTACTTGGTGGCAAGCTCTTCAAGATCTTGTTCGAAGAAGCGGATTGTTTCTTCGCGATCTTGTAGAAGTGCGGCCAAATGCTCCTTTGCATGCTGTAAGGCAGCCGTTTCTTGTTCCATTTTTTCGCGTGCTGCTAAAGTCGATTCTTGGTCATGTTGCGACTTTTGTTGATTTATGGTGAGCAGATTCAACTCTTCCTCAAAGTCAAGAAGTGTCTGTTCTCGTTCTTGTAATTGAGCCGTTAAATGTGATAGCTTATCTTGCAATTCTGTAGTTTCCGCTTTTTTTTCATTTTGCAAAGCCACCGCTTTAGCTAGATCTTCTATGAGCGCTTCTAGTGCAAGCTGCAGATCTGCGATGGTCAGTTGATCTTGCTGTTGATTAATTGAAGCTGCTAATTGCTCTTTTTGCGCGGATTGGTATTTTAAGGTGAGTTCTTCCATTTCACGTTCGAAAAAGAGGATAGTTTCTTCCCGCTCCTGTAAAAGTGCTGCCAAGCGTTCTTGCTCTTCCGCTAAGGAAGCTTTTTCTTGTGCCGTCTTCTCACGTGCTGCTAAAGTGAGCTCTTGATCTTGCGTATTCGTTTGTTGCGCGAGCGTGAGATCTTCCAACTCATTTTCCAAAACTTGAAGCGTGTATTCTTGATTCTGCAATTGGGCTAATAAGCTAGCAAGTTCGCCCTGTAACTCAATAGTTTCCCCTTTTTTCTTATTTTGCAAGGCAACAGCTTTGGCGAGTTCTTCTTTAAGCTCTTCTTTTGTTTGCTGTAAATCAGCAATCAGAGTTTGATCTTGCTGCTGAGTTGCGAAAGCCATTTGATATTCATTTTGCAGAGCTTGATACTTGTCGCCTAACTCTTCAATATCTTGTTCAAAAAAGCGGATTGTTTCTTCCCGATCTTTAAGCATGAAAGCTAGGTATTCTCGCTCTTGTTGCAAAGCCAAGGCCTCTTGGGCAGCCTTTTCAAGGGCAGCTTGTGTAAGTTCTTGTTCCTGCTGAGTCGATTGTTGGGCCAGTGCCAAAAGTTCGAGCTCTTTTTCAAGAAGTTGAAGTTTTTGCTCGCGGTTTTGTAATTGAGTGACAGTTTGCATAAGCTCATTTTGTAATTCTAAAGCTTCATCTTTTTTGGTATTTTGGGCAGCTAAGGAGCTAGCGAGTTCTTCATTAAGTGTTTGCTGGATCTGTTGTAAATTCACTATGACTGCTTGGTCTTGCTGGTGATCTGCGAAAACTAACTCATAATCACTTTTCAGATTTTGGTATTTAGTGGCGAGTTCTTCAATATCTCTTTCGAAATAACGAATTGTTTCTTCACGATCTTTTAAAAGAGCCGTCAAACGCTCCTGCTCTTGTTGAAAAGCTGCCGTTTCCTGCACAGCTTTTTCCCGTGCTGTTAAGATGAGCGTTTGATCTTGTTGAGTGGATTGCTGGGTAATCATCAATTGCTCGAGTTCTTTCTCAAAAACCTGTAGAGTTTTTTCTCGATCTTGTAATTGAGCCGCTAAACGCATAAGCTCATCCTGCATCGCATTTGCTTCCTCTCTCACACTATTTTGCTGCGTTAAGGATTCAGCAAGTTCATCTTTAAGTTCTTGTTGGGTTTGCTGTAGATTGGCGATGAAACTTCGGTCTTGCTCCTTGGTTGCGAAAGATCTTTGCTGCTCATTTTGCAAGGCTTGCAATTTAGCTGTGAGCTCTGCAATATCTTGCTCGAATAGGTTAACAGTCGCTTCCCGTTCTTTCAGCAACTGGGTTAAATGATCTTTTTCCTCTTGCAAAGCAGTTTGTTCCAGTACAGTTTTTTCATGCGCTGTCAAAATCAGATTTTGTTCGTGCTGAGTCGAGTGGTGAGCGAGCCTCAGCTCTTGTAAATCATTTTCGTAAACCTGTAAAGTTTGTTCTCGTTCCTGCAATAAAGTTGTTAAGCGGTTTAAATCATTCTCTAATTGAAGAGTGACTTTTTCTTTGTCTTGTTGATGTGCTAACATTTCCTGCAGATTCAGATCAAATTTTTGCTGGGCATGTTGCTGCTCGCTTAAGGCAATTTTATAATCTTCTTGTAAAGCTTGGTGTGATTCAGCGAGTTCTTCGAGCTCCTGTTCAAAAAAGCGAATTGTTTCTTCACGATCTTTTAATAAGGTGTTCAGGTTTGCAACTTCGATCTCTTTTTCGGAATGGTGTAGATTTTCAGCTGAAGCCATTGATTTTTTGAGTTCTTCATGAATGGCAATTTGATTTTGATGCTCTTCCAGAAGCACTTTTAAACCATTTTCTTGCAGGGCAAGCGTTTGGTTTAGGGAAATGATTTTGTCTTCGGCATCTTTTAAGGCAACTTTCAACTGATCGCTGGTTTCGAGATCTTTTTGTAATTTATCGACTTGTGCTAAAGAAACAAAAAGCTCTTTGGTCATTGTTTCAGCGTGCAGACGTTCTTCGTCGTATTTTTCGACCAAAGAGAGTTCGTAGGCTTTATATTCTTCGACGGCATTGGTTTTGGAAACAATAAGATCTTCAAAGTTTTCTTTTTCCTGCATCAATTTAGCAATTTGCTGAGACTTTTCATCCAAAGTTTGCGCAAATTGCGTCTCTTTGAGTTCATTAGCTGACAGAAGACTTGTAATAAAGATATCTTTCTCGCGATGCTGTTCATGCAAGGATTGGAGTTCTTCGTTTAAAAGTCTTTGGGAGGTCTGGTTATCGGCTAACTCCAACGTGTAGAGGTCAAATAGCTGCTGGTAGTCTTGCTGGATTTCTTGGAGAGATTTACCACGAGCGATTAATTCTTGATCCACTTCGCTTAAAGCTTTATGCGCATTTTTAAGTTCGATTTGTTTTTGGTCAATTTGATGCATCCCTTCAGCAAATAGATTTGTTTGCATCTTTTCAGCAACGACCCTCATTTGCAAGGCTTCATAAATTTGAGAAAGATACGCAACTTCTTCATTTTTTTCATTGAAGAGCGCTTTAGTTTTTTCTAAAGCACTTTCTAAATTAGAAATTACATTCTGCTTTTCTAAGACCAGATCTTCCAGCTTTTTATTTGAATAGCGGATCTCTTGAATCTGTTGACGCAAAGCCTCAATCCTGGCTTTTTGCTCAGGATTTTCTTGGAAATTAAATAGATCTACTTTTGCATGCGCTAGCTTATAAGAGAGCGATTGCAGTTCTTCGCTCAACTCTTGAATCAGTTCGCTATTTTCTTTCGACTCTTCTAAAAGCTGTTGAATGGTTTGACTTTGCTTGGCTAAGCGTTCTTTTTCAGCTGCCGTCAACATCGCCGCTTGTGAAGGGATGTATAAGTCAGCGTGCATTTCATTCTGATTTTTTTTGAGTGCATTAGCTGCGTGACCGTTGACAGAACCCATGAGAAGACAGGTCATGACACTTAAACCTAAAGCTTTGGTTTTTTGTTTATGCAAGCAAGTGGCTAATGCATCCAAAGAAGATTTTGTGGATGGCAAAGGCTTGTTTGCATTTGAATTAAGTTTTTCGTTTCTCATTTTATGTTCCATCAATTCCTGCGATTTATAAGATCAAAAAGATTTTCAAGGATAATCCATAATCGCTTTTGTATTAAAAACTCAACATAAAATTTAAGAATTTTAATCGATAAATAAAATTTCTGATCTAAAAAGTGGATGGAGTTGTCACTTTTCAATTTGATTTGAGGGTCTTTTTTCGCGAAGAACGACTTCCATCGCGAGAGCTTCAGGAAAACCAATTGATCTATTTATTAAAAATCATTAGGATCTGGCAAAACGTCAACAATCCATATTTCGATCTGTTAAAAAATGAGGAGATTGCATGGTTGAGCATCATCTTTATACCAATAGGCTCATCCGCCAAAAATCTCCCTACCTCCTGCAGCATGCGCATAATCCAGTCGACTGGTATCCATGGGGAGAGGAGGCATTTATTGCCGCACGCGAAGCCGACAAACCTATTTTTCTTTCTATTGGATATGCCACTTGTCATTGGTGTCATGTGATGGAACAGGAATCGTTCGAAAATTTGGAAGTTGCCCAAGCCTTAAATGAAGCATTCATCAATATTAAAGTTGATAGAGAAGAACTTCCAGAAGTCGATAGCTTATACATGGAATTTGCGCAAAGCATGATGTCCGGAGCCGCAGGGTGGCCTTTAAATGTGATTCTAACTCCCCAATTATATCCTTTTTTTGCTGCGACATATCTACCCCCATCCAATAGTCATGGATTAATGGGGTTGATTGATCTCATCTCGCGCATTCAAGAGGCTTGGGATGGAGATGAACGAGAGAGAATTTTGGAACAGTCAGAAAAAATTGTGGACGTTTTTCAAAAGCACCTTCAAGCAAAAGGGGATGCTTTGCCATCTCCCGACCTTTTGGAAAATACAGTCGAAATGTTATTAAAACTTGCCGACCCCATCTATGGCGGAATGAAAGGCTCTCCCAAATTTCCCATTGCTTACCAATTGGTTTTCCTGACGCGCTATTCTGCCTTAAAAAATGATAGTCGTCCCTTATTTTTAGTCGAGCGCACGCTTGATATGATGCATCGGGGCGGTATCTATGACCATCTAGGAGGGGGTTTTTCTCGCTATAGCGTCGATGAGAAATGGCTCATTCCCCATTTTGAAAAAATGCTTTACGACAATGCCCTTTTAACAAATGGGTATTTTGAAGCTTGGCAAGCCACCCAGAATCCTTTTTATAAGCATGTTTGTGAAGAAATTCTGCATTATATTTTGCGCGATATGTCTTTTCCAAAAGGGGGATTTTATTCTGCTGAAGATGCAGATTCAGAGGGGCACGAAGGAAGATTCTACACTTGGACTTTAAAAG
>Ga0209591_10004701_pt1 | contig 15389 bp, 11 predicted proteins | sample MAT01_FD_187207 | JGI IMG/M metagenome (GOLD analysis project Ga0209591, IMG submission 187207) | Freshwater microbial communities from Lake Fryxell liftoff mats and glacier meltwater in Antarctica - MAT-01 (SPAdes) (version 2) | ecosystem: Environmental > Aquatic > Freshwater > Ice > Liftoff... | reverse complement strand
CCCCACGGATAAATGCGGGGGCTTGAGGATTTTAGAGGTTGCCACGCACAGCTCGCAATGCTTCGCAATTTTGGATTGATTCCACGGATAAATCCGGGGGCTTGTACCATCAAGAAATTCTTGGTCAAAAGCGGTTTCAACCGCCGAGTCCCCTAATTGAAGATATTGATATTACACCCACATCTAAGTCTTGCCTATTTTTGTGGGAGCTGCATCCGCGATCGCACGGAATTTACGTTCTGCGTAATTTTACGCAAACGTTAGACTCTCAACCGTCAACCGTCAACCGTCAATCGATTTTAGATTTTAGATTTTAGATTTTAGATTGCCCCACGGATAAATGCGGGGGCTTGAGGATTTTAGATTTGAGATTTTGGATTGATTCCACGGATAAATCCGGGGGCTTGTACCATCAAGAAATTCTTGGTCATTTCTGAGTGCAACCGGAATTGATATCAAGAATCTGTAGTAGAAGGCGGTTTTTTACCTGCATTGCGAATATTGATAATCTTGCTCAGCACGTCAAACCAAAAAACCGCTCCCATAGAAATAGCCATCCCACTCAATATCCAGCCGAAAACTTTTGTGAGAAAAGCCTGCCACAATAAATTTCCCTGGGAATCTATTTCCAATCTGTTAGGTTCACTCCAGCCGAAAGGCACTGCTAAATTATCTAAAGCTCCACCGATTTGATTTTGAATTTTTGTGAAACTTGTTAAATCCTCTAATTTCGTTGGAGCATTTTTTTCCACTAACTGCTGAGCGTACAAATTCACGCTCGATCGCAACATCCCATCCTTCGACAACCTGCTAATAATGTTGATAGTATCCGCATTCGCACCGATCGCGATCGCAATTCCGAGCAAAATCGCTACTCCTCTAGCATTTCGCTTATAAACCCCCGAAGCTCGATCCATACTGCGATCGAACCAAACTTCAATTTCTCGCTGAAACCGCTGTAACTGCTCCTGAGTATCTCCGCCCCCCTTTTCAGCCCGCTGTGCTAAAATATAAAGACTATTTTTCAGAGATTCTGGCATACTGTCAACAGTTGCTTGAATTTGTTGGTAAATAGGACTGTCCTCCTTCTCCTCCAAAATTTCTGTTACAGTCTCCTGAGTTTTCCTGACTTTCCTAATCGTATTTAGAACATTACTCAAACTCGGTTGCAGTTGCTTTCGTAGTGCCGCCCGTTCAAACTCACTATCAAAATTAGCTTTAATAAATCCCATCTGCCGCTGAAATTCTCTCCCTTCGAGCTCAGTTTCCGGCAAATAAACCTGAGAATCATTAATATAGAAACCTAGCTTTTCCGACATCCGATCCAAGCTATTTTTTAAATTTACTACATCATTTTTATAATCTTCAATAACTCGCTCAAACTCCCCAGTTAGCCACACAAATTCTTGCTCGATAATCGGTTTAGTAGAATCGGATAAATTTAGATTGTCTCCAATAACTTTAATTTGCGTCAACTGTATGTCTTTAAATCTTTCCAATCGTGCTTCAGTGATAGATTTCATCAACCGCTCAATTTTTAAAGTATCCAAAAGGCTGCTGGAAAAAGTCTCGGATGGAATGTAAGAAGGCCCTGTCGATTTATCTCCAAAAATATTTTTACTTCCAGTAATCCGACGGTAAAGTACACCTAAATTGTGCATCAAAGACCGAAATATTTGTGATAAAGGCCCTTTCGCTCCCTGATTCAAATCGTTAACGATCGGGTTGATATAAATCAAATTTGCTAACTTTCCGACTCGCTGAAATTGAGCCTCATCCTGCACGCCTTCATTGCCGCCAGCAATCAGCACTTCGATCGACTTTTTTAAATGTTCTGCCCGCCATTGCAAAACAGTAGCAATCAATTCCTGAATTTCCGAAGCTAGTAAGCTTAAACTCAGGTAGATAAAAACTAAGCCGATGATAATATCTATTATTACGGGTAAATTCATGGAAAATGCCTCGTCGTAAATCACTCTTGTCTAAGTTTACCTTTAGTTTGGGACGCTCAAAACTCTCTTAAACTCATGTCAGAAATCTTTTCACAGGGGGGCAGCCAACCCAAAATTCTCCTAAATGACAACTCTACAGACAAACTGTGGATGTTGGCTTTTCTGTTGGCTGCTGTACTAATTTTCGGGCTGAATCTGGGCGGTGTGGCTTTGCGGGATTGGGATGAAGGCATTGTAGCCCAGGTGAGTCGCGAAATCTGGCGCGGCAACTTAAATTGGCTTTATCCAACGATCGACGGAATACCTTATTTCAACAAACCACCCCTGGTACACTGGCTGATTGGACTGTGTTTCGCTACAGGCGGTGTCAGCGAATGGACGGCGAGGTTGATACCCGCAATGCTGACAGCCGCTTCAGTGCCCCTGCTTTACGCCATTGGCAGGGAGTTGTTTCCCAGACGGTCGATCGCCATTTTTTCGACTTTGGTTTATCTGACGCTGTTACCGGTGGTGCGGCATGGACGTTTGGCGATGTTGGATGGGGCGGTTTTGTGTTTTTTGCTGGCGGCGATGTGGTGTTTGCTGCGATCGCGCCGGGATTTGCGTTACGCTTTGGCCGCTGGTATTGGCTTCGGACTCATTTGCTTGACTAAGGGCGTGATGTTGGGGCTGCTATTGGGGGCGATCGGCTGTTTGTTCCTGGTTTGGGATACACCGCGATTGCTGACTTCTGGGTATCTTTGGGGCGGATTGGCGATCGGAACTTTGCCAGTAGCTGGTTGGTATTTTGCCCAATGGGTACACTACGGCCAAGAGTTCATCAACACCAACTTAGTTAGCCAATCTTTCCGGCGCATTTGGGAACCTGTTAGCAATCACCAAGGCCCGCCCTGGTATTATCTTTTAAAAATCTTAGAGTCAGCCTGGCCCTGGCAATTATTTTATCTGCAAGGGCTACGTTTGACATGGGAAAATCGCAATTTTCCCGGACCAAAATTAGTTTTGGTTTGGAGTGGAGTATATCTCCTAGCTACTTCGGCAATGAATACTAAACTGCCTTGGTATATCTTACCAATTTATCCAGCTTTTGCCCTAACAGTTGGCAGTTATTTCGCCGAAGTTTGGGAGCAAATGTGGTTGAGAGAAAATGGGGAAAAAGAGGAAACAGAAGAACATTTTGATGCAGTATCTTTGTTACCTCATCCCGCAATTTTGGGAGTGCTGGCTGTAGTTGCTGTTGCGGGCTGCATTTACTTCAGCGGCTTGCAAATTGGCAAACAAATTGTGCCGAGGGAGCAAGATTTGCAGCTAATGCTGATGTTTGTAGCGTTGACAATGACAATATCTGCCGTGTTGCTGCATCGAAAAGACCGACAGTTTCTATTAGTTTTAATTTGGGGAACCTACGTGACATTGTTAGTATTTGTCGCCTCAGATAACTGGGTTTGGGAACTGGCGGAGGATTATCCAGTAAAGCCGATCGCCGAAATTGTCCGCGCCGGAACCCCCGCTGGTCAACAGGTGTTTACCTCTCACCGCTTGCCGCGTCCATCGCTGAACTTTTACAGCGAACGGCAAGTGATTGTAGCAGATTCGCTGACTCTACAACAAAAATGGCAAACTCTCGATCGACCTTATTTTCTATTGGAGAAACCAGTGCTCAAACATTTAGGTTTGCAGAATGCTGAGATTGTGAAAACAGCCGATGATTGGGTTTTGGTAACTCGAAAATAAGCGATCGTGTTTGCCCAAATTATCGTAGGGGCGGGTTCACCAACAATCTATAGCAATCCTAAATGAGTCGTAAATTTTTTACCCCACCCCAACCCTCCCCTTAGCAAGGGGAGGGAGTAAGAAATTCACAAATGATTTAGGATTGCTATATATCAGAAACCAGCAATCTCATAAACCCGCCCCACCCAACTCAACCAACGCCTTAGCCAAATATTCATATTGCGGTAAAGTATTATAAAATTGAGCCGAAATCCTCACCAACTGCTGATTTGCATCCGGCCAAGGAATCACTGGTACTTCAATTTTAAAAATCTCCCACAAAGCTTCTTGCAAAGGTGCAATTCCTGACTTTCCAACGGCATCAAATTCTGCATCTCTGAGTTGTATCACCGCCAGAGAACCTATCATTTCGTCAGGACAAGACTGAGGTAAATCTAATTTATCCAGCAATATTTGTCTTCCTGCTAACGCCAAAGCATGATTTTTTGCCATCAATTCCGGCCATCCGCCCTCCAACAAAGAACCCATGAAATCGATCGCAACGGGGACGCATAAATAAGCACTTGGATCGACAGTTCCCATCCAGTCAAATTCTAACTGAAAGCGGGATTTATCAGTGCGCGGGGAATTTGCACCGTGACTGATAGTTGTTGGCCGAATAGCATCTTGTTTGTCGCGTCGCACGTACAAAAAACCCGCACCTTTTGGCGCACACAGCCACTTGTGACAATTTCCAGTGTAGTAAGCTGCGCCAATTTCATCTAGATTCAGCGCGATCATTCCCGGTGCGTGAGATCCATCTACCAAGACATCGATACCTCTTTGGGCTAATTCGTTCACTAGCTGTTTGATGGGAAAGATTAAACCTGTTTGACTGACAACATGGTCTAACAATGCTAGTTTTGTTTGTGGTGAAATGCACTTGATTACTGCTTCGACAACTTGTTCTGGTAATTCTATGGGAAACGGCACTTCGGCTACTATTACTTTAGCGCCTGTGCGACTGGCCACAAAATCTAGTGTATTGCGACAAGCATTATATTCCTGATTTGTAGTTAGCAATTCGTCGCCGGGACCAAAAGAGAGCGATCGCAAAACTGCATTTACTCCCGTCGTCGCATTCGGCACAAATGCCAATTCATCGCCACTGGTACCGATAAAAGTAGCTAATTCATTTCTAGCATGATCTAATAGCGGTTCAAATTCCCGCATCAAAAAGCGCAAAGGTTCTCTTTCTAACTGTTCTCGAAAATTTGTTTGCGCTTCCAGTACGGGAATTGGACAAGCCCCAAAAGAGCCGTGGTTGAGAAATGTTATATCGCGATCGAGTAACCAGTGTTCTGAGTTCATTTGTTAGTTGTTAGTTTTTAGTTGTTAGTTGTTAGTTGTTAGTTGTTAATTCCAATTCCCTATTCCCAATTCCCAATCCCCAATCCCCAATTCCCTATTCCCAATTCCCCATTTGATTTTTTAATTGCTCAAACTCTTCTAGTGTATTGCAATTTGACAACATTACTGCTTCTCGTTCCGCTACAGACAGAGGTACTACTGCAATTTGATTCAACCACACTTGAAACGATCGCCCGCCTTTCTCAATAAAACTTTGCAAACTTGACAGAGATTGCTGGCGATAGAATCCGCACAAAGGTTCCCAGCGCGAATTTTGATAAGGCACAACTGCTAAAGTAGATGGCGGTACTGTTGTTAGGTGACTCGCCCAATGCTGAATCACTTGGGCATCTAACAAGGGTAAATCGCAAGCTAGGAGTAGAATCCACTCCGCAGTAATTTGAATCAATCCCTGAGTTAAGGCTATCAAGGGCCCGCAACCGGGATCATATTCTACCAGAAATTGACATTTTTTGGTTAAAGTCGATCGATAGCGATCGGGCCAAGCAGTCAAAACATAAACTTCTGAGGTTAAATTTGCACCCACTTCGCACGATCGCTGCAATAGAGATTTACCCTCAATTTCCAAGAGAGCTTTATCCCTACCCATCCGCGAACTTTGACCGCCAGCAAGCACAATTACAGCAATTTTATCATTGATCATTGGTTATTGGTTATTAGTTATTAGTTATTGGTTATTAGTTATTGGTTATTAGTTATTAGTTATTGGTTATTAGTTATTGGTTATTAGTTATTGGTTATTTGTGATTTGTCCGTCAACAGTGAACAGTGAACAGTCAACAGTGAACAGTGAACAGTGAACAGTGAACAGTGAACAGTGAACAGTCAACAGTCAACAGTGAACAGTGAACAGTGAACAGTCAACAGTCAACAGTCAACAGTCAACAGTCAACAGTCAACATTTATCTATTTACAAACTTGCTAACCTCCTCAAGTTTTTGAACAACTTGACCGCTAGTCAACAAAACTTCTGCTTTAATAAAACCAGAATTTATATCCGAACAAATTCCACAGCGCCATAGATAAAATCCGCCGTTCCAGATAGCAGACTGCATCAATTCTGATGGTTTTCCCTGTAACACTTCCTGCATTTGTTTGAGCAATTCCGAAGTGGATTCCAAGCCAGGATTTGTGTTGCTAAAACCGTAATCTCCGTGGGCTAAAAGCACTCGCTCAAACTCAGCATTCGGCTTGGCAATACCGATAATCGCAGTGCGATCGCGCGGCAAATCGCAACTTCCTTCCAGTCCTTTGACTGTGGTGTAATTCTTGATGCCCCGCAATTCAAAAGCCTCGATAAACATACCTTCTGTCGGGGGGTGGACGTAGCCGGAGATGACGTTAACATCGCCGTCACAGGGACACCACATCAACTCCATTGTCGAAAAAGGTGGCCGTTTGCCGATTTCCCGCCGGTAGGGAACTAAACTATCAGCTTGGGGAAAATGCCTGGGAATGTAGACAAAACCCAAACCCGTATTATCAAAAACTTGCTGAACTTTTTCTATAGTAAGTTTTGTCCAGTCAACACCCAAACCGCGCCAAATCTCAATGAGGGGAATGCCTTCTTTTGTCGGCATGATATCGCCGCCGTGCATGAGGGTGGGGACACCTGCGGAGGCTAAAATTAGAGCTGTTAAAGGACTCACTGGGGCTGTGCGCGATCGCCCGTCGTAAGCAACTCCGAACACTGCAACGCTAGATACTGAAAATCCTTTTTCTCTGTTTGGTGGGGCGAGTTTCGGTCCTAATTCTTCATAAGCATCGAGCATTCCGGCTAATTCTTCCCCCGTCGGTCGCTTAATGCGGTGGGAAATCATGAAAGCTCCAATTTGAGCCGGTGTTGCTTCTGCTAACAGCATCATCCGTGTTGCTGCGGCTGATTCCGAGCGAGTCAAGTTTTCTCCTGTGTGTACACCGCTGCCAATTTTTCGTAGCAATTCTCTAAAAGCGTTACTCATAATTTTGTTATTGGTTATTGGTAATTGGTGATTGGAAAACAACAGTCAACAGTCAACAGTCAACAGTCAACAGTCAACAGTCAACAGTCGCGAATTAACTCCCGGTTGTTCTGACTTTTAATACATCCAATTGCGGTGGCACAAATTCGCGTACTAATTTGCAGAAATGGGCGATCGGCGGAATTTGCATTCGATCGTGAGTTGTCACCAAAACCACTTCGCGACTCCAAATCTGATCTGCCGCAGTGCCGATCGCCGAAACCTTAGAATTTGGTCTTTGGTTCTCGATCGGGCGAATCGCTAAAGTGCGATCGCCCCGCGCTTCCAGCAAAGCCGAGTATGGCAACAAAGCAATCAATTCTCCTTGTCGCACCACACCTCGAAAAGCATCCAGAGTATTCAACTCCAAAACAGCTTGCAGTTTAGCACCCATCCGTCCAAATTCGTCTTGCACCATCCGCTGCATTCCGTAGCCATCCTTAAAAACCACTTGCGGATAACAAATCAATTCAGCCGTTGGTACTCGATCGTATTTAGCCAACGGATGACTTGCCGCCATCAATACCTCGATCGGCTCATTGTAAAGCACCTCAACCAACATTTCGGGGCCTTGAGTAAAATAGCGGTTATTCATCACCACCGCTACATCAACCAAACCGTCTTTGAGGACTTTCAAAGCTCGATCGCTCCCTAGGGCTGTCACCCGCAACTGAACCTGCGGATAATCCCGGCAAAATTTTTGGAGTACAGGCGGCAAATAAGCAGCGCAAACCGAGTGAATAGCAGCTATGCAAAGTTCCGGCTGCTTACCCGCGAGCAAGTCTCCCAATTCCTCAGTTGCATTTTGCCAAGTCTGACAGATTTTGCGAGCATGAGGTAGCAGGCGTTCCCCTCCCAAAGTCAGCTTGGCATGGGCTGTACGGTGAAACAGAGATAAACCAAGTTCAGCTTCTAGTCCCTGCACTTGGCGGCTAATAGTCGATTGGGTAACGCCACACTTCCCTGCTGCTTGCTGAAAGCTTCCGGTTTGGGCCACAGAAAGAAATGCTTGAAGCTGCTCTAAGCGCATGGATTTTTAAGTCGAGATGGTTTCAGCCGATGTGACATTTTGGAAAGCAGATAATGAAGCCACATTAACCGATCGGCAAAAACGATTTAGTAGATTTTGATACAGGTACAGATGGCAGTTTACCACTCCACAATCTTAATTTTCCGGCCATTCCTGCAATGCGATCGCAATTTCCCCTTTCAATCCCAGTTCCAGATTGTCTTGTTTCAATAAACTTTCTAATTTCTGCCGCACCTCACCAGCACCTAGTTGTTTGAGGGCTGATAAACTGTGCAACCTGACACTGTTGTCTGGGTTTACCAACAGTTGAATCAAACAATCTAGCGCTTTCATATCTCCTAATTGACCTAAAGCTAAAGCTAATGATTGCTGGATTCCGACATCCTCGACAGCAGGATAATTGATTTCGATAAAATCAAGCAGAATCTCCACAGAAAGAGCTTTTAATTCTGGCTTTGACCCTCGTCCTAAAACAGTGACAACCTCTTGACAAACAGTAGAATTTATGTGACTAAATTGCGCCATTAAAGTTTGCTGCAAATATTCTAAAGCGGTTGCAGTTTCCATCCAGCTTAAAGCGCGAACAGTTTCGATTTGCAAAGAAATGGGAGTTGTTGCCGATCGCAACAATTCAAATAAAACAGCCGCTGCTGCATCGGTTTTTAGCCGCCCGATCGCAATTACTGCTTCTGAGCAAACCTCTAAACGGATGTCCCACAACAAAGGTTTCAGCAAATTAACTAAATCCAATTCTGCATCTAAGTAAGCACGAACCCCCAGAGCTCGCACTGCTTCTTTTCTGACTCCTGTCGCCGGATCTGTCAATGCTGCTACCAGTACCGGCCCAATCCGGGAGTCGTGAAAGCTGCTAAGGGCCTCGATCGCAGCATACCGCACTGCAACTTTGGAATCTCTGACTACACTCAACAGCGGTACGATGGTTTCACTGCGCCGAATTTGAGCAAGTGCTTCTGTTGCAAACTGTCGGGAGTCTTCTTGCAATAAAAGATTTGCCAGGGATACTACTGCTGTCGGGCCTAAATTCCCCAGGGTTTCCGCCGCGATTAGACTCAATTCTTCATCGGAATTTTTGACTAATTTTGCTAAAGCTTCAATCACTTCTGGGCGATCGAACTTTCCGAGGATGCGGGCGGCAAACCACTGCTGTTCTATGTCTGCGTCTTCGTCTTCAAGTAGATTAATTAAAGGTGCGATCGCTCCATTTCCCAGATTCGGCAATATTTTCGCAACATCCCATCGGTCTTGAAAATCGCCGTATTCTAAGACTTCGATCGCTAAACTTACGGCCTTCTCTAAATTTTGTGTTTCCAGCGGCTGGTGTCCCTTGAGTGGCAATTGTTGCAAGCATTGGACAAGTTCAGACCAGTTTTGGCGATCGGCAGCGACTTGCGCTTCTTCTAAAATATTAGACATAATTTTTGTTATTTGTTATTTGTTATTTGTTATTTGTTATTTGCTACATGATTAACGGGCAAGATGTAGCCTGTTGATTGTGGAACAGGCATCTTGCCTGTTGATATAGCAATCCTAAATCATTTGTGAATTTCTTACTCCCTCCCCTTGCTAAGGGGAGGGTTGGGGTGGGGTAAAAAACTTACGACTCCTGCAAGGATTGCTATATTAGCCACGAGCAAAATGCCCGTGCCACAATTAATCAGTTAATAATCGCCGCCAGCCCCATATTCCCACGCTTCAATTAATCTGTGAAAATAATATTGCTGCTCCGGTGACAAGTTTTTTAACTGCGGTTCTAGAGCTTTACCCAAAGGCTGTAATCCCGTATAAATCCCTAAATTAACATAATGAACCATCCAATCTAATAAATTAGCTATTCCCACCTGCGGGATGATTTTTATAACTAATCCCGGATGACTAATTGCCGTTTTAAACAGCGTTTTTGATAAAGCCGGAAACAGCACAATATCCTGAAGAAATGGTTTGAGTACAGGTTCCCCCAACTCTTCCATTACCTCAAACACACCAGACAAAAGTTGATTAATTTGATTTGCCTCTATCTTTTGATTCATCGCAGCACTCATGGAACGCTGAAACAACCATGTAACTGATAGATTTGGCTGATATGGTTGTAAAAGTGCGATCGCATTTTGATTGAGACTATCACTTGTCAAAGCTTCATCAATTCCCAGAGTCAATCGCTTGAGGTGACGTACCATTGCGCCGAAACCGCCGAAGCTGAGGGGGGATTGACTACCACTACTGTCTCCCACTGGGAGAATGCGATTCCAGGGCATTTTGAGAGGACTTTGGCGATAGCAAGGGAAGAATCCGTAGAGTGCTCTTTCAAATTTTAGCTGGTTAAGTTCGACGTTTTGATATTGGGGAAGCAAGCGCAAATAGTCTTCAAATAATGTTTCTAAACTGAATCTTTCTGTGTCGGCATCTAGGTAAGTAAATAGATAAGTTGTGCGGCCATCTCGTGCTGGAAATGCTTCCCAAAAATATTGGCACTGATTTTGCATTGGGGTGAAAGATGCAAATATATCACCGGTGTCATTTTTGGGGAATCCTTGGGCGCAACTACCAACGACTAAACACACGGCATCGGGTTTTTTACCTTGTCTTGCTTGTCGCACAATGGGGGAAAAATGTCCCATTGCATCTAGTAATAATCTGGTTTGAAATAAAGTTTTAATTCCGTGTGAATCTGTACTTATAGATTCTATTACAATTCCATTGGGATGAATTGTTGCCGTATTAAATGGTGTATTTTCAAAGAGTTTGCCTCCAGCTTGTAGGAAGCGCTGTTTGAGAGTTTCGAGGAGATATACTGGGTCTATTCCTATGTTGAGTACGTCACGCACCCAAATGTCTGGTGTGTCTGGAAAGCTGATTCTGGCTGGGTTATATTCGGTGGCAATTGCTTTTTCGATCTCTGCAACCGATAGCAAGTTTAGTTCTAAGAATGCGTCTAATTCTTTGCGAGAAATGTTCCATTCTTGATCGCGCCCGCGCAGGGTGCCACGTTCGAGTAGGGCAACTCGCCAACCTCGCACTGCTAAGGCTGTACCGATTAGTATTCCGAGGGTTGCGCCGCTGATAACTATGTCGAAATCGATGGTTTCGAGGGGTTTTTGGCTGTGTTTGACGGCTTCTGGTATGGGTGCGGTGTTTTGTTTCAGGTTTTCCCAGAGGCGATCGACTTTTCGTAAGCCTCCGAGGGCATCTCCCGGCAGTTGAGAGAGAATTTTTTCGGTTAAGGACATCGGGTTTTCATATTGAATATTCAATTAAGAGTAGAACAGGCATCTTGCCTGTTCTTGAAATCAGCAATTCATATCGTTTCTGATTGCATCGGAATGATATAGAGGACACGGCAGTGCCGTGTCCCTACCCTCATTAATTGTAGGGACACGGCACTGCCGTGTCCTAACTACCCTCATTAATTGTAGGGACACGGCACTGCCGTGTCCTAACTGTGGGTAATCGTGTCCTTGAAATCAGCATCGGAATGATATAGAGGACACGGCAGTGCCGTGTCCCTACCCTCATTAATTGTAGGGACACGGCACTGCCGTGTCCTAACTGTGGGTAATCGTGTCCTAACTGTGGGTAATCGTGTCCTAACTGTGGGTAATCGTGTCCTAACTGTGGGTAATATTAATTCCGATGCTACCGGAATTGATATCACAGGCAAGATGCCTGGCACCCAGAACAGGTGCGTTTAACAATTGACACTGACCAAAGGAACCTGTTTGCATTTGATAGTGACTGCAAAAAGTACATTTAGAAATAGAATTGCAGTCGCGCTCCACCATTACAAGGTTGGGCTTGCTTGCGATTGCCGAACGGTCTAGAAGTAGAGTGTTCATTAAATTACTTTTTAAATCATTACTATCAAGTATGACAGCACAATTTCAATCCCAGCGTCTATCTTAAGGCTTAGTTAGTATTTGTTTTTTTATAGGGAGCCATCTAAACCATCTCATTTTCTACATTAATAACATAGGGATCAACTAAATCCGCAGATTGAAAAGAACCACTAATGCCCTATGCCCACGACTAATTTATTTGATAAACGTTATATTCTCCTCTAGTTTGTTAAATAAAACTGCCAAAACAGTATTGGAAAATAAAAAACCTTCAGGATCGCTTAACCTCAAATTCCCAGACAGCGGTAGCCCGTCGTTCTCATCTAAACTGGCGTGAAGCGAAGCTATCCCGTAGGGAATCGCCTCATCGGAACCCACAATTTCCACCCACCTTTGCCGCCAGTACGGTTGCAAACACTGCCAAATTTTCTCAACCGTTTTTTGACCGAACTTATCAGCTAGCACTGACAAGCTCAGCCCTTCTGCTAAACGCAAACCCAGCATTAGCGTTTCTAACAAAACTTCATTTTCCGAAATTGGAAAATCTTGCTTAATTATTGTCGAGTCAGCATCTGGCTGGGAATTGATGGGAGAAATCGATCGGACCCATTGATAATATGCTTGAGTTTGGCGAGGTCTTGTCAACCGCACTCCTTCGACATAACTCGCCGCCCCCATTCCCAAACCGTAATAAGCGCGATTTTCCCAATAAACGCGGTTGTGGCGACACTGATAACCGGGCCGAGCATAATTGGAAATCTCGTAATGTTCGTATCCAGAATTAGTCAGAATTTCTCGCGCTAAACGGTACATTTGAGCAGCGGTTTCATCCGCAGGCAAGGGTTGTTCCCCTGCTTGAAAATAGCGACCAAAAGCAGTTACAGGCTCAACAATTAAGTCGTAACTAGACAGATGAGTCGGGGAAATTGTCACCGCCGCTTCTAGGGAAGTTTCCCACTGCGCTAAAGTTTGATGTGGCAGTCCCGAAATCAAATCTAAACTGAAATTGACAATACCAGCCGATCGCACTATTTCTACTGATTCAAAAATATCAGCGACAGAGTGCGATCGCCCGCAAGCTTCCAACAATTCATCCTGAAAAGCTTGCGAACCCAAACTAACTCGATTGACTCCCGCCCTCACATATCCCAGCAACTGTTCTAAAGTAAACGTACCGGGGTCTATTTCTATCGAAATTTCCGCCTCAGCAGCAATGCCAAATTTGCTGTCGAGAGTTTCTAAAATAGTGTTCAACTGACTGACTGAAAGCAGCGAAGGGGTGCCGCCACCAAAAAAAACTGTCTTCAGGGATTGACCTAAATTTGGCGTTTCCCGAATTTCCTGACACAGCACGTCTACATATTGGATAATTGTGCCTGAGTTATCGCCATTTTTGCGATCGCCCACCACAAAAACCGGAAAATCGCAGTAATAACAACGGCGGCGACAAAACGGTATATGCACGTAAGCTGAACTGGGAATACCAGAATTTGTCATTTTTGCCCCCATCTTCGATTCAAATGTTAAATAATCTGTGGTAGATTTCATTAGGTATCACCTAAAAATTGTTATTTCAAATCTAAAGTTTTTATTAAAAAATCATTAATAATTATGTATTATATGACAGTTTGTTAACTAAATCACAGTGGGGGCGATCGCCTCTTGCAGTTTAACCACAAACAATTTTGAGTAGCAGTAATTCCCGAATAGACCGCCTAGCAGCCCTTTGCAGAAATTTGGTAGATGCGATCGGGCGCGAGTGATGCCATACAGGGCGATCGCACATCCCCCAAAGGTGACAACCGCGAAAAATAAGTTTATGAAAATTAATCAGTAAATATAGCGATATCCGTCCGTAAGCATAAAAAAACTCTCAGCACTTGAAAGATATAATGGGGGTAAATTCATTAAACTAGAACAATGCTAGACGCAATCATAATTATCTCATTCATAATCGCAGGCGGAGGCATCGGCTTTTACGGAGTCGAGCTCCTACCCAATAACCTCCTAGAGCAAGTTACAAATATACAAGGTTTAAGTTCCGTACTAGGAGCGTTTGGGGCATTAATCGGCTTCGTGTTGGGATTAGTGGCTCAAACCACCTACCGACGGGTAGAAAGGCAATTCCGTGATATGCCGGTGGAAATGCTGCTGACACGGGCGATCGGCTTAATCATCGGACTCCTAGTAGCTAACTTAATGCTAGCCCCACTTTTCCTACTACCAATTCCCCGCGAATTTGGCTTCATCAAACCTCTAGTTGCAGTCTTAGGTAGCGTCATGTTCGGCTTTACAGGAGTCAGCTTGACCGACACCCACGGCCGCGCTTTCCTGCGACTGATCAACCCCAAAAGCTTAGACGCAACAGTGTTAATGGCCGAAGGTACATTCAAGCCAGCCAGTGCCAAAGTTGTCGATACAAGCTGCATTATTGACGGCCGAATTGAAAACCTACTAGAAACTGGTTTTCTAGAAGGTCAAATTATCATCCCTCAATTCGTTCTCCAAGAATTGCAACTAATAGCTGATTCCGCCAACGACCAAAAACGAGTACGAGGTAGACGCGGTTTAGATATTCTCAACCGCATCAAAGAAACCTATCCAGAACGAATTCAAATTCACTCCGCTGACTACGAAGATATTGCGACAGTCGATGCCAAATTAGTCCGTTTTGCTTTAGAAATCGACGGCATTTTGTTGACCAACGATTACAACTTGTCGAAAGTAGCTACCGTCCAAAAACTGCCTGTTTTGAATATTAACGATTTGACTCATGCAGTGCGTCCGACTTATTTACCCGGAGACACCATCGATCTCAAAATACGCAAAGAAGGCAAAGAACCATCTCAAGGAATTGGCTACTTGGATGACGGGACAATGGTTGTCGTCGAAGCCGGCAGCAGCTACGTTGGTGCTGAAGCCAGAGTTGTTGTTACCAGCGCCCTGCAAACAACCGCAGGTAGAATGATTTTTGCCCGCCCTCAAGAGTCGCTCATTGCTTGAAATAAAGTAAAATGGCTAGAGCAATTAGGATCAAAAATTGCGATCGTTGTTCCCAGCCAGCCCCGATTCTCTACCGCGTCCGGTATGACGAATCGGGGCTGTGGTTTTTTCTATGTCTTAACTGTTGGGAATCTCTCAGTAAAAATAATCCTTTTTACGCCTACGGTGGCACTTGGAAAGCTAGCAAGAAAAAATAGGCATTAGTTAAAATCAACCAAGCCCTATGACCTCAAATCCGGTAGCATCGGAATTATTAATATTACCGAAATCAGGAGACTGCACGTGCCGTGTCCCTACAATATTATTTTCGGTAGGGAAACGGCACTGCCCATTGGTGTCAACTTAAGGTCAAACCCAGTCAGAGAATGCTGTTTGACTATGAGGCCCTTCCACCCCCCTAGCCCCCAAC
>Ga0209591_10004700_pt1 | contig 15390 bp, 12 predicted proteins | sample MAT01_FD_187207 | JGI IMG/M metagenome (GOLD analysis project Ga0209591, IMG submission 187207) | Freshwater microbial communities from Lake Fryxell liftoff mats and glacier meltwater in Antarctica - MAT-01 (SPAdes) (version 2) | ecosystem: Environmental > Aquatic > Freshwater > Ice > Liftoff... | reverse complement strand
CCGGCCAGATCAGCCAGGCGAAGCTGAGCTTGATGCTCACGATGAAGATGGCGCCTAAGACGAGGGCGAACACCAGCCCGGAAGCCATGTATGGCTCGAAGCCGGGGCTGTCAAGATAGACTTCGTCGCGCGTGCTGAAGCGCTGCCGCTGGGCCATGGTGATAGCCTTTCGCTTGCCTTGATTGCAGATTGCAGATTGAGCGCAGCCGGACGGATTTCGGCATCTTACCATGGACTGGAGCCGCCCACAAGGGGTGCCCTGACGCGCCAGCGGATCGCTTTAGATCAGCATAAGCTCGCGCTGGAAGCTGCTGATAAAGCGGCAGCCCTCCTCCGTCACTACTACGTCCTCCTCGATGGCCAGGTGGCCTGCGGAGGTGGGCACGTCTAGCTCAAGGGTGTAGATGTGGCCAAGCTCGACGATCTGCTCTGGCGCGTTGCCGTAGCGCGGCCAGCGCGGGCCGAGCAGGGGGCCACCATCGTGGCAGGCGCGCCCAAGGCCGTGCCCAAAGGCGTGGCGATACTCGGGGTAGCCAGCCTCCACGATCACCCGGCGCGCCGCAGCGTCTACCTCCCAGCCGCGCACGCCGGGGCGCAGGGCTGCGGCGCCCGCGTCGATCGCCGCCACCACGGTTGCCATGGCCCGCTGAAGCTCCTCGGGGGCAGCTTGCTCGCCGGGGCGCCGCACGTACCACATGCGCTGCAAATCCGAGCAGTACTCCGCCTGGCGCACGCCAAGGTCGATATGCACGAGGTGGCCCGGCTGCACCGTGATCTGGGGCTGGGGCGCCACATGGCCTAGCGGTGAGTCGGGGCCGCTGTTGAGCGTCGGGCAGTACTCCCAGTCCCAGGCGGCGGGCAGGCCACGGCGCGTGAACTCGCCGTGGACAAGGGCGGCCAGCTCGGCCTCGCTGGCGCCCACGCGGATCTGGGGCGTGAGCCAGGCCACAATCGCTTCGGTTGTCTCCACAGCTGCCGCCACACGCGCCACCTCGCTGGGCGTCTTGCGGGCGCGCAGCCGGCCCAGCACGCCCTCGGCGCTGGTGAGCCGCTCTGCAAAGGGGGTATCGGCGAGCGTGGCGCGCAGCAGCTCGTGCATGCCCACACTCAGGCCGTCGGCGGTGTGATCGTGCAGGCTGTAGTTGAGGCCGATGCTGCGCGGCGCCATGCGCTCCAGGGCGGCCACCAGTGGCGCGCGGATGTCCTCGTCGTAGCCGAGCACCGCGGGGAAGACGCCAGCCAGCTGCACGTTCTCCACATCGTAGCGGCCCACGATGGCGATGCGTTCGCCGCCGCGCCCCAGCAGCAGCGCCGAGGTCCAGGTGAGGCTGGTGCCAAGGATCAGATCGACGCCGGGGTCGGGGTGCTGGCCGGTCTCACGCACAAAGGTGAGCCAGCAGTCGAGGCCGAGCTCGCGCAGCAGCGCGGCAGCCTGGGCGGCCTTCTCCTGGTAGATCGTCATGGGTCGAGACTCCTTGTGATAGGAAACAGGGGCAGGGCCACTGCATAGGGAAGCTGTGCCCTTGGTTTAGTCGAGCTTGTCGAGCACGCGGCGCAGAAACTCCTCGTCGGGGCGGGCCTTCCAGCTATGGACAACGGCGGTGCGGGCGATGCGGTCATGCCAGCCGCGGCGCTTATCATCTACCAGCACGGCGAAGAAGCCGAAATAGAGTGCCAGGGCTGAGACAGCGTAGCCGAGCACGCGCAGGGCGGCCTGGGTGGTTGTGAGGCGGCGACCATTGGCGCTGACCACGCGCAGGCCGAACAGGTACTTGCCGAGGGTGGCGCCGCCAAAGAGGTAGAAAAATGCAAAGTAGAAGTAGCTGAAGCTTAGCGTCATAACCAGCTCGAAGCCCGCGCTGACAAAGAATTCCGACACAGGCAGAACCCAGCCTATCTGGCTGGCGAGGAAGCGCACGAACTGAGGGAGGCCAGAGGTGCGTAGAAAGAAGTCTGTGGCGATGCCGCCGGCGATCAGCACCGCGCCGATGATCAGCAGATCGACCAGCATGGCCATAGCGCGTGAGACGAAGCCGGCGTACCTGGCGTAGATCGGGCCAAGCTTGGCCACCCGCGTGACGCCGGGCGACAGCGGCCTAGTTTGCTCTTGCTGCATCACATTACTCATCACGAATGGCTCGCCACACTGAAAATGCAAGGTCGAGGTCCCTGCGCGGGCGCCCACAAGGGGCGCCCCAACGAGTTTCTTCCAACTCCTACCGTTGGCGGGATCGGCTTACAAACAGGCCCTGGGCGTCGGGCGGAAGCTGGGCGCGCGGCGGGCGGCGCAGAATCCGGCGCGCGAGGCGCTCCACAAGTATGTCGGCGCTCACGGCCCGCTCGCGCACCTCCTCCACAACCACGCCGGCGAGCGAGCTGCTCTGAGTCTGCACCAGCTCCACCAGGGCCGGGGAGTGCGCAAGCGTATTGATGGCCTCGTCCATGGCTTGGGTGGCGACAAGGTAGGTGACGGCGTCCTCCATCACGGGGCTGCGCACAAGCTCGGCCACCGCATGGCGCACGCCCTCGCGCCGGGCCAAAGCGACGATGGCGTCGTCCATAGCGGGGGAGCGCACCAGGGCGGACACAGCCTGCTGCACGCCGCGCTGGCTGGCGAGGTAAGGGATCGCCTGGTTGAGCATATCGTCGAGGGCGGCGCTGGCGAAGGCGCGGCTGCGCTGCTCCTCGAGCTGGCCGCGTGCGACCCAGCGGGCCGTCTCCTGCTCGCCTGATTCGGCGCGCTGCATGCGTGGGACGAGGTGGGGGAGACCATCGAGCACCGCCGAGAAGACGCTGCCAGAAAAGTGGCCGGCCACACCACGCAGCCACTGGAGCGGGTTGCCCTGTGGGCGCAGCTCCGCTTCGGTCTCGAAAACCCAGCCGATCAGGCCGTGGCGAAAGCGTGGGTCGCCGGGGGCGCGCACAGGGATGTCGAGGCCAGCCTGATCAGGTGTGGGGATGCCGCGCTCCATACCCGCCGCACGCTCCCAGCGCCCAGCGTGGGCGCCGAGGCCATCCAACCCCAGCACAACGGCGCCGATCAGCAGCCGCGTGAGCGCCTCGCTGGTCTGCACGGGCAGCGGCGCAGGTGAGGGCGCATCGGGAACGGCCACCCACTCGGGCCGCTGCGGTTCGTCCCACACAGGGGGCTGGTCGGCGTAGGGCGACGGATCACCAGGGGCGGCAAGGCGGCCTAGGGCGGCATCGAGCTGGCGCTTTGCGGCATCAAAATTGGGCTGCTTGGCCATGGGCGCTCCGCTGACTTTTATAGCTCTAGCTTCAGGGCGTGCGGCGGGCCAGCTCGGCGGTGGCGATGGGCAGGGTGAAGCAGAACTGCGAGCCCTCCTTCAGCCGACTGCGCACCCAGATCCGGCCGCCGTGCAGCTCCACCAGCGCCTTCGTGATGCTCAGGCCCAGGCCAGTGCCGCCGATCCGTCGGGTATTCGTGTTATCAACGCGATAAAAACGCTCCCAGATGCGGGCCAAATCCTCGGGGGCGATGCCGATCCCCTGGTCGTAGACGCCCACAAAGACCCAGCGACCGTGTGGATGATCAGGTGGCAGCTCGGCCTCGTTGGCCTCGTGGATGTCCAGCGAGATCTCGCCGCCGGCCGGGCTATACTTGATCGCGTTGGTGAGCAGGTTGAAAATCACCTGCTTCACCTTGTCGCGATCAATGTAGACGGGTGGCAGCTGCTCGGGCAGCTTGAGCAGCATGCGATGGCGCTGAAGCTGCGTATTGAGTTGGGTGGTGAGCTCGTACACAATCGTGTAGAGCGACGTGACCCAGGAGTTCAGCGTAACCTTGCCAGCCTCCAGCCGCGAGAAGTTGAGCAGATCTTCGACTAGCTGCGCGAGGCGGCCCGCCTCGACATAAACCGTGTTGATAAACTGAGCGCGCTCGTCGGGCGAGAACTCGCGGTTAAGCAGCAGCTCGGTGTAGCCAAGGATCGAGGTGAGCGGGGTGCGCAGCTCGTGGGAGACAATCGAGACAAACTCGGTCTTGAGGCGTTCAGACTCGCCCTCGCGGGTCACGTCGGTAACGGCCCAGAGGCGCCCCGTGATCTGGCGCTGGCTATCGTGGGTGGGCACGGAGAGCACCTGAAGCTCCTGAGGCGGGTTGGCGAGGCGTACTAGGGTGCGCTGCGTCTCGGCGGGGGCGCGCTGGCCGCCGGTGCAAAACTCGGTGAGCTTGAGCGGCTCCTGGAGGCGCGGCAGCAGGCTCTCCACCAGATCGAGCGAGACGTGAAAGGGTGCGCGGCCGCCGCCGTTGAGGCCCCAGAGCCGAGCCCAGGCAGGGTTGGCGCGCAGCACCTTGCCGTTGGCATCGAGCAGGGCGAGGCCGGTGGGCAGGCTGCCGAAGACCTGACCGAGATAGTTGGCGCTTTCCAGGGCGTCCTGGTAGTGGACGGCGCGGCTGAGCGGGTGGGCGGCGCGGTCGCAGAGCGCGCGCACAAAGGCCAGCGCCTCCTCGCCGAAGGCGTTGGAGCGGGGACTATCGAGGATGATCACGGCGGCGGCGCGGCCATTGACCATGATTGGGGCGGCGAGCTCGGCGCGGGCGCCGACACCGGCGGGAGGCAGCTCGGGCTGAAGCGTCACGTCGCGCACGAGTAAGGCGCGGCCAAGGCGAGCGGCGCGCCCTGCCAGGCCTGTCTCCCAGCTCAGGCGCTGGCGGGCGCCCATAAGGCCAGCTTCATCCTCGGGGTAGCCCTCGTAGAGCTGAAGCACCAGCTCGCCCCGCGTGTGGTCGACTAGCGCAACGGCGCCCGACTCGGCGCCGGTGCTCTCCAAGGCGCGGCGCAGGAGCAGGCTGAGCAGCGCGTGGAGGTTGAGCATCTCCTCGAGGCGCTCGTCGATCTCGGCGAGCTGGCGCTGGCGCTGGGGGGCGAGCGTGAGGCCGGTCGGCGTCTCGCCATCGGAGGCGCCGGCGAGGGGCGGCGGGAGGCGGCGGCCCTCCTGGGCGACGGCGATGGCGAGCTGGGGCAGCAGGGCGCTGATCAGCTCCTGCGCCTGGCCGGCGAGGCTGGCTCCGGCCTCGCCGCGCAGCTCTAGAACGCCCCAGAGGCGCCCGCCCCAGAAGATCGGCGCGCCGAGGTAGGCGGCCTGGGCCACGGGCAGCTGGCCGGCCACGGCAGCGTCGTTGCTCACCACGATGCTGCGCGCCTCCACGCCGCCGCTGATCGCCACCCGGCGCGTGAGCGCCTCGTCCCACGGGTAGGGCCAGCCATCGGCCGAGTAGAACTGCTGGCGCAGCGTGCCGGGCTGCGCGGACTGGAGCCAGCAGGTGAGGCGGGCGTCGCGGAAGCGCACGGCAGAGCGCAGCAGCTCGAACAGGCGGTGCAAACGCTGCTGGAGCGGCTGCTCGACGTGCAGGATGCGTGTCGCCTCGGCGAGCAGTGCGAGCGCCTCGATTGAGCGGTCGGGCTGTGTGAGCATTGGCTGTACGCGATAGGGAAATCGGATGCCGCTCCATTGTACCGCCTGGGGGCTGCGTGTCAAAGGCGTCTGCGACGTGCCTTTGCGGGCGCTGCCGCCCCGCACCCCGGTTTCCTCTTGCGCAGGGGATCGCGCGCGGGCGCTGCCGCCCCGCACCCTGGCCTCAGGGGGCTGCCGCCAGCCCCCTGAGAACCCCCGCGCCGGGGACGTGCGTCCCTCACGCAGGGGAGTCCAGAGGGGACCGGCGGTAGTCCAGTACCAGTTCGCAGTGTACAGGCGGCAGTTCCGTGACCGCACTGCCGGGATGCCAGCTGGCACCTGCAAACTGATCCTGCGCCCGGTCGGGGCGGCAGCGCCCGCCCGCGAGCCATCGCCCTTGACAGGCCCAATACCCCCTGCTACACTGCGGTATATACCACACTAGGCAGGACCGCATGATCATCGACAAGGACAGCGCGACGCCGTTCTACCTGCAGCTCAAGTGGCTGATCGAGCGCCAGGTTGTCAGCGGGGCCCTGCCGCCTCACAGCCGCATCCCATCGGAGCGCGAGCTGAGCGAGCAGTATCGCATCAGCCGCATGACGGCCCGCCGCGCCCTGCTTGAGCTTACCAGGGAGGGCCGGGTCTACAGCAGCGTGGGCAAGGGCACCTTTGTGGCCGAGCCCAAGATCAGCCAGAACTTGCAGTCGCTCACGAGCTTCAGCGAGGAGATGCGCGCACGCGGCCTGCGCCCCGCCGCCCGCGTGCTGCGCCGCGAGCTCTGCCCCGCCGACGCCGAGGTTGCCGCCTGCCTGCGCGTGGCCGCCGAGACCGCTGTGCTGTGCGTAGAGCGCCTGCGCCTCGCCGACGATGCCCCGATGGCGATCGAGCGCGCCCACTTCTGCTTCCCAGGCATGGATGAGCTGGCCCGTCTGCCGATCAACGGCTCGCTCTACGAGCTGCTGCGCGAGCGCTTCCAGCTTGTGCCCACCGCCGCAATTCAGGAGTTCGAGGCCCGGCTCGCCACGCCGATCGAGCAGGAGCTGCTGCATGTTGGCGCAGGCGCCCCCGTGCTGACGATCACCCGGACCACGTTCGACGGCGCCCAGCGCCCCTTTGAGTTTGTCCAGGCGATCTATCGGGCGGACCGCTACCGCTTTGTAGCCCGGCTTGTGCGCGAGGGGGAGCGATGAGCGACGCCATGCGCGATCTCGTCGGCCAGAGCCTGATGCTCAGCTTCGACGGCCCCGAGCTGACGCCCGCGCTCGCCGCGCTACTGGAGCGCACGCGCGCCTGCGGTGTGATCCTTTTTGCGCGCAACGTCGTGAGTCCCGCCCAGCTGCACACGCTCTGCGCCGCCTTGCAGGCCCAGGCCACCGCCATCGGGCTGCCGCCCCTGCTGATCGCCATCGACCAGGAGGGCGGCACGGTGAGCCGCCTGCCCGCGCCGTTCGTGGTGCCGCCAAGCCCCCAGGCCCAGGCCGCCAGCGGCGACCCCAGCGCTGCCTACGACGCCGCGCGCATCACCGCGCTCCAGCTGCGCGCCCACGGCGTGAACCTGAACTTCGCGCCCACGCTGGATGTAAGCTTGAACCCCGGCAACCCCGTGATCGGGATTCGCGGCTTTGGCCCCGACGCAGAGTTTGTGAGCCGCTGCGGTGTGGCGGCGCTGCGCGGCTACCACGAGGCCGGCGTGATCGCCACGGTGAAGCACTTCCCCGGCCACGGCGACACCGCCATCGACTCGCACCTCGGCCTGCCGGTTGTGGCGCACGGCCTGGAGCGGCTGGAGCAGGTGGAGTTGGCGCCGTTCCGCACGGCCTTTGCGGCGGGCGCGCCCGCCCTGATGGTGGCCCATGTGGTTTTTAGCGCATTGGACGCGCGGCCGGCCACGCTCTCGCCCGCCGTGCTGCGCGGCCTGCTGCGTGAGCGCATGGGCTACGACGGCCTGGTCTTTACCGACGCCCTCGACATGGGCGCCATCGCCGAGCGCTACGGCGCGCCCGAGGCGGCGCTGCTCGCCAAAGCCGCCGGCGCCGACATCGTGCTGCCCCTTGGCGCCGCCGCCGGGCAGCTCGCCGTTGCCGAGGCGCTGCTGGCAGCCCTCGCCGCAGGCCAGCTCGCCGCCGCCGACTTTGTGGCCACCCGGCGCCGCCTGGAGCGCCTGCGCACCGACTACCAGCTTGGCCTGCCGCCGCCCCTGGCGCCGCTTGATCCAGCGCTGGAGCACGCGGCCCTGGCCCTGGCCCGGCGCGGGCTTACGCGGCGCGACCCGCGCGGGCTGCTGCCGCTCCCCGCAGATACGCGGCTCGTGGTGATCGACTGCCTGCTGCCGCGCTTCAACAACGCCGAGGAGGTGGCCTCGCGCTCCACGCTGCTCCAGGGCCTGCTGGCCGAGGCCTTCCCGGCGGCGCACTACCACGCCCTGCCGCCCGACGCGCCCTCGTCCGCCTGGGCGAAGGCCCTGACGCTGGCCGGGGACGCCGAGGCGCTGCTGCTCGTCACGCGGAACGCCTGCTTCATCGAGCGGCAGGCGCGCCTCGGCACGGAGCTTGCGGCACAGGCGGTGCCGCTGATCCATCTGGCCGCACGCAGCCCCTACGACGTGGAGCGCGTGCCCGCCGCCGCCGCCTTGCAATGCTACGGCGACCCGCCCGTCTCGCTGCGGGCGGCCGTCGAGGCGCTGAGGGATGAGGGATGCCGACCGTCCACCGTCCACCGTCCACCGTCCACCGTCCACCACACCAGAGCGTGATCACACACTGCGTCGTGCGGTGTCGGATCGATAGAGGACAGACGCCAAGGAGGAATTTGTGAAGCATCGCTCGCCCGCCATTCTGCTGCTCGCCCTGGTGGCTGCGCTGGTGCTGGCCGCCTGCGGAGGCACGCCTGCGGCCCAGCCCACCACGGCCCCCGCCGAGCCGCCCACCGCCGCGCCCGCCGCCGAGCAGCCCACACAGGCTCCCGCCGCCACTGCGGCCGACCCCGCCGCCACCGAGGCCGCCCCTGCCGCGCCTGCCGCCACCGATGCCGCGCCTGCCGCCAGCGAGAGCGACATCCGCACCAGCAGCAGCGGCTTCTCGGGCACGCTGAGCTACTGGGTGCTCGGCTTCACGCCCGGCAACCAGTTCGCCATCCCCATGGAGCGGGCTGTGGCCAAGTTCATGGAGAGCAACCCCGAGATCAAGGTTGAGATCATTGGCTACCCGCCGAACGACGAGGGCTTCACCAAGCTGAACACCTCCGTGCAGAGCGGCCAGGGCGTGGATGTGCTGCGCCTGCCCTCGGACCGCCTGCTGGCCTTCGTGGCCGAGGATCTCGTTGCCCCTGCCGAGGACTTTATGAGCGAGGAGGACAAGGCCGACTACTACCCGAACGTGCTCGACGTAGTGCGCCTGAAAGACAACAAGGCCATGGCCTGGCCGCTCTGGGTGGTGCCGATGGGCATGTACCTGAACAAGGACGTCTTCGAGGAGCAGGGCGTGGCCATGCCCCCGAAGGACTGGACCTGGGACCAGTTCGTGGAGACGGCCAAGCAGCTCACCTTCGCCCGCGCCAACGGCGAGCAGGTGTACGGCTTTAGCGGCTTCATCGATCCGGGCGTGGTCAACACCTGGGGCCTGTTTATGAACGAGGACCCGAGCGTGCGCCCCGTGGTGGACGGCAAGTTCGGCTTCGACTCGGCCACCGCCACCGCCGCTATCCAGCGCTACGCGGATCTGGCCCTGGTGGAGAAGGTGACGCCCCCTGACTTTGGCGCCATGGCCGACGCCGATATTAAGGGCGGCTTCACCAACAAGCAGATCGCCATGATCGTGGACGCCACCGGCCCCGCCGCGCAGTTCCAGAAGGACGGCGTGAACTTCGAGATCTACCCCATCCCCACTGTGAACGGCAACAACGTCACCATCGGCGCCGTCGGCCTGATCGCTGTGGTGAAGACCGACGATCAGGCCCGGCTCCAGGCCGGCATGGATCTGGCCCGCTACCTCACCAGCGCCGCCGTGCAAGAGGACGTACCGCCCGGCGCGGATACGCCTGTAGGCTTCTACCTCGCCCCCGGCGCCCGCCAGTCGGTGGAGGTGGCGCCGCCCCTAGACAACTTCCTGCCCGTGGTCGAGTACATGTACGTCACGCCCATTCTCCAGAACTGGTCGCAGCTCACGCGCATCGTCCACCCCGCCTTGCAGAACGTAATCTTCGGCCAGGTGACAGCCGAAGAGGCGATGCAGCAGATCGCCCCGGAGATCAACGAGCTGCTGGCTGAGGAAGGCCAGTAGGCAGAGGGCGAACCCTCACCCCCCAGCCCCCTCTCCCTGAGCGGGAGAGGGGGAGAGCAAGGCCAGTAAGCAGGGGACAAACCCTCACCCCCCAGCCCCCTCTCCCTGAGCGGGAGAGGGGGAGCCGAAGCTAAGCGCATGGGGCGGGGCGGAGGAGCCGAAAAGGCATAGCATACGCTAGGAGTGGGCAGTAGCAGGAGACGACCCCATGACGACTATCGAGAAGATCGAGCAGCCAGCGGGGCAGGAGCGCGGGACAATGGCGACGTTGCGGCGCCTGGCGCGCAAGCATGGCTGGAGCTACCTGTTCGTGCTGCCCAGCCTGCTCACCTTTAGCCTCTTCACGCTTGTGCCGGTGCTCTGGTCGTTCATCATCTCGTTCCAGCGCTTTAGCCTGGCGCGTGGCGGCACCTGGCAGTCGCCGCTCTGGGAGAACTACCAGGACGCCTTCACCCAGCAGGGCGGCATTTTTCTGATCGCGATCAGGAATACCCTGATCTACAGCGCGTTCACGGTGACTGCCGCGATCTTCTTTGGGCTGATCCTCGCCAGCCTGATCCAGCCGCTCAGCAACCGGCTCAAGACCTTCTTCCGCGCCGCCTACTACTTGCCCGCCGTCACCTCGGCGCTGATCATCGGCATGACCTGGCGCTACATCTTCAACGCCCAGTGGGGCTTCGCCAACTATCTGCTGCGCCTGATTGACCAGGAGCCAATCCGCTGGCTCTCCGACCCCAGGATCGCCCTCGGCAGCATCACGCTCTCGGCGGTGCTTACCATGCCGGCCACAGCCGTGGTGCTTTTTAGCGCCGCGATGGGCAGTATTCCTACCGAATACTACGAGGCCGCCGAGCTCGACGGCGCCGGCCCGATCACGCGCTGGTGGCGCATCACCGTGCCCCTGATCAAATCCACCACGCTCTACCTCGTGGTGCTCTACACCATCGCCAGCTTCGAGGTGTTCGAGCGGGTCTACGCCATGGTGCCCAGCGGCGTAGGCAACAGCACGCAGACGATTGTGACCCAGATCTACACCAACGGCTTCAAAGAGCTCGACTTCGGCATCGCCTCTGCCCAGGCCTTTATGCTGTTCCTGATGGTCGCCACCGTGGCGGTGGTGCAGTTCCGGCTGCTGCGCAGCGATGTTGAGTACTGAGACGGTGGACGGTAGTGGGCACGCGATTTTGCAAGTGGAGCAGCTCATGGCAGCAGCGCGGATGGCTCGCCCAATAGTGCGGCGGAGGGGGCGCGGCGGCTTGCCCTTGGCAGGCTGGGCCCTGCTGATCGTCACGTCGGTGATCGCGCTCTTCCCGATGTACTGGCTGTTTGTGAATGCCCTGACGCCGATCACCTCCACCCCGCCGCTCACGCCCATCCTCTGGCCGGCCTGGAGCCTCGACAACTTTCGGCGCCTGCTTAGCGGCAATATCTACTACCTAAACTGGATGATCAACAGCATGATCGTCGCCACGGCGATCACGATCTGGCACATGATCTTCGACAGCATGGCCGGTTACGCCTTCGCCAAGCGCCGCTTCCCCGGCCGCAATCTGCTCTTCTGGCTGATGCTGAGCACCCTGATGATTCCGATCCACGTGACGATAGTGCCGCTCTTTATCGTCACCAACCGGCTCGGCCTGATCGACACCCTACTGGCGGTGATTCTCCCTGGCACCGCCAACGCCTTCGGGATCTTCCTGATGCGCCAGTTTATTCAGACCCTGCCGACCGAGCTGGAGGAGGCAGCGCGCATGGACGGCGCGGGCGAGTTCCAGGTCTTCTGGAACGTGATCCTGCCGCTCTGCCGGCCCGCCCTGGCCGCCCTAGCGATCTTCACCTTTGTGCGCCACTGGAACGATTTTCTTTGGCCGCTGATCGCTCTCACCCGCCCGCGCAACTACACGCTCACGGTGGGTGTCGCCAACTTGCAAGGCGAGTTCGCGACCGACTACGGCGTGATCTTCGCGGGCGCGGCACTGGCCGCCCTGCCGATGATCGCTTTCTTCTTCGCCTTCCAGAGGCAGTTCCTGGAGGGCGTGCGCATGGGGGCGGTGAAGGGATAGTGGGAGACAGGGAGACAGGGAGACAGGGAGACAGGGAGACAGGGAGACAAGGAGACAAGGAGACAAGGAGACAGGGAGACAGGGAGACAGGGAGACAAGGAGACAGGGAGACAGGGAGACAGGGAGACAGCCCCTCCATACCGTCAGGCGCTCCTTGTCTCCTTGTCTCCCTGTCTCCCCCGCTCCTTGTCTCCCCCGCTCCTTGTCTCCCCCGCTCCTTGTCTCCCCCGCTCCTTGTCTCCCCCGCTCCTTGTCTCCTTGTCTACCAGCGAGCGGAGCGAGCGAGATGCAACAGACAGGCTTTGGGCTGATCGGGGCGGGACTGTTTGGCGAGCGGCACGCCCAGGCGTATGGCCGCCATCACGCGGTGGAGTTTGTGGCCGTGTGCGACCTGAACCTGGAGCGGGCGCACGAGATCGCCGGGCGCTACGGGGCAGGCTACGCCACGGCCGACTACCGCGAGCTGCTGGCCGACCCGAGGATTCGGGCGCTCTCCGTTGCGCTGCCGGATCATCTGCACCGCGAGGTGGCCGTGGCCGCCGCTGCGGCAGGCAAAGATCTCCTGGTCGAGAAGCCCCTGGCGACCACGGTGGAGGACGCCGAGGCGATTGTGGCTGCGGCCGAGGCGGCCGGCGTGCGCCTGATGGTCGATTTTCATAATCGCGTCAACCCGCCCATGGTCGCCGCCCGCGAGGCGATCCGGCGCGGCGAGATCGGGCGGCCCAGCTATGTCTACGCGCGCCTCAGTAATACCACCCAGGTGCCAATGGAGCTGCTGCGCTGGGCCGGGAAATCCTCGGCGCTCTGGTTTCTTGCCAGCCATATGGTCGACGTGGTGCGCTGGATGCTGGAGGACGAGCCGACCCGCGTGTACGCCGTGCGCCGCGACGGCGTGCTGCGCGAGCTTGGCGTGGACACGGCCGACTTCCACGTGGCCACTCTGGAGTTTCGCGGCGGCGCTGTGGCTGTCTTCGAGCACGCCTGGATCTTGCCGCGTAGCCACGCCACCGTGAAGGATCTAAAGCTGGAGATTCTGGGCAGCAAAGGCTCCATCAACATTGACGGCTCGCACAACCGCACGCTGGAGCTCTACAGCGCGGAGCGGGCGGCCTTCCCCGACCTGCTGGCGCCGCCCACAGGCGAGCACCTTACCGGCTTCGTGCTCGATAGCATCAGCTATTTCGTGGACGCTGTCACCTTGGGCGCGCCGCTGCTCGCCACTGGCGCCGACGGCCTAGCGGTCACAAAGATCCTCTGCGCGATCGAGGCATCGGCGGCTGAGGGGCGGCCGGTAGAGCTGTAGCGGCGAGGAGACAAGGAGACAAGGAGACAAGGAGACAAGGAGACAAGGAGACAAGGAGACAAGGAGACAGCCCCTCCATGCCGTCAGGCGCTCCCGGTCTCCTTGTCTCCCCAGCGAGCGCAGCGAGCGGTTCTCCCTGTCTCCCGGCCTCCTGGTCTACCAAGCAAGCGGAGCAAGCAATGCTAATTGTCGGCCTGATGTCCGGGACCTCGCTGGACGCGATCGACGCGGCCTTGGTGGAGCTGACGCCTGCGGGTGAGCCGGGCACGCTGCGCATGGCCGTGCGCGCCTTCGCGATGGCGCCCTTCGAGGCGGCGCTGCGCGAGCGGGTGCGCGGCCTGCTGCCGCCCGCCCAGGGCAGCACGGCCGAGCTCTGCGCTGTGGGCGCCCTGCTGGGCGAGGCATTCGCGGGCGCTGCGCTGCGCGTGATCGCAGACGCCGGGCTGCGGCCCGAGCAGGTGGATCTGGTGGCCTCGCACGGGCAGACGGTCTGGCACGAGGTGCGGCCCGGCGCCGTGCGCTCCACGCTCCAGATCGGCGCGCCCGCTGTGATCGCGGCGCGCACGGGCCGCACGGTGGCCGCCGACTTTCGGCCCGCCGACATGGCGCTCGGCGGCCAGGGCGCCCCGCTAGTGCCCTACCTCGACGCGCTACTCTTTGCCCACCCGCGCCTACGCCGCGCCGTGCAAAATATCGGCGGGATCGGCAACGTCACCTACCTGGCGCCCGGCCACCCGCCCGTGGCGTTCGACACCGGTCCCGGCAACGTGCTGATCGACGAGGCGGTGCGCTACCTGAGCGGCGGCGCGCGCGCCTTCGACAAGGACGGGCGCATGGCCGCCGCCGGGCGCGTGGACGAAGAGCTGCTGGCCGACTGGCTGGCCCACCCATTCTTCGCGCTGCCCGCGCCGCGCTCCACCGGGCGCGAGCTGTTCGGACCGGCCGAGGCGCGCGCCGCCGTGGAGCAGGCCAGCGCCGCCGGTCTGCGGCCCGAGGACGCCGTGGCGACGCTTACCGCCCTCACGGCCTACAGCATCGCCGAGAGCTACGGGCGCGCCTGCGGCCCAGTCGACGAGCTGATCCTCAGCGGCGGCGGCGCGCGCAACCCGACCCTGCGCTCCATGCTCGCCATTGCTTTGGGCGGCGTGCCGGTGCGCCTCGCCGACGAGCTGGGCCTCGACGCCGACGCCAAAGAGGCCGTGGCCTTCGCCGTGCTGGGCTACAGCACGCTCCACGGCTGGCCGAACAACATCCCCAGCGCCACTGGCGCCAGCAGCCCCGCCGTGCTGGGCAGCCTGACGCCCGGCGCCAACTATCGCGCCCTGGTGGCCGCCGTGGCCGCCGCGCCGACCGCGCCGCCACACCGGATTCTGCTAGAGGGAGGCGCCGCGTGAGCGAGCCGTATACGCCTCTGACCGAGGCGAACAACCCCGCTACCCAGGCGATCGACAGCCTGAGCGCACGCGAGATCGTGGCCCTGATCAACGCCGAGGATCTGCGCGTGGCGCCCGCCGTGGGCGCCGTGGGCGATGCGATCGCCGCAGTGGCCGAGCGCGCAGCCGCCGGCATCCGGCGCGGCGGTCGGCTGATCTACGTGGGCGCCGGTACCTCCGGTCGCCTGGGCGTGCTCGACGCCGCCGAGTGTCCGCCCACCTACAGCACCCCGCCCGAGCTAGTGATCGGGCTGATCGCCGGCGGCGCCGTGGCGCTTACCCGCGCCGTGGAGGCCGTGGAGGACGACCCCGAGCATGGCCGCCGCGAGATCGCCGCTCTCGGCGTTGGCCCGCACGATGTGGTGGTCGGCCTGGCCGCAAGCGGGCGCACGCCCTACGTGCTCGGCGCCGTTGCCGAGGCGCGCCGCCGCGGCGCCCACACCGCCGCCGTCACCTGTAGCCACCCCTCGCCGCTCTCCGCCGCCGTGGACACCGTGATCGCGCCGCTGGTTGGCCCCGAGGTGGTGGCTGGCTCCACGCGCATGAAGGCCGGCACGGCCCAGAAGCTGGTGCTCAACAGCATCAGCACCACGGTGATGGTGCGGCTCGGCAAAACCTACGGCAACCTGATGGTGGAGGTGCAGCCGCTTAACGCCAAGCTGCGCCGCCGCACGGTGCGCATCATTGCCGATGTGACCGGCCTTGGCGAGGAGCAGGCCCGCGCCGCGCTTGCCGCCGCCGACAACGACCTGAAGACGGCCCTCGTGATGACGCTGGCCGGCGTTGGCGCCGCCGAGGCCCGCGACCGCCTGCGCGCCGCCGAGGGCCACGTGCGCGCTGCTCTGGGGCGGGCGTAAGATCATCCACAGATTTCCGGCCTATTTCCGGCCTAT
>Ga0209591_10004698_pt1 | contig 15396 bp, 11 predicted proteins | sample MAT01_FD_187207 | JGI IMG/M metagenome (GOLD analysis project Ga0209591, IMG submission 187207) | Freshwater microbial communities from Lake Fryxell liftoff mats and glacier meltwater in Antarctica - MAT-01 (SPAdes) (version 2) | ecosystem: Environmental > Aquatic > Freshwater > Ice > Liftoff... | reverse complement strand
TGATGCGTCAAACGGATGCTCAAACGAGTTCCTTCAACCACAGGCTGACCAAAGTCCTGTTGCAATAATAGCAGAAGTTGATACAAACGGTCTTCTACTCGGCGCTGTCCGGCGATCGCCAAAATTGATTCCATTTGCCGCAGCCGCCGTACCATTTGAGGCAACAACTCGTGAGCCAATTGAGGAGAAGCTTCGATTTCCACCATAGAATACCAGATTAAATAAACATCTGATGTCGCCGTAGCTCGGTAAGTCTGCAAGCTTGTCAACCACAAACCGAAACACATCGAAGGCCCCACCCAACCCAAAAGTCCTTCTTCCCCGGTAGGATAAAGCGTACTCAGTTGTGCTAAACCTTGACAGACGCGCCAAAGCCCTTGGGACATCAAAGGAATTGTTTCGCCCTTAGCATAAAAATGCAAGTTTCGAGTCGCTCCCGTGTTATGCTGGACTTCCGCTAAAAGTGCTTTCGATGTTGGTGGCATATCTGTTATTTCCAGCTAAAAAACAGTGGTCTGAGACCTATGGATCTCACTCTAGCTCACGAAGGTAAAGGTTAGGTAACCGCTAGGTTAGGGGGAAGATAAGCTTTAGTCGTTAGTCATTAGTCATTAGTCATTAGTCATTAGTCATTAGTCATTAGTTGTTTTTTATACCAATTCTGAAAATTAGTGGTAAATATTCATTGTAAACGAGCATCTGTAGTAGGGAAACGGCACTACCGTGTCCAAATATCGGGTAGGGAAACGGCACTGCCGTGTCCAAATATCGGGACGGTTGTTGATCCGATTTAAAACTATAATATCTACCAAAGGTCGATCGTCACTCACATCAAAGGTCGATCGTCCTTAGCATTGAATTTAAGCAAAATCTTCGGCTACTTTTCCATGATGACCACGAAATCCTCAATCATCACATCAAAAGTGCGGGCTAACTTGTGGACTGCCGCAAAATCAACCATTGCCATTCCCTGAGAACGGGCATAATTGCTAATCGTACTGTATCCCACGCCCGATCGCTGGGCAACCTCTTTGAGCGTCCATCCCTTCTCGGCCGCCAACTCTCGAACCCGCAACCTGACTAAACCTTTACTCATAAAAAAACTCGGTAAGTGGGAAACTCAGTATCTTCAGACCTGAGAGGGAAACGACCCGGCGGTTTCAACCGCCTTGAATCTTTCTGTATCCATTACCGCCTTGGAGTTGCTTGACTTGGTGTACTTTTGTAATGTACTTTCGGCAGGACAGTTACCACCTCAAATCTCGCAACCCTGTACGCATAATGTTTGCTCTTTTGGAGCCTCCCTTTCGGGGTAATGTTCGCTTGTCGGTCGATGTTATAAGAGCTTTTTAGACCTGCAACACTGCCTCAGTGACTTTAAGACTGTTTAATTGCAGATGACAGAGCGGAAAACTAGCGTCGCATTCGCCGGTGTCGTGACTCAAATAACGTAGACCTCTAAGGTCTTAGGCTGGTCAGCACAGCTTGCTCGATTTCTCTTACAAGCTCAGTCCCTTTAGGGCTGAGTTACTGACATTAGCTATTTACAAAATTTTGGATTTAGTATACTATCAAAAGGCGATCGCCCCCGGTCTGCAAACTAAAGACGATCGCCAGTTCAAATTAATCGTGACAGATAATTTCTGTCGATCGCACCCAGCAGATACATTTATTTACCACCAGGTGCAACTACTATGATATCAGAGAATCAGTTAAGATCGTCAGAAATCGGCGCCTCAAAAATTATTCATAAGTCTTCGGTTGTCAATGCGCGATCGAGATTTGTCACCGAAGAAACAGTAGCACTGCTGTTCAACATTTCACCAGACGAAATTTATCGTATCGAATGCTGTCACAACATGGTGTACGTGCACGCCAAAGGCCTGAGTCGATTTGTCAGCTACGCCGATTTCCCCCCAATCTTACAAGTAAAAGAGCCCTGCGCTCAAGATTTTGCCGACTGGTATAAACGCTGGAATGCGAAACTAGCACCTCAGTTTTGGACGAAATTCTATACCTACAATTTCAAAGAGGCTGTTTCAGTTGACAGCTTGCTTGAATGGGGCCTCTTAGTCGCTACAGTCAAATCGGTAATTTCAGCCCCAGCATTGCAACAGCTACGAGATGTTTACGCCGCAGAAAAAACATTGATGGAAACTTTTTAAAGCAGGCGGGACGAGTAAAATCGCGATTGTTGGCTACGAGTAAATGTAAGGTGCGCATTGCGCACCCTACGCGTTCAAAATTTAGATCAAAACTCTTGTTTACCTGCCAATTCCCACATATTGGAAACCAGCCGCTTCTAAAACTTTCTTATCTAAGAAATTGCGGCCGTCAATCATCACTGGATGATTCATCAACTTCGCCATTTTCTCATAATCTAAATTGCGAAATTGCTCCCAATCAGTAACTAACACCAAAGCGTCGCAACCATCAGCCAATCTTTCTGGGTCAGTTTCTACCAAAACTCCCGACAAACCGTGACGCATTCCAGTCTGAGAAACAATCGGATCGTAAGCTTTAACTTTAGCTCCCAATCGATTTAAATTCTCGATTAAATTCAGGGAAGGAGCATCGCGCAAATCATCAGTATCTGGCTTGAAAGTCAACCCCAAAAGTCCGACAGTTTTACCTTTGAGAATTTTCAAAACTTGCTGCAATTTTTCGATAGCAATCAATCGCTGACGTTCGTTAACTTCTACTGCTGCTTTCAACAAATGCGCTTCATAGCCGTAATCGTCAGCGGTGTGAACTAAGGCCGAAACATCTTTAGGGAAACAAGAGCCACCCCAACCAATTCCTGCTTGCAAAAACTTGCTACCAATTCGCGAATCTAAACCGATTCCTCGCGCGACTTGGGTAACATCTGCACCGACTCGATCGCAAATATTAGCAACTTCATTAATAAAGCTAATTTTAGTTGCCAAAAAAGCATTAGCAGCGTACTTAATCATCTCGGCTGAACTGATATCAGTCATCACTACGGGTACTGGAGGCAAAGACGTATTTTCGGCAAATTTGCGATCGACAATCGGGCTGTAAAGTTGTACCATCATATTCATCGCCCGTTGGGAATTGCTTCCGAGAACAATGCGATCGGGATTAAAGGTATCATGGACTGCACAACCTTCTCGCAAAAACTCTGGGTTACTAACCACATCAAATTGAACACCACTTTTTGCTACGACTTCTTCCCCCGTAACCCCTTTGCTATTTTGAGGTTTTTGACGTTCCGCTAAACCGTCGAGTACAATTCTTCGCACCCAATCCCCGGAACCGATGGGCACGGTGGATTTATTTACTAATACTTTGTAGTCGCCATCAAGGTGAGCTCCAATGCCGCGCGCAACTGCCTCCACGTAACGAGTATCGCTTTCTCCTGTAGGCAAAGGAGGGGTACCCACGGCAATAAATAAAATCTCTCCGTGAGCAACTCCGGCCGCCAAATCTGAGGTAAATTCTAGATTCCCCGACGCAGATGCAGAAGTCATTAATTCAGACAATCCCGGTTCAAAAATTGGCGATTGTCCAGACTTCATTAATTTGACTTTTTCTTCGTTGTTGTCTACGCAAATCACATGATGCCCGATGTGGGCTAAACAAGTGCCGGTGACTAAGCCAACATATCCTGTACCGATGACACATACACGCATAGAAATATCCTCAAAGTTAGTTGACAGTTGACAGTTGACAGTTGACAGTTTTTATTAGTCAGATTGCAGATTGAGGAATCAAAAGGGAATAGGGAAGAAGAAAGAAAGAAGGAAGAAGAAAATTGTACCCTTTCCCCCTTTCCAGTTCCCCCTTTCCCAGTCTCCCACTCTTTCACTCTCTACTGCTTGTTTCCCTCAATGCGATCGCGAAAATCCTTGATAGTCAACTCCAAACCTTGATCCAGCGGCACAGTCGGCTCCCATCCCAACCATTTTTTGGCTAGAGTAATATCCGGTTGTCGCTGTTTCGGGTCATCTTCTGGCAGCGGTTTAAAGATAATTTCCGCCCCTGGATTAATCATGTTTTGAATTTTCTGGGCTAATTCCAAGATGGTGTACTCCCCTGGATTCCCCAAATTCATCGGCCCGATTTCGTCACAATTCATTAGCCGAATAAATCCTTCCACCAAATCGGAAACGTAGCAAAAACTCCGGGTTTGGGAACCGTCACCGTACACAGTCAGCGGTTCATTCCGCAAAGCTTGAGCAATAAAATTACTCACAACTCGGCCGTCATTTTCTAACATCCTCGGGCCATAGGTATTGAAAATTCGGACAACTCGAATGTCTACCCCATTTTGCCGATGGTAGTCAAAAGATAGGGTTTCAGCCACTCGTTTGCCTTCGTCATAGCAGCTCCGAATTCCGATACAATTAACGTTGCCACGATAATCTTCTGTTTGTGGATGCACATCAGGATCTCCGTACACTTCGGAAGTGGAAGCGAGAAAGAATCTGGCTTTCACCCGCTTGGCTAATCCCAACATATTCATCGTACCAATGACATTTGTTTTAATTGTCTTGACGGGATTGTACTGATAGTGTACTGGGGAAGCGGGACAGGCCAGGTGGTAAATCTGATCTACTTCTAACCGAATCGGTTCGGTGATGTCGTGGCGGATCAGCTCAAAATACGGGTTGTCCAGCCATTTGAGGATGTTACGTTTAGTCCCGGTGTAAAAGTTATCTAGGCAGACTACCTCGTGTCCTTGGGCCATTAGCCGATCGATTAGGTGGGAACCGAGGAAACCTGCACCGCCTGTGACTAAAATTCTCATGGTGGAAACTGCTGTTCTGTTTAGGTTGTGGGACTATGGTACAAAAAATCAGGCGATCGAGTGAAACTTGCTAATAGAATAACAAAATTGCGATCGCCTATGTAAACACTTAGACATTTCGCTCATCAAATCTTTAATTAACTTAGCATTGTCAAATATATTGAAGTGAGTGCGTGGGATGTGGTATCTCAGTTAGCAATGATTATTTAAAGTTCAATATTCCGCAAAAATACTGTTGACAATAATTTATTTTTGAGTTAGTGGTTATTTGTAATGCGATCGCTTTTGTCTCGATCGAGCCAAGAAAAGGGTGATTATCTCTAGATATCTACCGCCATACTCGACATTTTGGCACTACCAGAATTGGTGTAATAAAGGTGCGATCGATCGCACTTCACATCCTAATACAAAAATTATTAAATCGGGATCTTGACGTTTTTGTAGTATGTTCGTATTATGAAATTGACAGGAAGTGCGATCGGGCTGTCAACACAAGTGAACACAATTAACAAAAAAAATATGCAACCGATTCGCCAAGGCGACGTAATTCTCACTCCCGTACAGCAAATCGCAGGAGACAAAAAACCTCACCTCACACTCGCAGAAGGTGAAGTCACCGGACATTCGCACCAGATCATTGAGGGACAAGCTGAACTGTACGAAAAAGACGGTACTCTGTACTTGCGAGTGCTTTCGCCCACAGCTTTATTGAGTCACGAAGAGCACCATGCGATCGCAATTCCCGAAGGTAATTGGATGGTGCGAATTCAGCGCGAATATGAGCCCCAAGGTTGGCGGTATGTCGCAGACTAAGGTTTAACAAACATTAGTCAGCACAAGAGGCTCAGATTCCAGTTTATCTCGAAAAGTGGAGGGCGATCGCGCTTTCCACTTTTCGCGATCGATCGCACGCTGCGGAAATGATTAAAGTGGGTTATTGTGCGATCGGCATTTACAGCATTGGATATCATTTTGTGCGATCGTATTTGTCAAAAACTAGCAGCCACTAAATTAGACACTTGCCAGGGATACATACCCTGTTGAAAATCGATTTTAAGGACGATTTCGACGCATTGGAGCGTCCTTTAGCAGTTTTTTGTTGAAAATGAGCTTTCTGAATACGGGATTGCTTTATGCGTTGCGAGTGCCGCCTGATGTGACATCTGCTAAAGAGGCAATTCGCTGGGTAAACTGGGGAATAGAGCCTGACCAATTTAACGTGCAAACTTGAAACTCCCCAACCCTGTTTAACAAGTACAATCCTCAACTCACCAAGATCCAAGAAGCCGGGTTTTTTACCTAATCTGCGGGCTGCCTGCGAATTATCTCGTAAAAACCCGGTTTCTGGCCACCCGTGCGTAAGTCCTAGTCTGATATTCTCCTAATTTACAACAATTTTATGTCTGAACAACAACCAAATCCCGCAGAATTCAGCAGCTTTGCCGACTGGTGCTTGCACAAAGACAGCCTTTCACAAGCAGCAAAATATACAGTTGAGTTACTCTTACGGTATGCTGGCACTTCTGACATTAATGAAGCGAACCGGATACTGTCAAGTAGCAATGAGCTGTCTATGTGCAACAATCTAATATCAGACATCACACCACTGCAATCTCTGACTAATTTGACTTATCTCGATCTGCACTGCAATCAAATATCAGACATCACACCCCTGCAATCTCTGACTAATTTGACTTATCTGGATCTGCACTGCAATCAAATATTAGACATCACACCCCTGCAATCTCTGACTAATTTGACTTATCTGGATCTGCACTGCAATCAAATATTAGACATCACACCCCTGCAATCATGCGCGGCTTTGACTAATCTGAATCTGGAAAAAAATCAAATATCAGACCTCACACCCCTGCAATCATGCGCGGGTTTAACTAATCTGAATCTGTGCAGTAATCAAATATTAAACATCACACCCCTGCAATCATGCGCGGGTTTGACTCATTTGTATCTGCACTGTAATCAAATATTAGACATCACACCCCTGCAATCATGCGCGGGTTTGACTCATCTGCGTCTAGACAATAATCAAATATCAGACCTCACACCCCTGCAATCATGCGCGGGTTTAATTGATTGGTCTGTAGACTTTACACCTGAACAGAAGGCTCTCATCGAAGCCTGTCGTCAAAAGTGGGGAACTCTTGCTAACTCTACCGAATCCATTTCTCCTCCCAAACCCACAGCCGCCGTTAAAGCTGTCTACGAAGCCATCGGTTTAGAACCCCCTGAAATAACTTTTTGTAGTAGCCCCAATGGAGCATTAGCACAAATACAAATACTAAAAATGTCGAATGAGACTGAGTTGATCCAGCGACTTGACAAACTGGTCAAAGATGCGTTGCACCCCTTTCCCTTAATAATGGAATTGCTGTGGGAACTTTCGGGGCTAATTATAATATGGGAGCAACAGTTAAACCAACAATTGAATGAAGAATTTTCCGGCTATTGGAACTACTTAACATCGAGCGTTACTCCGAAATATGTGGTTGAGGCTCTCGCTGTTGCTGAATTCTGTGTTTCTGGCTTCGGTGTTGTTTTGAAACCAGAAGCACAGAAAGTTTTTGAATGCCTGAACCAGCTTTTAGCAGAATGCGGCTGGATTATTTTGTTAGATGATACCTGCATTGTGTGCTCGCGCCCTTGTCAGCTTCGCCTTGACAGCGAGTACCGCCTCCACGCAGAAGGAGAACCTGCACTGGAATTTCCCGACGGTTACAAAATCTATTCCTACCACGGTGTAACATTACCTGAAAATTACGGACAAATTCACCCCAATCTGTGGCAAGCACAATGGCTTTTAGAAGAAAAAAATGCTGAATTAAGACGAGTATTAATTCAGGGAATTGGTTATGCTAGAATTTGCTCCGAACTGCAAGCAACAGAATTAGATTGCTGGAAAGAATACACGCTGCTCAAAATTGATGCTGATATTGATGGCTTCGATCCAGATGATTTCGAGGACGATGAGGATGCTCCCAAAAAAGAAGATATTTATCTGTTAAAAATGACTTGTCCGAGCACGGGACACATTCATGCGTTGCGAGTGCCGCCTGATGTGACATCTGCTAAAGAGGCAATTCGCTGGGTAAATTGGGATATTGACTCAGAGGAGTTTTCGGTGCAAACTTGAAATAGAAGCAGCAGAAATACAATAATTTCCGATTGTTAGTTCATTAGGATAATTTCAGGAACCCTGATTTATGGTAGTTGCCACCAAGTTAACGATTTCTCTGGCAGAGTTCTTGCAGTTGCCAGAAACTAAACCCGCAAGCGAGTACATCGACGGTAAAATTTATCAAAAACCTATGCCGCAAGGAAAACATAGCCGATTGCAAAAACGATTGCTAGATGAAATTTCTGAGCTTGGCGAACCCCAAAAGTTAGTCTGTCCTTTTCCAGAATTACGCTGTACGTTTGGGGGGCGCTCAATTGTTCCCGATATTGCTGTTTTTGAGTGGTCGAGAATTCCTCTTGATGGAGATGGAGAAATTGCCAACCGTATTGAAATTGCACCGGATTGGATCATTGAAATTCTGTCACCAGACCAATCTCCCAATCAGGTGATAAAAAAAATTGTTTTCTCGATTAATCACGGCACTAAATTGGGTTGGTTTGCCGATCCTAGCGATAAATCAGTAATAGTTTTTGTGCCGAATCAACTGCCTGAAGTCAAATCAGATACGGATATTTTACCTGTTCTTAGTGTGTTGGGTGATTGGCAGTTATCCGCAGCCGAGTTGTTTAATTGGTTGAAAATTAATTGATTTAATAAACTACAATCATCAATCTCAGGTAAATTGGGATATTGACTCAGAGGAGTTTTCGGTGCAAACTTGAAAACTAAGCGGGACACGGCATTGTCGTTTCGATACTGAAAACTGCTATATTCGGAAAAATATTAATTCATAAAACACTAATAAACGTTCCCTGTGTGACAGTTCAAAGGGTGGAATGTGCCAACCATCGATCGCACAAACACACCTCATAACATAAATAAAGAGTCCACCCTTAATCAAAGATGGACTCAGTTCATGCCAGCTTACGAACAGCTAGGCAATTAGGTCTCTGCACAGCTAGACGTAAAAGTTGAGAAAAAGATCCGGATGTCTGGAAAAATTTCTGAGAAACACGTAAAAATGGGGAAAACTGGATCTGCAATTTTCCAGTATTCCCCATTTTTAACGGCAATTTCCCAACCGATTAAGCATCTTCATCGTGAGCAAAGCGGTGGAATAGGAAATCTAGGGCGTAGTTTCGCAAATTGTAGTATTCTGGATCTTCCATCATTTGAACCCGATCGCGCGGACGAGGAAAAGGAATCTCCAGAACCTCCCCAATCGTCGCTGACGGGCCATTGGTCATCATCACCAGTCGATCGGCCAAAAACAGCGCTTCATCAATATCGTGAGTAATCATCAACACCGTACAGCGGTGATCGTTCCAGATTTTCAGCAACTCTTCCTGCAATTCCTCCTTCGTAATTGCATCGAGTGCTCCAAACGGTTCGTCTAAAATCAGCACTTTCGGGCGAATTGCTAAGGCGCGGGCGATCGAAACCCGCTGCTTCATCCCCCCAGAAATTTGTGGCGGTCTTTTCTCAGCAGCTTCTGTCAATCCCACCATCGCCAAATGCTCGTTGACGATCGCATTTTTTTCCACCTTCGACTTATCGGGAAATACAGCATTAACTGCTATATAAACATTTTCAAACACTGTGCGCCAAGGCAGCAAAGCGTAACCCTGAAACACTACCATGCGATCGGGGCCAGGCTTGGTAATTTTCTCCCCATTAATCGTCACGCTGCCTTCACTGGGATGGCTAAAACCGGACACCATATTTAATAGTGTTGACTTGCCACAACCGGAGTGTCCGATCAGCGTAATAAACTCTCCCTCAGCTACGGTCAAGTTAACGTTTTCTAATGCCCTGTAACCGTTTGGATATACTTTATGAACATTGTCTATCACCAAAAAAGGCTGGCGGCGATCGATCGGTTGCTGGACTTTGGCTTTGGTGTCTGTTTGGTTTTTAGTGGTGTTAATCATGGGTTTGACACTTGTTAGTGGGTGATTGGCAATTGCAAATAATCGAGTTTTGAATGGTGAGTTGCCAGTTGAGACTACTGAAACCCTGTGTTTTTCTAGTTTGTCTCCAAGTCTCGATCCCCCTCGCATCCCCCTTAATAAGGGGGACTTTGAATACTTCCCCCTTTTTTTACAGAGACTTTGAACTCTCTTGTCCCCCCCTTATTAAGGGGGGATCTCCGGGTTTGAGAACACGCCATAGAAGGAATCGACTTGCTCCGAGTGCGATCGACTTCTAAGGAATGAGAATTAAATAACTTACAATTTGATGATTCTTGTGGGATGGGCGTCCCGCCCGTCCATAAAGAACGGGCGGGACGCCCATCCCACAAACTTATGTAAATTATTTAATTTACGATCCTAAGCAGCTCTGCGGCCGGAATCGAGGATGACTTGGGCCATCGTAAAATCACGTTTGATTTCCAGATTGTTGAGATAGCTGATCGGATCATCACCACTAAACACCGTGCCATCAAACAAGCGAAGAGAACCACGAGTATGAGTAATATCAGACATTCCCAACTCTCGCGTCGCCGTGCTGAACGGGCCAATCCGCACCACACGTTCCAAAACTTCCACCCAGTTGCGCGGGAACACAGTATCGCCCCAACGTGCCATCTGCACCATGTGCCACAACTGTTCAGTGCGGCTCGGATGGTTCACGGAGTCTCCATAGAACAAGTGGTGGGCGTATTCCCGCATGGGAGTATCGAGGTTACAAGCAGAAGAATTAGGATCGCCGAGTTGAATGTAACTCTTATCAGTAGCGATATATTCCCGTCCCGACACAATTTCGGAAATTTCTTCGGCATGATTTGGATCGGCGCAGTATTGAGAAGCTTCCAGCAAAGCTTTGAGCAGAGCAATGTGAGTATTGGGATAGGCATTTGCCCAGTCTTCCCGCACCCCCAAAATTTTGCCTGGGTGTCCGGGCCACAGTTCCAAATCTGTAGCTACCGTAAAGCCGATTCCTTCCATCGAGGCCCGCAAATTCCAAGGTTCGCCGACGCAGAAACCGTCAATAGTGCCGCCTTGCAAGTCCACGATCATTTGAGCTGGAGGGATGTTTTTGAGCACAACATCATGATCCGGGTCAATGCCGCCGGAAGCTAGCCAGTAGCGCAGCAGTAGGTTGTGCATCGAAGAAGGGTGAACGATGCCCAGGCGGTGCGTTTGCGCGGGTGTTCTGCGGAGCATTTCTTTGAAATCTGCCAGATTGTAGATTCCCTGGTCGTAAAAGCGCCGCGCGAGGGTAATTCCGTTGCCGTTGCGGCTCATGGTGAGGGCTGTAACGGTTGGTATTGGCTTGTTTTTGTGGCCTCCTAATGTCAACCACATTGCCATTCCAGAGGGCATTTGGGCTGCGTCTAAGTAGCCAGCGGCGATGCCGTCTACGATGCCGCGCCAGCTTGTTTCCCGGACGAGGTGGACTTCATCGAGGCCGTGTTTGGCAAACAAGCCTTTTTCTTTGGCGATCGCCAGAGGAGCGCAAGCTGCTAGGGGAATGAAGCCGAGTTCGAGGTTGACTTTTTCTAGGCCGTGGCGGGCGATCGCCGGTACTTTCCGCGCCCGCAGTTTTTTGACTCGTTTCTGCTGGTTGAGGAAGTAAATCATTTCGCTCCGCAGGGCGTAGTAACTGGGGTGCGAGACTACTTCCATGCGCTTGCGGGGGCGGGGGATGTCTACTTCGAGAATCCCGCCTATATTCGATTCTGGGCCGTTGGTGAGCATGACGATGCGATCGCTCAACAGCACCGCTTCGTCCACGTCGTGAGTCACCATCAGGGCGCTGATTTCATACTCTTGGCAGATCTCCATCAACTTTTCTTGCAAGTTGCCGCGAGTCAAAGCATCGAGTGCGCCGAATGGTTCGTCTAGGAGTAATAGTTTGGGACGTAGGGCCAATGCACGGGCGATCGCCACGCGCTGTTTTTGTCCGCCGGAGAGCAGTGCCGGTTGCTTCTCGGAGTGGGGCCCCAAGCCCACCATGTCGATGTGTTTTTGGATGATTTCGAGGCGATCGGCTTTGGGTAAGCCTTTCATCACTGAGTCTACGGCTAGGGTAATATTTTCTCTGACTGTTCGCCAAGGTAGCAGCGAATAGTTTTGGAATACTACCATGCGATCGGGGCCTGGTTTGGTGATTCTTTGTCCGTCGATTGTCACCAATCCTTCTGTTGGCAAGTCCAAACCTGCCACCATATTTAGCAGTGTAGATTTGCCGCAGCCGGAGTGTCCGACTAAGGAGACAAATTCTCCTTTTTTAATTTCTAAGTCGATGCCTTTGATGGCTACGTATGTGCCGCCGTCTGATAAATTAAATGTTTTTCCGACTTGTTCTACCGCAATCAAAACTGACATGGTTTTCTTGCCTTTTTTGTAGGTTTTTCCTTGACTTTTTGAGGATTGATTGTTGACTGTTGACTGTTAGCTCTTCTATTCCTATCGCCCAACTGCAATAATAATATTGGTTCGTAGTGAGGACTTCAGTCCTCTTAAAAAGCTAAGGACTGAAGTTCTGCTACTCGTTTAACTGGTTCCCAGGCACAGCCTGGTAACGAGTGAAATATCAACTGCCAACTGCCAACTGCCAACTGCCAACTGCCAACTGCCAACTGCCAACCATCAACTGTCAACTGTCAACTGTCAACTGTCAACTGTCAACTGTTAGTTATTTGCCTTGAGACGGAGCAATCTTGTGCTGCAACCACGCCATCAGGCGATCGAGCATCAAGCCAACAGCCCCAATATAGAAAACCGCTAATAGAATTTCGCTGATGTAGTTTTGCTGGTAAGCATTCCAGATAAAGAAGCCAATACCAGTAATCCCCGACATCACAATTTCCGCCGCAATAATCGCCAGCCAAGCCAAACCGATCGCAATTCTCAATCCGGTGAAGATATAAGGAAGTGCCGACGGAAACAAAATATTCAAATAATACTCTTTCCGAGTAAGTTGCAGCACTTTCGCCACGTTATTATAGTCATCGGGAATTTGGCGCACACCTTCAGCGGTGTTAATCAAAATCGGCCACACTGAGGTAATAAAAATTACGAACAAAGCAGCAGGTTCGTTTTGTTGGAGTGCAGCCAGGGCAATGGGTACCCAAGCCAAAGGAGCAACCATCCGCAAAAACTGGAAAATCGGGTCTAAAGCCTTGTTCAGCAACGGATTCGTACCTACCAAAACTCCCACGCTAATGCCCACAGCCGCCGCCATAGTGTAGCCCTTTGCCACCCGTTCCAAACTAGCCAAAGTTTGCCAAAACAAGCCGATTCCGTAGGTTTTGGAATTCATGAAAGGAAACAGCAACAAGACCCGCGTCCGTTCATCCGTCCAAACGCTAGTCGGGGGCGGCAACTTGATGATTCCAGTACCTGACAGGAATTGCCAAATTAGCAGAAACCCCAAAACTCCTAAAATTGGCGGCAATATATTTGGTGAATTCTTCTTCCAAAACTCGCCAAACGCTCCTTGCGTACCGCCTCCGACCCTTCGATTTGTACTTACAGCCATGCTATTAATCTCCTGTGTTTGCGCTATTTCTTTTGACCGTAATTTTTCGATGCTAAATTACGGTCAGCTAAGTAGGTGGGTACAAATAACATTAGATGGATCGGGCGGGTTTTGCCTTCATGTTCTCGCTGGTATCATAGATTCTTAGCTAAACCCGCCCCTACCAGATACTATTGTTTTTTTGCAATGACCTACTTAAGACCCCATCACACTTTTTTAAAGGTCAAACTCTTGAGGTAATCTTCTGGCTTTTCCGGGTTAAATTCTTTGCCATCAAAGAACTTTTCAATGCCGCGAGACGTACTTTTGGGAATGTCAGCATCAGCAACTCCGGCCAATTTTGCTGCGGCTTTCCACAAATCTTCGCGGTTGACTTTGCCGATAATTGTCTTAGAATCTGCCAAGGTGTTAGTTGGCAAGAAACCCCAGCGCACGCTTTCGGTTAAGAACCACAAATCATGACTCCTATAAGGATAGGAAACGTTGCCGAGGTCGTCTTTCCAGTACAGCGGGCCCATTTTGAAATCGTTGATATCTGCTTGGCCGTCACCCATCTTGTACTTGCCCTCGTAGGGAGGTGTCAAAACTGCCGGAGGTACGTCAAAGTAGTTTTTGCCAGAAGTAATGGCAACTAATTCGGCGCGATTTTCTGGTTTGTCGCACCACTGCTGCGCTTCGATCAGTCCTGCTATCAGGGCTTCGGTGGCTTTCGGGTTTTTGTCTACCCAGTCGCCACGCATAGCTAGATACTCTTCGGGGTGATCTTTCCAGATTTGGGCCGTGAGGGCGGACATGAAGCCGATGTCCTCTGTGACGATCCGCAGGGGCCAGGGGTCGCCTGTACTGAAAGCGTCCATGCTGCCAGTTTTCATGTTGGCCACGGTTTGGGCCGCCGGTACTGTTAGCAACTCGACCTCTGTGTCGGGATTGATGCCGTTAGCTGCTAGCCAGTAGCGAATCCACAAATCTTGGTTGGCTTTGGGAAAGGTGTAGGCTGCTTTGAAGGGCGTGCCTGCTGCTTTGAGCCCTTTCATGTAGTCTTGGGCCGCTTGGTTTAGTTTGAGCCCGATGCCTTTGCCTTTGTGTTTTCCGGCGATCGCAATTCCATTTCCCTGAGTGTTCAACTGGGCTAGAACATACATCGGGATTTTGACGCTACCTTTGGTAATCAGACCTTCACTAATTTGATAAGGCATGGGCATTTGCCACTGGCCTCCATCAATGCCGCCGCCGGCAGATCCGATTTCTACGTTGTCTCTAGCCGAACCCCAGTTGGCTTGTTTGGCAACCGTGACATCGGTCATGCCGTACTTGGCAAAAAAGCCTTTTTCTTTGGCAATAATTAACCCTGCTGCTTCGACGATCGGGATATATCCCAGGGTAACTTTTGTGGTTTCGATGCCCTCTACTTTTTTCTCGTTGGCAACAGCAACTGCTGATGTTGCCACTGGGGATGCCACGCTACCGGGAGTAGCGCCACCGCCGGCACCTGCCGTACTACCTGGTTCTGGGGGAGTACAAGCTTTGAGGAGTATTGTACTGACGGCAGATGCACCCGCAGTAACGATAAATTTACGCCGGGAAAATTGCTCTGAAAACTTTGTCATAGCCTAGCCTTGCTCCTATTCATAAATCTTCTGTAACGACATCACTGAAGTTTATCAAAGCGCTTTTTTGCTGTTTGCTAATTGCGCTTTAGCAAACTATTTTTAGCGCGGGGAAAGCAGGAGGGATCATAAAGATTTATTGCTAGCATAAGTCTTTAAACTATCCCTGCTGATTTTACACTTTTGATTAACTCAATATTGCGATCGGCCAAGTTGTGTTAACTCGCCAACAGCGAGCTCCACGTTTTCTTGGCTTAATCATTCAGTTTACCGTACTCTTGCTGTAATTGTAAAACAAATATTAAATTTAACTGATAAGTAAATCTTTTAGGAGTGCGCTATCGATAACGAACCGTTGGGAATGGCGATCGGGTCTGCTTATCAAAACTGGTTCA
>Ga0209591_10004689_pt1 | contig 15406 bp, 13 predicted proteins | sample MAT01_FD_187207 | JGI IMG/M metagenome (GOLD analysis project Ga0209591, IMG submission 187207) | Freshwater microbial communities from Lake Fryxell liftoff mats and glacier meltwater in Antarctica - MAT-01 (SPAdes) (version 2) | ecosystem: Environmental > Aquatic > Freshwater > Ice > Liftoff... | reverse complement strand
AAGGAAGCCAGAGACAGGCAAATGTTGCGGTAGCCGTAGAATCCGTCCCACTTGAAAACCCTGATACGGGTAAGAAAAGCAGGGCATGCGGATATTATAAAATGGAGGTTCTTGGCAAAATCGATGCAGAGCATGTGAACAAATTCATCAAGAAGAATGCAGGGGGAGACATCGTACTGTTCACAGACAAAAATACAGCCTACGTCGATATTTCAGATATAGTGGACACGCATTTTGTGGTGATTTCTGATAAAGTAAGTGTTAATGAAACCCTCAAATGGGTGCACAAAGGAATCAGTAACCTTAAAAAGAAGCTTCTGGGAATCCACCATATGATCACATATAAATATTTACAGAACTACCTCAACGAATTCGTATATATTCTAAACCGAAGATATTTTGGTGAAAAGTTGTTTGATAGAATGGTTATTGCGGCTGTTCATCCTTACGTGCAATGAAGCGGACACACATAAAGAATTTTTCAAAAATTCAATTGACACCCTTGACTTCTCAGGATAGATGATTCTTTCATTTTCAAGTATTCCTTCTAAACTCCACCTTACTTTCAATAATTTAGCCGAAACACTACCAACTACGCAATAAGGCGGAATATTGTTTATAACTACAGAACTTGCAGCAATGATAGCACCCAGACCTTTAAATACATTATTCTCCACTAAGATATTTTGATAAAAATTATCAGTTTTAGTCGAAAAAAAATTCCTTTAACAAATGACCTAAACTGATATTTATAGGAATACATTAAAATACAGTCAAAATTTTATCAAAGTAAAAATGGAAGATTGAGTCCGCTCCGAGAACCCGGTTTCAGGAATTTGCCAAAATTTGAGATTTTGAAAATTGGGCCGGCATATTTGTAAATTTGGTTTTCAATTCTATAATTACGGCTATAAATCGGCTTTTGACGCTTACTATTGACGTTAATATGCCGGTTTCAAACTGAAAACCTGTCACCGGGTTATTTTTGAACACGTGCTTCATGATTCTGACAAAGTTTATCCATAGACTGCGGATGTTTGCCCACATTTTGTGTTTGATCAGTCCCCTGTATCTTGTTTTGTCATTGGGGTAGTGGTATCCCAGCTGGAATATTGTTGCTTCCACGTTGTTGCGGATGTTTAACACTTCCTGCGGGATTGCTTCTATTTTTTTTCTCAACAAACATGCTTTGATCTCTTTATCGGTAAAGTACCTGTAATGTTCATCTGTTTTGATTCTCCATTTTTTGCCATTTTTCATCTTCAAAGCTTCTACAGTCATTTCCGTTTTCAGGTCTTTTACAGTCAATATCCCGTTTTCATCCATTTCAAGATCATATCTGCCTTTTGGTCCCTGAATGGCATTGAGAATGAGTTCTGCATTCTTTTTGGCAACAAACTCCTGGTTTGACGGACTGTGGTAAGCCCCGTCAGCATGGATTTTTTCCACTGGATCACTGAATACTTCCCCTGCCCGGGCAACGCCCTTTTCGAGAAATCCGTTATCGGCGGCATCCGCTTTTTTTACATCTACACCACTGATCAGGTTCAGTCCGTCTTTGTCACAACTCTCTGTTACGTTCACGCTGTAGCCCTTTACCCGGTTTCCGTCTTTGTTCCTGTAATTACAGTCTGTATCATGTGGGGATTGGATGGAGTCGGCTGCTATCGACTCCTTGGGCTTGGGGATGACGGTTTTTTCTTCATTTACATCAAACTGTTCTTCAAAAAGCCTTGAAACCGTGGTGTAATGGGCCTCGGATGATCCTTCAAACACTTTCACAAGCCTGTAGGCCAACATACCCAGGTCTATCAGCCTCATCTTGATCTCTTCCCCGGAACAACGGTAAACAACCTTGTTGCCTTCTTCTGAAAGAAGGCTCTTTACCAGTTCCATCTCAGCTGGTGATAAAGTGCTTTCAAGCTTCTTAATGTCAGTTTTGGAACAGAACAGCCGCAGGGTTTCGTGGACAAGTTCATACCGGCTCAGCCAAGCAATGTTGCTTCCCAGGAGTTTGCTGTCCATACGGATACTCCTGCCGCTCACCTGAAACTCCTTGGCCTGACCTTTTGTGACCGCAGTGAAGGTTTCTTCCAACAGATTGGGATTACCCTGTTTTTCATGATCTACAATCCGCTTGCGGAACAGGTAATAAGTGGATTCTGTCGGTATGGGGTCATCCAGATTGACCAGCCCCAGAGCCCTTCTCACCAAAAGGTTAAACCTGCATTGCTCAAAAAGCTGTGAATCGCTCCACCTACTGGCTTCCTTAAGGATCATCATGGCGACCATAATCCTGACTGAAGCATTGGGGCTTCCGTTTTCCTTGGAATACAAAGGCTCAAATAAAGACTCCTCAACCCTCAAAGTGACCTGTGTTCTGAATAAATTGTGCCATGCACCAATCTCCCCGTAGAAGCGCTCTGACCTGTCATTTAGAAAAGAATTTGGGCTTGTGAAGATCCCCATTTGCTGTTTTTGTGAAGTTTTTCTGAACATCGAAGATGTTTTAACTATCTGTAATATAGCTATTTATAATCGATTTATCGCCAAACAATTAAATTAGTTTTAAACTTTCTCCACCAAATCCAAAAGGACTTCTGAACCCTAATTACTTTTCGGAGTGGACTCAAGATTCTAAATATTTTTATTGAGTGTCAATCGTATTAAAAAATTCTTTGAAAATCTCAGAATATTTTTTGTAATCAAAATTATCAAATGCAGTTATTTGAGCATTTTTCTTCATCACAGCTTTTTGAGATTGCGTTAATGCCAATGCTTTTTCCAAAGCCCTAATTATTGAATTGACCTCTGTATTTTCTACAATCATCCCATTGAAACTATCTTTCAAATAAAACTTCAAATCGCTTGTGAGATTACCAAGAACAGGCAAACTATTGCTTAGACTTTCAACAAATTTGGTTGGAAATCCAGCTTTTGAGAATCTTTCTATCGGTCTGAATAAAACAGAAAAGTCTGCTCCACCTAAAAAGGAGGAAACTTCCCTCCTAGACAGCTTTCCGTACGCTTTGATACTTTCACCAACAGCACACCCTTTCACCTTTTCTATCTCTTCTATGGTCATTCCCAAAATATGAAATTCAATTTTCTTAGATTCTTTATTGATACATTGCACAGCATCAATCACATGATATATCAAGTCTTTTTTACCTGCATATCCTGCATAGACCAGGTGCAAATAGTTTTTGTTAAAATCAATTGGCGTGACCTTATTTGAATCAAATTCACTTTTATCAATCAAAATAGGAATTCTAATCGTGGATAACTTTGGCTTATAGTAGTCCTCCAAAAATGTACTAATCGCTATTACCCCCTTAGTTTTGGGGATCAAATACTTCATAGCAAGGTGGACGTCTAAAGCTAATGGTCCCCATTTACCTAAAGGCAAATGAGAATATTCATACCATTCCACAACATCAACAACTAACTTGATCCTTTTGATTTTGCATAAAATCATCAAAGGCAGCAAAATACGGGAAGAAGACCCATAGTAGATCAATATTTCTGGAGTGGTTTTTTCCTTTCTGAGGATATTTATAAACTTAATTCCTCTTAAAGTATAATTTATAATTCTGGAAAATAAACTGTATCCTTTTGCGGTATTCAATATTTTAAACCCTTCAAAACTTGAAATTTTGGAATTGCTAAAACCAAGCAGAGTAATTGAAAGATTTTCATTTAATTGAATTGATTTGCAATTATTTAAAATCCTTAAAGTAGCAGCAGATTGGTTTACTCCAAAATCAAACTCACCAATGTAAATAATAGGCCTAGTTTTCAATACCAAAATGTTTTTTCAGTTCTTTTTCTTTTACAATACTAGAATAGCAGGATTTTCTTAAATCTTTTTTCACAAGGTTTTGACTTGTTCCATATTATCAGGTTTCTTAGAATCAAAGACTATAAACATAGATAATAGAAAGACAAAAAATATTTTGATAGTAAGACTTTGAGAAAATGACAGGAATAGAAGAAGAAAAAAAATAAAATTATGATGTAACCCCACTGAATTGTATGTATTTGCTATCCAATTTCTAATACCTGCATATAAAACAATAAGGTAAAACACTAATCCTAGCATCCCCCAATACATTAATAAAAATGATATGCCATTTGGTGCCGATTTTTTATAATCAAATAATTCGTTTTTTCCTTCAAATACGTACTTCAAGCCAACTCCAGTAAAAAGATTATCTTTAACCAGTAATAAATGGTATAAAACTGCTCCAAATCTAGATCCCATATCCGAATCAGCATCTTCAATTTTTTGAAAAATTTTTCCACTTATAAAGTCTAATTGCCAAACTCCATTAAAAAATATCAAAATCAAAAGTGTCACTACTGTTATTCTTTTCCCCAATGAAATTTTCGAATTTATTAAAAAATAATAAGTAAATACCAGAAATGTCGCCAATACCGCTGTTGTTGAAAAAGTTGTGAAAATGGCAATTATAAAGACTAGATTCCTTGTTGATAAAATATTTTTTCCGGAAATCATGGTATTGAAAGCCAAAGCTAAAACTAAAAAAAAACCAAATACTCCAGGCTCCCAAAAAGCTCCACAATTTCTAGGGATTCCTGTGTAAGGGTGTCCATAATTATGGTGGTATGTGAAAAAAAACAACGTTTTACTTATGTATTTATCAGATACATCACCAGAACTGAAACCAAGAGGAGAAATAATAGATCCAAATGTTTCTTTAATTACCTCTTGCAGTGGAATATAAAATTGGGTAGGATAAAGAATCAAAGATACAATTGTTAAAAAATACATTATATCAATAAAAACGATATGGAAATCTTGTTTTATTCTCTTTAAAATCATGTAAGAAATAAAGAAATATAAAAATAGTTTTCCACATTGATCAATTAAAATACTTAATGGAATTGATGCTGGATTAAAGTATTGGTAGATAAGTATTGCCGCAAATGGCAAAACAACTAGCATGAACTTATTAAGTTCAGATGAATTATATTTGATTTTAAATTTTTTTATCTCGGTCAGGTATAAAAAAATTAAAAATAAAAAGAAGTAAATGTAATATATAGAAGGAGCTAACGCAGCGTATCCAAAACCCGTAAATGCTAAAATAATAAGAATATATATTCTGGATTTAGTAATCACTTCTTGTTTTGATTTTTCTGTTGTTTTCTAATCATCCTTGATTAGAAATTTTTTATAAAAAAAATTATCAAAACTCAAATAATGAATTGTTATTACTGAAGCTTCCCATTTACACAACAATTAATCGAAATTTTAATGGATTTGAATTTTCTCATTCTTCAATAAAAAATGAAATAAACCTGAAAAAAATTACCCTGTTTACCAAGTTATCTTGATGATTTAACACTTAAGCAGTCCAAATCCTTGACAAATTTCCACTAATTATTTTCTTAAATTGAATAGGTTCAATTATTGAATTGATCGCTGTCCATAATATCATAACTGATATAACACCATAAACTCCGAAATACTTAGCCCCAATTATCGCAAAAGGAACATGTAAAGCAGCCTGTATTAAAGTTATTCTATATTGAAGCTGAATTTTCCCAACACCATTCATAAACATCCTAAACATAGAGTACCTCATTGTTAGGATAAAATTCAATAGTAGGAAGATCAAAAGTAAGAAATCAACTTCAATTTTACCCCTGAGCCATATTTTGTAAGCAAACGGAGAAAATACCACCAAAAGGATGCCAACCAAACATAGTAACAGCCATATTTTATTCAATCCTTTCATGGCTTTTTTGAGCCAAGGAATATCATTCCTAATGTAAGCCTCTGTAGAGGCAGACCAAAGAGGGGTAATAACTGAAGTAAATACCACAATTACAAGCCATAAATACTTGTATGCAATACTATAATCAGCTACTATTTTTTGGCCACATATATGTGCAATGATCAGAATATTTGATTGGAGAATAACCAAATTTGAAACCTGTATTAAAAAAAATTTAAATCCGATACCAAAAATGGATTTGATATGATCAATAGAAAAATACCTCCATTTGGGAAGTATACCTCGGTAGGAAGTTGAAAATATAAAGCCAAAAGCAAGAACTGTAGGAATAATTTGTGAAGAAGTCATCACTATTCCCAATTGTTGAAAAGAAGGTGAGTAAAATTTTATAAGTAGATAAATACTTGCCAATGCAAGGAAATTTCCACTTGTGATCAAAAACGTAGCAATTGAAGGTTGTTGATCTGCTGTTTTTAAAATTGCAACAATATTGAGAATGAGCTTTATAAAAAATGCAAAAATCATAAATAATCCTACCACTTTGAACTCAGAAGCCAAATTAGCGGGACCATTTAGGATTTGGGACCAATTCAGAAAAAATCCTACCAAAAAGAAAATGAAGAAGCCAATTAAACTTAAAAAAACTAAAGTGAAAAATGCAGTACTTACTAATCCCTTTACTTTCTCAAAATCATTTTCAGTCTTCGCTTCAGCGTACTTATTTCTAAGTCCGTGAGCTAATCCAATATCCAAAAAACTAAACCAAGTCATCAAAGAAGTCAAAGTTATCCAAACTCCATACTCCTCTACCCCAAGAAAATCGAGGGTGATAGTAACTAAAAGAAAGTTTGAAATGATATTTACCCCTTGAAAAAGGACAATCAAAAAAGTGTTTTTGATATACCTAGAGCTTCTAATATTAGAAGTTTGAAATTTAAAAAGATTCATATCAGACCAGAAAAAAAAATTTTGATTTTAGGATTTATAAATGAAGTATTCTATTTTCCAAAATACCAATTGACAGCATTTTCCAACCCAATATTTATATCAAATAGTGGAGAATATTGGATTAATCTTTTTGCTTTTTTTATGCTCGCCAATGTATGTAGGATATCCCCGCCCCTATTTGGTCCATACGAAATTTCGATAGCTTCAATTTTGGGATCATTTTTTGACAATGTCATTTTCAATATATCAACTAACTATTTAAGGATGGTACTTTCTTCAAGGGCCACATTAAATACTTCTGAGATCGTATTTTCAGAATTATAAGGTTTCCCAATGGTTTCTGAGTACTGCTTTAGCTTTTATTTAAAATCTATAGATGAGATTATCGCTGCTAACTGATTACCTTAAATGACATTGTCGATATCCGTGAAATCTCTTGAGTAATTTTACATCACCATTAATCACAGGGAATCAAGTAAAGCTTGTTTTGAAAAATATTCCTTTTCAAATTCTACCCTTTCAAATTCATCTGGAAACAATCCCAAAGTATTGAAAAGATGGGTTCCAACAAAACCATTTTGACCTGTAATTCCGATTTTCAATGTCATAGTGATATCAATCAGGATATTGCTCTACATTGGTTTCGCCCAATATCTCTTTCCTAATAATCGGGAGTTTGAAAAGCAATTTTTTCATTCCCTCAATATCCAGCCTACCTGTATTGTGGGAATGATATTCTTCAAAATTGGAAACATTTGGTTCTCCTTCTGAGAAAAACCTGGTATAATTCAAGTCCCTGTTATCCGCCGGAATCCTGAAATAATCTGCCAAATCCTCTGCTTTGACCATATCTTCTCTGTTTACCAAAGTTTCATATAGCTTTTCTCCATGCCGCGTTCCTATGACTTTTATTTCATTTTTTGTACCATACAATTCCAATAATGCTTTGGCCAAAACCTCAATGGTGGCTGCTGGCGCTTTCTGCACAAACAAATCTCCCTGCTGACTATGCTCGAATGCAAACCAAACTAAATCGACAGCATCTTCCAGCGTCATCATGAACCTTGTCATGCTTGGATCTGTAAGGGTTAGTGGCTTACCTGATTTGATCTGTTCAATAAATAATGGGATAACTGAGCCTCTTGAGGCCATCACATTGCCGTATCTGGTCCCACAAAAAATAGTTTTATTATCATCAAGGTTTCTCGATTTCGCAACCATTACCTTTTCCATCATGGCTTTGGACATTCCCATTGCATTGATGGGATAAGCAGCTTTGTCAGTACTTAGCACCACCACACGGTTTACCTCAAATTTTTCGGCAGCAGAAAGCACATTGTCAGTACCGAGAATATTGGTTTTTACAGCTTCGAGTGGAAAAAACTCACAGGAAGGAACTTGCTTCAAAGCAGCCGCATGAAAGATATAGTCTACTCCTTTGACGGCATTCTCCACGCTGGCTAAATCCCTGGCATCGCCGATATAAAATTTAACTTTTGGATCGTTTATTTTTTTTCTGAGATCATCTTGTTTTTTTTCATCTCTACTGAAAATCCTGATTTCACTAAAAATATCAGAATCCTTAAATCTGTTCAATACAGCATTACCAAAAGATCCCGTGCCGCCAGTAATTAATAAAGTTTTATTTTTTAACATATTTAATTTTAAATTATTTTATTGCACTAAGCATCTCATAAACTTTCCTTATTTGAGACTTTGGATTTTTATTTTCCAAAACAAAATTCTTAGCTCTTGCGCCAAAATTATCAAGTTCCTCTATTGGTTTTTCGCACACTCTAATAATGATCTCTTGTAGACTTTTAATCTCCTCGTCAAAAGGAATAAAACAATACTGATAATACTCTTCCGGAATGCCTGCTAATCTATATAAAATTGTAGGAGTTCCTGAAGCTAAATATTCTAATGTTTTTGAGGGAAAGGAATATTTTGTATAAGTTCCTTCTGATGTTCTTGGATTAATTAAAACGGTAGCTTTTTTCTGTAAAATTAAGATCTCATTGTGAGGTATTTGCCCTAAATAATGTATCCTTTTGTCTATACTTGATATATGTTCAATATCTTCTCTGAAATCACCTTCTCCGGCAATATATAATCTATAAGAATTGGATTTTATAAGTCTGAAAGCTTGAACGAGATTTTTAATACCATAACGCTTAGCCAAAGTGCCTGTATAAAGAATTGTTTTAAATTTATCTTTAATGACTGGAATACTATTATCATGAGAAGGATCAAAAATTCCTTCAATTCTAACCCATTGTTTTTGATTAACCCCTAATGGTTCTGCCATATTATCAGTCAATAAAACAAATGAATCCACCTCATTTAGGCATTTTTTTATAATCAAAGAGTCCAATTTTTTTAAAACCTTATAAAAAAAATTAGTACTATCTGACATAAATTCTGGCAAATCGGGAACTATTAAGCAAATTTTGATATTTGGAAATTGTTTTTTTACATCTCTTGCAGCCTTTAAAAACGGTGAATGAACTGAATAAATAACAATTATAATTTCTTCATTTTTTGTTTTAAGTCTTTTTTTTATTTCATTTTTTACTTTACGATAAATAAAAAAATGTTTAACAATTGGGATATTTATTACACTTAAAGAAATATCATCTGCTCCAGATATATGTTCAAATTTCTCAGAGGACAAATATATTTTTTTGAAAAAAAAAGGAAATGAACCAATAAATGGTGAAGATATGAGATTCGTTTTTGAAAAATTATCAAATCCTTTAACAAAACTCCATTGTAAAGAATTAGCTGCATATTGAATAACACCTTTACTATTTTCTATAATTTCAGTTCTCTTATTATGCGGAAATAAACCAGACAGGAAAAGAATATTCATATGATATTATTTAATTTTACAGAGGTGACCTTTTAGGTCATAGAATATTTTAAACGTATAATTTATCCGCATTCCCATCCTCGTGATCAGATATTGGAAAATTGTTTGTAATATTTGAACCTGTTGATATGGTAAGAAAACTCATTCAGGTATCGGTCGATATTGCATTTGCTGACCTAAGAAAATGTAATCTTTATACAAGAATTAACCTGATGTATCATTGTATAAATAGCAGTTAAATTCATTCCTGATTGACTGACTTACTAGGTAATTTTGTAATCTTGGCACAGCGGTTAATATTCCTTTCACTCATCTGTGGTAACATTGCCTTCATTAGAAATATGCCACTCAAATATCGGGCGGAGTGATTTTGCAGAAAAATCAATGACTTTCATCAAATAAAAGCGTTATACCTTGCCCTCATCGGTGAGCCCAACCACACATACCACCTTCTTTTTCTTTTTTTCATAGCTCCTGCCATGCCTTTCTGACTCTTTGCCGGAAACGATAAATTCATCCATATGTACCTCTCCTTCCGTCGGAATATTTGCTTGATTTCATGGCCTCACGGACTTTGTGCATAAACGTTCTCGCTGTTTCAGGCCTAATTCCAAGTCTTCTTGCAACCTAGAGTGCAGAAAAACTCTTAGTCGTTGTGGACAACTCGAAACAGATATGAATAGCCTTTAGCAGACCAAACTCTACCTTATGAAAAAGCGTGTCGGCTCCTGGTGACTCAGTGTCGCATTTGTTACTCGTTCTTGAATAATCTATAAACACCTGACTACCATGATGCCCAAATCTCCTACACTTGCTCCCGGATACCCATTTCAGTTAACTCAAATATTTCTCGCGATTCAAATCATTTTGGAAGCGCTTGCTGAACTCTATCATCTCTAGACCCTTAAAAATATCCATTTTTTACCGTTTAAAAGAGGATTCAAATTTGAATTTAAACGACTACCTCTATATTTATTTTATTAAAATATTAGATTGTTTTCAAACAACGGAAAAATAGTAAAATCTTTATAAGAAATAATAAAATAAGAAAAAAAGAAAAATAAATAAAAAATAAAAAATATATTAATAAATAAAGTAGATGCTAAGAACACTCCGTTCTTTTCCTTATTTAAAAGGTATAACACATTAGTAATCAAAATGCAATTTAAAATAGAAATATGTCTAAATAACCTTACAAAAATAGAAAAATCATAATAAAATATTATTAGAAATAGAGCAATTAAATTTATATTAAAAATCAATAAATAGAAATTTGAATTAAGGAAATTATTTTCTTCGGGGTTAAATTTAGAATAAATATAAACTATAAAATTTGTTAATATAACTTGAGATAAGAATAACGAAAAAAATGTGGTTAGATTTGTTTGATAAAACTCGCTTCGTCCCCCTCCAAAATCTTTTAAAAAATTATATAAAAGAACTCTTCCAAAGAATAAATAAACCACAAAGCCCCCAACTACTGCTATAAGTATAACGGAAAGTTTAAGTTGTGTTTCTCTTCTTATCACCGGCAATATCAAAAGATAAAAAATTGATGATGAGTGAATGGTAGAAGCTAGAAAAATAAAAAGAATAAATTTAAAATATTTGTATTTCACATTATCAATCAAACTACAAATCCCTTGAAGAACAATAGAAAAAGCTAGAAAATTTCGTAGTAAAACGTAATCTAATGGTAAAAAAACCCATAAAAATATAGCTGAAAAGAGTGCAGGATATACTGAATATTTCACCACAAACCTACACAATAAAAGTAACGAAAATCCTGAAATTACAATTAGAAATTCCTGAAATGAAAATTCCCAAATCTTAAAAATAATATTTAATAAAATATAACCAGTTTCATATGAATTTAAAAATAAAGCAAAAATTGATTCATTGTAAATTTTCTCATAGGCTTCATAATCCCCATTCCAGTAGTTCCAACCGAATAGGATCCACATTAATATAAACAACAGACCAGTCGCAATTTTTGATCTTTTAAAGAATAATGCAAATAACGTAAGAATTATTGCCAATATTAATCCTAACATAGGGTATCGGGATATTAAAAATTATAAGTTTCATATTTTTTTAAACCTCTTTCTCAATTCTCCAAGGAAACTTTCATCTTTATTTATTTTAAACATTTTTTTTAAAAAATTAGATAATTTAATTTTATTTCTTTCGCTTCTTGGCAGAGTTATAATTTTTGCCATTTGCCTTTCAAAGTTTAAGTCCGATAATACTACTTTCGGATGCCTCAAAGGAAATTCTAGTTTAGTAGTTTCTAAACCGCAGAACCTTCTTGTCATTTCGTATTCAAATGATGATCCCCCATGGATAGAATCTATATCTACACCAATATTTTTGATTTGATTATAGCTTGGTACTATGGAAAAAAGACCATGGATTCGGATGGAAAAACTCATTTGATAGTCCCAAGAACTAGGCTTGTGTCCTTTTCTAATTGCTCGTAATTCTTTATCCCAATTTCCAATATCTTGATTGAGCAAATATTTATCAATATTTTCAAACCGTACTCGTTTGTTTAAATATGTATCTTGCCATAGTTCCAAATTTCCGTCGTAAAATTTATTGAATTTATGACCCCAAGATGCCCATCCACAAGGCAACATGTGCTTGGTAAAAACATAGCTACTTCCATCTTCTGGCATATATTTTTTTAAATAATTTGATCCACATATCCATAAAACTCTCGTATCATCCTCGTACATTTTCAACATTTCTTTTGAAAATTCAAAAAAAGTAATTTCAGGCAAATTATCATCTTCTAAAAATATTGCCCACTTCTCCCTTTCGAGAACCCATTTTGCTCCTTCACCAATATTTTGATAAACCCCAATATTTGTTAGAGCATAATGTTTTACGACCTCACAATCCCAATCAATTCTTTTTTCAATTTTTCTTCTTAATTCTTCAACGATAAGAATTTCTTCTTCATTTCTTCCTTGATCACTTAATATATAAAGTTTGGAAGGATTAACTAAACTTATTCTTTCTAGAATTTCTAATGTTTTATCTATTCTTTTGAATGTGAATAAAACAATTGGCACATCAAATTTTTCCATGATAAACTATTAAACCTATTTATTCCAAATTCCCGAAGCACTTTTTGAAATTATCTTTCGAAATTGTATTGGTTCCCAACAAGAATTTATAAAATTCCAAAGAAACATAACCCCAACCACACCAACTACACCGAAATATTGACCCATTAACATAGCTAAAGGGATATGCAATATTGCTTGGAAAAAGGTAACAAGAAATTGTAATTTAATTTTGCCAACACCATTCATAAAACTTCGATATAATGTACTTCTCAAAAGAAAAAGAACATTTAAAAGAGTCATTGTCAATAGCAAAAAATCAGGTTTTATACTGTCTTGCAACCATAAATGGTATAAAATTGGCGAAGTCAAAACCATTGAAATTCCTACAAAAATAAATAAAAACCAAATTTTATTTAACTTACTAAAGCTAGTTTGTAGCCAGTTAATATCATTTTTATAATAAGCATCCGTACTTGCCGACCACAATGGTATTAATAATGTCATAAATAAAGTTGATAGTACATTAAGATATTTAAATGCTATATTAAAATTAGTTACTTCTGATAATCCACATACATGGGCAATGATAATATTATTTGATTGAAGCAACATTAAAGCTGTTAATTGAATCATAAAAAATCTACTACCAAAAGAAAAAATATCAGATAAATGTTCTTTAGAAAAATATTTCCATCTTGGAAATATGGATAAATATCGATTTGAAAAATAATATATAAAAGCAAAAAACAATGGTAAAACCTGTGATATAGATAAAACAATCCCCAACGACAACAATGAAGTTTCACCAATTTGAATTAAAAACAAAGTCCCTAAAAGTGAAAATACATTTCCAAAGACCATAATTATTGCCGAAATCGCAGGATTTTGGTCTGCAACCAAAAGTATACTTACAATATTTACGACGAATCTTAAACAGAACATACCAACCAAAATTATAGCTAAATTTTGAATGATTGAGGTTAAGTTTGACGGAGCATTTAAAACAGTTGACCATTTTATAAAATTTGAGAAAATTATAAAAAGTAAAAAGATACCCAAACTAATTAAAATCAACATAAAAAAAGTTGTACTTACATATTTCTTTATTTCACTTATATCATTCCTAGCTTTTGATTCTGCATATTTATTTCTAAGTCCATGACCTAACCCTATGTCAAAAAAATTAAACCATTCTATAAGACCCACAAGAGTTATCCAAACGCCATAGTCTGAAACCCCTAGATATTTTAATGTTACAGGAACAAGAATGAAACTAATCGCAACATTTGAAATTTGACAAAAAACTAATAAAACAGTATTTTTTTTAAACCTAGCACTTCTCTCATCTAAAAAGTTATTTTTTTCGAATATCTTCAACTTTCTATATTATTTATTAGTGTATTTTTTTAGTTATAACAGTGTTTTGGAAAGGATGTAATAATCACTGTAGATGAAAAATATAGCACTTGTGAAATTTTCAAATTTTTGTCCTCAATCAATCATTTTTATCTCTTGTATTTTTTCATTCAACTTTTCATCCATTCAATAAGGAATGCTAAAACCAAAGTATTTACAACATTGTAGATTTATAATTCCTGGTCCACTTCTTTAATCCGTTTTTGCGGTGTACATATTACTATTAATGAATAGCGAATCAAGGGTTAAAATATGAGGTAAATAAAAGCTGCGGCAATTTTACCAAAGACATGGACAAGTAGACCTTTTGTAGAGCGCACTTTACTAGCTCTTTGAATGTCGGTTTTGGCAATGAGCCAGTTAAAGAGAGACTCGATTGGTTGTCTGATAGTGGAGACAGCTTTAGAGAACAGGTCATCAGCCGCTTTATTTCGTTGTTTAGTGAGCTCGTGTTGTCCTTTCACGCCTTTGACAGGTGTAAGCATAAAAGAATTGGCATTGATGGCCAGGTCATCAAAGAACTTGGAATCAATGTATATTTTATCACCATAGAAGGTTCGGTTCGGGATGTTACCCCACTCTTGTTTAAAGACGTTCAGATCATTTTCGGATGCGGGGGTAAGGACGATTTTCTCGGGGAAAGGCATTTTTTTCGGTGTTGAAAAGGCCAAAGCATGCAATTTAAGCCCATAATAGAATAGGGATTTGGTAGAACAATATCCTTTGTCGGTAATTTCAGTGGCTACCTTGCCTTTCCTTTTTCCAGAACAGGTTATGATAGGGAAAGAATCTGCAAGGCTTACGTCCATAGTACATTCCGCTGGCAGACAAGTGTCAAAGGAATGAGCAGCTACTGCCTTAAAACCTTCGCTCAGACGGTTCAGCCTATTGTTGAAAGCTTGGTAGGAAGGCAGGGCAGGAAACCATGAGCGCAGGTACTGGTCTGCAAAATCATAAATCTGCTGTACGCTGAAACGTTGTTCCTGCTGAACGACAAAGAGATATAATGTCATGATTTCTTGGTCTGTAAATTTCGGTTCATCGTTATTGGTGTATCTTAGAGAAAGGTATTTGAGCTCTTGGTTATACAACTTGCAGATATGCATATAAATAGCAATTAGTTTGAGTGCTTTTTCCTTGGGAATCATTCTTAAAGATTGAAGTAGATATCTTCTTTAAGATACTGATTTCCAAGGTTTTAACCAAGTTTTTTACTGTGTAATTTACTCAAAATCAACGGTTTAAATCGAAAATTTAAGCACTCTTCTGACCCTTGATTCGCATTTTTAATAAAATCAATAAAACAGGAAGCAAAATCAAATCTGTAAGTA
>Ga0209591_10004688_pt1 | contig 15406 bp, 13 predicted proteins | sample MAT01_FD_187207 | JGI IMG/M metagenome (GOLD analysis project Ga0209591, IMG submission 187207) | Freshwater microbial communities from Lake Fryxell liftoff mats and glacier meltwater in Antarctica - MAT-01 (SPAdes) (version 2) | ecosystem: Environmental > Aquatic > Freshwater > Ice > Liftoff... | reverse complement strand
GTATTACGGCGCAGGCGGCAACGAACCGCGCTTTGATCGGGATACCTTCCGCAATTCCCGCGTCTATCAATGGAATCTCTTCCTCGAACGCAAGCTCGGCAATAACTACCAGGTCAACCTCGGCTACGCCGGCTCCAAGGGCTCCAGCCTTATGATGGGCCGATTCAACGTCAATAACGATCAACTCTTTCCGCAGTCTCTGCTCAACTCCTGGCGCGACACCTATATCGCCACCAACGGAAACAACCCCGCCACGCAGCTCGTGCCCAACCGCTTTAACCCAACCGGCACGATCCAATACAACGGCAACCTCCGCAATCCCAATATTCCTTTGCGCGAGAGCCTAATCCCCAGCCCGCTATTCACCGGCAACCTTGTCGGCACCACGGTCGGCTTCAGCACCTACAACGCCTTGATGGTCAGCCTCCAACGTAACTATTCAAACGGCCTGCTCTTGAATTTGCACTACACCTGGTCTAAAGCGATTGATATGTCCAATCCAGAGTTGCAGAACAACAACTTCGGCGAAAACGGCGGCTTCTTCTCCAACAACGTCGACCGCCGCAACTTCAAAAACTCCTACAACCTTTCCACCAACGACATTCCACACCGCTTCGTCGGTACCGTTGTCTACAACTTACCGTTTGGCAAGGGTCGCAAGTTTGACATTTCGAACAAATTCGCCAACGCCATCATCGGTGGTTGGAACTTCGGCAATGTCCTCTCGCTCCAATCCGGTCAGCCCCAACAGGGCTTCGGCGGCTGCAACTCACTCAACAATCAATGTGATCGCATCCCTGGGGTGGACATCGAAGTGCCGCGAAACCTCCAGCGCTGGTATGACTCCCCCAACCTCCCAGACCGTACGGTCTCACTGCCTTCCGGCCGTCAGATCACCGTCGCCCGCTTCAACTTCCTGCGCTACAATCCAGAGGCCTTCCGCGGCCGCGTTGTAACCCTACCCAACGGTACCGTTGCTCCCGACATCTATTGGTACGGCGATTCCGCCGCCCGCTACAACGATGTTCGAGGCAATAGCTACCTAAACCACAATGTCAGCCTCCAAAAAGAAGTTAAGGTTACAGACCGTGTCGGTGTCCTCTTCTCTGCCGAGGCAACCAACATCTGGAACCGTGCTCAGTTCACCGGCAGTATCAATGGCGGCAGTGGCAATGTCTTCCTCGCACCCAACACCGCCCGTGGTGTTCAGCCCGGCATGATTCAAAACGAAAACTTCGGCACCTTCGGCCTCGGCACGCTCGATTCCCCGTCAGGTCGAACTCCGTATCCGAATTCGTTTCTAAAGATGCGTGCCCGGCACCGCGTAAGAAAAAGGGTGGATGGGGGTGCAGAGAAATACGATACCCGCAACGTCCAGACAAAGCCGCCCGCCTGCGACTCGCCTAAGCAATGTGCCGCCGCGCTTGACCATTTCCACTCCCAAGCCCGCCGTACCAAGCCCGCCCGCACCGGATTATTCTCGATATAGCGCAAGAACTTCCGAAAGCCGCGCTCATCCGTAAGCGTCTAGCGAACCCATCTTGCCAGGGCGAAAAGAAGTGTCGAAGATGGAGGGATGCAGAAGAAACGCAGTGGGGAAGAGCGGCGGCGGATAGTGGAAGAGTATGAGCGGAGCGGGCTAACGAGGCGGGAGTACTGCGCGCAGGCCGGAATACCGGTGACGACGCTCGATTTGTGGCGGCGCGGGCGTCGGGAGGGGGGACGGTTGGTGCGGGTGAAAGTGGTGGCGGGCGAAGCGACGGGGGGCTTCCTGCTCCATCTGGCAAACGGGCGACGGATCGAGAGTAAGTGGAGCTTCGGCGAGGCGGAACTGATGCGACTGATTCGCGTCGCCGAAAGCGCGTAGATGTTCGGGTTAGGGTTAGCCACAAAGATCTATCTCGGGGTGGAGCCGATTGACATGCGCAAAGGCTTCGACGGCTTATATGGGTTAGTGCGGGATCACCTGGGCGCGGATCCCCTGAGCGGGCATTTGTTTCTCTTCACGAATCGGTCGCGGACCCGGCTGAAAGCATTAGTCTGGGACGGCAGCGGTCTTTGGGTATGCGCCAAGCGCCTTGAGCAAGGGCGCTTTCATTGGCCGAAGCAGGGGCCGGCGACGAGTGTGACGATGCGGCCGGAAGAACTAGCGATGTTAGTAAGTGGACTGGATCTAACGGCGGCACGTCCGCGCCGAAACTGGTTACGGCGCGCCCCTGCCGCCTAGAAGATTTCTGGGCCTAGGCGCGGGAAAAGACTGGCTTTCTGTAGGTCAATTCTTTTACCATAGAGTTACTCCATGGCTGCACCCGATCCGCAGGTTCGCATTCAAACACTCGAGCGCGAGTTACAGTGGGCACTCCTCAAGATCCAAGTATTGGAAGAGCGTTTGCGTGCCCAACGCATCAAGTTTCTGGGGCCGCAGGGTGAAACGCTGAGTAACTTGCAACTGCAGTTACTGGTGGAGGAGGAGCCGGGCGTATCGACTGCGGAAGTGGAAGCCGAAGCCAAGCGCGACCCGATTCCCGACGCGCCGAAGCGTAAGCGCAAGTCGCATCCCGGGCGGCAGACCTTGCCGGCCCATTTGCGCCGGGTGGAGAAAGTGATCGTCTGTCCGGAGCCCAATTGCAAAGCCTGCGGAGCCGAGACGAAAGTGATTGGTTACGACGAAAGCGAGCAACTGGATATCGAGCCGGCGAGCTACTTTGTCCGGCTGACGAAACGCGAAAAGCGCGCTTGCCCTTGCTGCGCGGCCGGCACGGTGACCATGGCGCCGCTGGAACCGCGCATCGTGGAGAAAGGTTTGGCCAGCAACGCGGTAGTGATTCAAACGGTGGTGGGCAAGTATTGCGATCACTTGCCGCTCTATCGCCAATCGTTCATCCTGGAGCGCGAAGCCGGCGTGGAGATCAGCCGCGCCACCCTCGACGGTTGGGTGATGCGGGTGGGCGATTCACTCAGTCCGGTGATCCAGGCGATGCGCCTTGACTTACTCAAAGGCACTTACTTACAAGCGGACGAAACCACCGTGCCAGTGCAATGGCGAAAGAACACGGGCGCAAATCATCAAGCTTACTTATGGCAATACGGTCGACCCGGCGGCGAAACAGTATTCGACTTCAATGTGAGCCGCGCGCGTGCGGGTCCCCTTGAGTTTCTCGGAAAATGGGAAGGCGTACTGCAAACCGACGGCTACTCGGCTTATGACCAGATCGGGGGACCGAAGTTAGTCCACGTCGGTTGTTGGGCCCATGCGCGGCGGAAGTTCGTCGATGCGGTCAAAGTGAATCCCAAGGATGCGGCGGCGCATAACATGGTGGTGCGCATGGACGCGCTGTTTCTGGTGGATCGTCTCGCCCGGGAAACGCAACTCAGCGTTGAGGAACGGCTGGCCACGCGAAAGGAACACGCCGCGAGTTGGGTCGAGGAAATTCATCAGGAATGTCTCGCGCTCTCGCGCTCGACACTACCGAAGAGCTCGCTGGGCCAGGCGCTAACTTATACGCTAAATCAATGGCCGCGGCTGCGACGTTGTTTCGATTACGCCGAAGTGGAGTTGTCGAATAACTTGGCGGAAAATTCGATGCGCCCGGTGGCCTTGGGCCGTAAGAACTGGCTGCATGTGGGCAGTGTCGAGGCCGGGCCCAAGGTGGCCGCGATCATTTCCGTGGTCGAGTCCTGCCGACGGCTGGGGCTGCCGGTCAAGGATTACCTAACCGCGGTCCTGCCAGGCTTGAGGAGCCAGAAGCTCTCCCAAGTTGCCAACCTCACCCCCGCCCGCTGGGCCGCCTCCCGGACCTGATCCGCACCTGGGGTTCCTCTTACGCTTACGGAAAACCAAGCACGGAAGAGGGGGAAAAACCGATGCCCAGGGGTAGGAACCCGGCTGTTTTCGGCGGGGGCCTGCGCTTCGCCCTCGCCTGCGGCGCACCGCCTGCCGGCGGTGACGGGCTCCACTCCGGCCCCCGCCGAAAACCCTCCCCCGGAACGATTCACGAGAGGAAGAAAGAACGAAACCCTTGACGGATGGCGATCACTCTCTCACAATGAAAAAGCTTGCGTCGCTAAGCTCCGTTTGCTGATCGCCATCGCGTCGGAATGAGTGATCGCCATCATCGGAATCCGCAGCAGGCTACCCTCCGATCCCAATCTCGCAGGTCACACCCTCATGGCCGGCACAAAGTAGACGTGAGGTAACACCGAGTACCGATGCGGTCTCAAGAATTAGGCAGTTTATCCGAAATGAATAGAGAGTCGGGAAGACTCGCAAATCTAAAATCGAAGGTTACACAAAATGGCTGTCATCGAAAAACACAATATTGACGAAGTAATGAGTCGTCTGGACCGCAATGAGATTGCAAACTTGCCTTACGGGGGAGTTGAACTAGATCGCAATGGCGGAATCCTCTTCTACAACCAAGCAGAAGCAGATATCTGCAACCGGAGTGCGGTCGGTATGACTGGCAAGAACTTCTTCCGGGAAGTTGCCCCATGCACGAATCGGCCCGAGTTCAAGGGGCGGTTCGATGAAGTTGCCAGCGGAGCAAAAACCATGGCGATGTTTGATTACACTTTTGACTACAATATGAAGCCGACTCGTGTGACCATTCAGATGAAGAAGTCCACTCAGGGCGACAGCGTCTGGGTGTTCGTAAAGCGGGCCTGAGACTGGACCTCGAGTCTTCCGAATTTTTCCTGTTGTTTTCATGCCGGCTTTTCCCGTCCGGGAGGCCGGCATTCCCTTTTGCTGGTGGAGGATAAAGTGTTGCTGGCAGCACGCCAAGTATGGATTGTGCCGATCGTCCATACGCTGGCCGATATGGGGTCGCTGGCGCCGCAGGTGGCGGCGGCACGGGCACCAGATGCTACGGGCTTGATCGAGGATTTTTGGGATCAGTTGCAGAATCATGTGCTGCGTCTGGAGGTGGACTTTCGCCAGGTGCGGGTGTATCAGGACAGTTTGCCCGAGTGTGGACGCGAAGTGCAGATCGTTGAGGAAGTGGCTCGGAGTGGGAGTGCTAACTTCCGGCTGCTGCGAATGCTGATGCGGCGTGGGGCACGAGTGGAGGGGACAGAGTCGGTCGAATTACTGCTTGAAGAGTTCAGGCTGGTCCGGCAGGGGATAGGAATCGAGAGGGGGCCGGAGCGCGCCGAGCGGCTAAGGCAATTGGGACTGGAGCGGGACCGCTACATTGCGGCGCGAATTGACGAAACGCTGCAAGCCGGAGAGGTGGGAATTGTATTTTTGGGGATGCTGCATGATTTGCCACCGCACTTGGCAACGGACATCGAGGTGCGGTATCCGTTTACGATGACGGCTTAGGTAGGATTACTGGGTGACTTCTTCGAGGTTGAGGCGAACGAAATTGTGAGGTGCCCAAGGGCCATTGTAGTCGAACGCGAAGTTGACATCGAATCCGCTGGCCGCTTCCACAATGCGGGAGGCAAACTCTTCCTGCCGGGCGCGATCGACGAGGCAAGCAAGATTGAGAATGTCGTTTTCCGCGCGGGGCGTGGAGCGATGGATCTCGCGGCAGGCGCGCCCCAGCACCGCGCTGACTTGATCGTCGACCTGTTCCCGCTCGGCCTCGAGAATGCGCTCGAACATGCGTCCGAGCTCAATCCGGGATTGATGCTGTGGGCCGGAGGAGGCTTCGTTATCACGGATCTGGTCGCGCAGTTCGGTCAGCTCCGGGTTGCGGGAAAGCAGGAAATCGAAAATATTTTCGACGTCCCACCGCACGCGGAGCCCCATTTCGACGGCTCCGCCGACGCGCTCGAGTTGCTCCTGCAAATCTTCTTTATAATGCTTTAGAAGCAAACGCGAAGAGGTCTCATCATCGGAGACGATTCCGAAGCTGACGGGGAGGGGCGTGGTGGATTCGAGCAATTGACGCAAGACGCCCTGATGCGCGGTAAGCAGGCGGCGCTCGGGGCGCAGGCGGCGCTCGGAGATCTCACTCACCACTGCCGCGAGGTTCCCTTCGACGAGGGGGAAAACGGGAGCGCCATTCAGGCCGGTGAGGCCAATGGGTACGCTATCGGATGCGGCAATGACGGCGTAGAGGTAATAGCCCATGGGAAATGATCCTTGTCAACGATGGATTGGGAATTGCGATCAGTAGCGAATGCGGAATCCGCCGGGGGAGCTAGCCACGGCATTACGGGGGGCCAAGGCCTCCGACTCCGGAACTACCGCAGCGAGCTCTGATTGAGAGGCGATGGCTCCACGGTCGGCGAGTTGGCGGAGCAGCGCTACCCGTTCTGACTCGACCCCCGAGAGGCGGGCATCGATTTCAGAGATACGGGTTAGGGCGGCTTGGCGCTCGACGATTTTTCGGGCCTTTTCCATTTCGAGGCAAGTGATTTGCATGAATAGTTCATGATCCTTGTAGCTGCGATTGGCGCCGGCGCGCGTCGCCTTGCCGGAGGAGGATTTCAATGAAGTTCGGCTAAGGTTTCTGAGTCCGCGAAGCATGGTCTGGGTCTCCTTGATGAAGGCGGCTAGTTGTTGAAGCCAGAAATCGAGCCGGCGGCGAGCACGGCTTCCTGATAAAAACGGACTACGATTTCGTCTACGACTTGCGCCGGTAGCGCGTGGCCCTCGCGAGTGACCTTGGCGATCGAGGTGCCAAGCACGTCACGGCAGACCCAGCGGAATGTTTCGTCCTCCAGGCGGGCTTCGGCGCCACGCAAAGCGAGCACCTTGGCGATAGCAAAACAGGCCCGAATACTGGGCTGGTGGCCGGATTCACTTGCCGTGCGCAATGTGCGAACCAGGTTGACGACTTTGCGGCTCTGCTGCGGAGCGAGTCCCGTTTTGGAAGCCACGACGGCAATTTCGGTTTCCAGATCGAACTCGCCAATCTGGATGGTGACCATGCGGTCCATCAAAGCATCCTGCCCGCGGTGGACGCCGGCGTACTCCTCCGGGTTGGAGGTGAAAATGGCGCGGAACTCCGGGTGAACGCGGATATAGCTTTCTCCCCGGCGACGCAAGCGAGGGACATCGAGAATGCGTTCTTCAAGCACGCTCAGCAAAGGGTTATTGGCCTCGGCACGGGAGCGCGTGAACTCGTCGTAAATGAGCGTGCAGCCGAGTTGGCAGGCGGTCGTGAGGCGGTTATCCGACCAGACGGAATTGACACGTTCCTCCGTGCGGACGACGGAATGAATGTAGTTGTCTACCACCTTGGAGCGACTGAACCCCGAGTCGCGACCGACCAGATCGGAGCTTCCGAATTCGTCGTCACCGTGCATCAGCATCACGGGACGGCCAAGTTGGGCGGCCAAATGGAAGGCGAGCGTGGTTTTACCTATGCCAGCGGGACCCGAGAAGTGGACCGCCGAGCCGATGGCAAGATAGGTGAGCGCCCGTTCTATGATTTGGTCAATCTCGGGGGTGGTGACGAACTCGGCGCCCGCCTCCAGGCAGACGTTATCGTCTGAAGTCATGACGCTATGGGCGGGGAGAGATTCCTGCGGACGCATGGGATTGGGTTTCATTGGGCGAGCTATTTTCTTTCAGATTTTCTTTTAGGGGGCAGAGTGAAATTCGGATCGACGCTCAGCTTGGGCTTGGCGAAGACCGCTCATCAGCCGGGACAGACTCGAGAGCGACTGATTGGAGGAGGGATCTGGGTGGTTGACGCCGGCCAGAGGAGACGGCTGGCTTTGGAGTGATTCGATGAGGCCAGTCAGGCCAGCCTCGATCTTCTCCAGGCGGGCTTGCATTGCCTCGATAATTTCTGGCGAACCCGAGTGTTGCAAAATATCGATAGCGCTCACCACATTGGACTCGGCACGGCCCAGGCGAGCTTGAAGGGCGACAACTTCAGTTCGGGTGCCCCCAAAGGCCGTGTCATATTCAGTGAGCATGACTTCGAGCTTGGCGACCCGGCGCTGGAGCGTTTGCGAGCCCGCAGTTTGATCTTCTATGGTCAGTAGCTCATCCCACCAGTCGACGCGGCGCTGGAGCGTTTGGTAGCCCGCTGTTTGGGCGTCGAAGGTAGCCAGCCGGGTAGTAAACTCCGTGGCGAAGGATTGGAATTCCGCCGCAAGCTTTTCGACGAGGATCTCGATGTCCGAAATGTCGGTGTTCGTAGCGGGCGTCTGCGCCACGGCAACCGAGATATCGGCTTGCCACTGGGAGGTGAGTGCCTTCGACAACAACTCGGCCTCGGCGGCGAGTTTGCGGTCAAGCCGTTCTGGCATCTCACGGTCGAGCTGGGAGGCGAGCGCTTCGATGCGCGTGGTGAGGTCGAATTGATCCTGAAGGGCGGAGATGAGCTTAGAGTAACGCTCCTCAAGGGCGAGGAGCCGGTTGTCGAATTGGGCGTTGGCAAGCGCGGGGGCCGGAGGTGGCGCTGGGGATGGAGCGGGGAGTGGACCTTGGGCTGAAGCAGGTGCCCGAGTTCGATCGGCTGAACCAATTGGAGGAATGGGGGAAACATCTTTGGCCGGGGATGGGGTGGCCGGGGATGGGGTAGCCGGGGATGGGGTAGCCGGGGATGGGGTGATATTGCCTGGTGAGATCTTGGAGCGCGAGGGTGTCCACTGCCCCGGGGTCCACTGCCCCGGGGTCCAACGCCGTACGGCAATCGAGGGTGGCTCGGGGGCCGGGGACACGGGCGGAGTCGCCTTGGGCGCAGGAGATTGTGTGGCGCTACGGGCATCGGCGCGTTGTAGCGACAATTCCGTGGATATCTTCTGGAGGGTCTCAAGACGGGAAGTGCGGAGCTCGGTGGATTCTTTTTCTCTAGATTCGGCCGACTGCTTCAGCATTTGTCGAACTTCCTGCTTGCGGATCTCGCCCTGGCGGGTCAATTCGTGAAGCAAATCGCGACGTTGTTTCCGTAATTCTTCAGTGGAGTTGGATTGCATTGCGCCTGGCTGAGGCGCGGTTTGCTTTGGCATTGGTTCGTACGCTCCCGCTCGAGTGAATAGCTGTCCAATGCACGGGTGGAGCCGAAACGAACCACGGGCGCTGATTGGAGCAAAGCGTGAGAGGCAACACGCAGCTTATCCATCATGAACCGATTGGAGGGTTGAGGGAGAAAGCCCAACCACCCGGAATCGGTAAGTGCGGCGCCTGAAAGACTACTTAAGGCGCCGCCAGAGTTGATCGGCACTTCGGCCGGACTAAGGCTTCGAACGGCACAGCCCGATCGGTAAAGCCAGGGTTGACTGCGGGCCAAGGAGCGACTCGATGGCTCAGCACACGCTTGCTATCGAAGCGTGGTGCTTAGGCAGGCATTGCGGCGGTGCTGGTCAGGCCGATCGCTTCGGCGTACTTCAGGTACGTCTCGACGCTGGCGATGACGATGCGCGCTTCAATCGAGAGCAGTTCGATCCCAACGAGCGATACTTTGACCCAGGCATCGATGACGATACCCTTGTCGAGGATGCGATCGATGACTTCGGCGAGGCCCGAGGAATCGGTCGATTTTCTAATTTGTGCCATTTTTGTTCTCCTAATCCGGACTTAGTTCTATTGGTGTGCGAATCATCCCCGTCGGAAAGGAAATGGGGCAGGCGAGCTAACCCGTCGCCCAATCACTCCCAAGCGAGGCGAAACTTTGAGACTTTGCCGTTACTGCGGATGCCGTACCTTGACCGTCTTGGTTCTGCGTCGCAGGCATGGCCGCGGCAAAACTGTAAGGAGGCCAGGGATGCGGAATCTCGAAGTGAATGCCCAACTCCATCTCACTTAACTCTTCGGCCAAATTTGCCAAGGCTTGACTCGATCTTTCTTGCAAATAAACTCGCGCTTCGTTGGGACGGATTGCCGCTCCCCGAACTTCGGTGAGTAATCCTCGAGAGGAGGCTTGCGCAAAAGCCTGCTCCCAACGGCTCCATGCCTCAAGGGTGGCCGTGTTCAAAAGTTCGGGCAAATCGCGATCGACAGCACGTTCGAGAAGGTAGCGCCGGCCGGTCGTCATGGATTCGGCCATCATGGATTCTGTCGGCATGGATTCTAACCGTGCGGCGATGCGTTGAGCGAGCAGAGACTCACGCAGGCGATCCTCATCGATCGACAAGCGCACTTCCACCTCTTCACAGCCCTCAAGCCGGGACAGGAGCGCCAGCCAAGCTGGTTCCCTTGCCCCACCAATCTGGGATTGCAGTTCCAACATGGTACCGAACGCAGAGCCGAACGCCAACGGAATTATCGTGGAGTGGGAGTGCGCCCATTCGAGGACCGAGTGATGCGCCAAGGCGGCCTCGGCGGCGGCAACAGGATCGAGCAGGGCCTCGCCCGCGATCGAGGATTCCTCCAGCCAGCCTGCCACCGCGGCCAGGGTCGCGCCGAGTGAAAGGATCACCACCGGGGAGCCCTCTATGCCGGCTGGCGCTCCGGCGCTTGAAGGCGGGAGGTTGGCAAGAGCTGCAATTCCGTAAACGTAAATGACGGTCATTTCAATTTCTCAAGATCCTTCGTAGCATTTTTACGGCCATTCCCAGATCCAAGGCCGAGTTGCTCCCAGGCATCGGCGATGTCCAGCGTCGTGATCACCAGAGGCCCGCCGGACCATGCCCGGCGAAGGGCCTCCATGGCCGCGGCCGCAGCCCAGGCCGCCAATTGAGCGCCGCTTGCGCCGGAGGATTGGCGGGCGAGTTCGAGAAAGTCGAGCTCACCGGCCAGGGGCTTGGAGCGGAAGTGAATTTCGAGAATTACGCGTCGGGCTTCTTTATCGGGGAGCGGGATCTCCACGACGGCGTCGAAGCGGCCTGGGCGGAGGAGTGCGGCATCCAGGCGATCCCGACGGTTGGTCGCGGCGAGGACAAAGACTCCGAGCCTTTCCTCTATGCCATCCATCTCGGTCAGCAGTTGGGCCAGGACCCGATCGGCGACCGGATCCTGCCCATGACCGCGAGCCGGAGCGAGAGCGTCGATTTCGTCAAAGAACAGAATGGCGGGAGCAGCGCGACGAGCCTTGCGGAACAGCTCACGCAAAGCCAGTTCGGATTCTCCGACATACTTGCTCAGCAGTTCGGGGCCCTTGACGGAGAGGAAATTTACCTCGCTTTCCGTAGCGAGGGCCCGCGCCAGCATCGTCTTGCCACAACCCGGAGGCCCGACCAGCAACAGACCGCGGGAGGGCCGAATGCCGGCCTGGGCAAAGAGTTCCGGGCGTGAAAGAGGCCAAAGCACGGCCTCCTCCAGGCGCGCGCGGATCGGGCCTAAACCCCCGACATCGGCCCAGCGGACGGGAGAAACATCGACCGCGCAGTCCCGCAAGGCTGAGGGTTGGATTTCCTCCAGTGCGGCCTCGAAGTCAGAGGCACAGATTCGCAGGGCCTCTAAATCTTCCACCGACCACGATGAAGATGGGGAAGCGGCTGGAGAAGGTGTGGGACCATTGGCGCCGTGCTCGAATTGAACGCCGGTCGATACCCGGCGCAAACAACGCATGGCGGCCTCCCTGGCCAGGCTTTCCAGATCCGCGCCAACGAAGCCATGCGTGCGCGCGGCGAGCAAGTCCAAATCGACGTCCGGCTCAAGCGGCATGCCGTTGGTATGGATATCGAGAATCTCGCGGCGGCCGGTGCGGTCCGGAGGAGGGATTTCGATTTCGCGATCGAAGCGGCCGGGGCGGCGCAGAGCGGGGTCGAGGGAGTCCGGGAGATTCGTGGCCGCGATCACAATGACATTATTGCGGCGCTTCAGGCCATCCATGAGGCTCAACAATTGGGCCACGACGCGCTTTTCCACTTCACCTTGAGCCTTGTCGCGGCGCGGGGCGATGGAATCGATCTCATCGATGAAGATAATGCCCGAGCCACCGCGGCCAGCCTCATCGAAGATGCGGCGTAATTGGGCTTCGCTCTCCCCATAGAATTTGTGGATGATTTCCGGGCCAGAAATGGAGAAGAAGCGCGCGCCCGCCTCCTGCGCAATCGCCCGGGCGATGAGTGTCTTGCCAGTGCCGGGAGGGCCGTGCAACAACACGCCTCGCGGGGGGTCAATGCCCAGGCGAGTGAATAATTCGGGATGTTTGAGCGGCCACTCGATCATTTCCCGGATGCGCTGTACTTGTGGTTTGAGACCGCCAATGTCCTCATAGGTAAGGGCGGGGGCTTCCCCACCCCGCGGACTGGCTGAGGCGCCGTCTGCCGTTTCGCCCTTGGCGGCGAGGATAGTGAGCTTGGTGACGGGATGAAGAATGACATTGCCGGGAGGCATGGTGGAGGTGACCAGGAATTCGGCGGAGCGCCCGGCAAAAAGCGTGGCCCGGATACGGGCGCCTTGGCGCACAACGAGGCCATCGAGCAGTCGACCGATATAGTCAAAGTCCCGCCTGGTAGGCTCAACTCCGATCGGGATGACCTCGACGCGCTCGGCCGTTTTGGCTTCTGCCTTGCGGATTTCCACCAAATCATCGATTCCCGCCTTGGCCTGCTCTCGGGTAAGGCCATCGAGGGCAAGCCGTGAATGTCCCCGAAGCAAGGAGTGGGAGGGCATGACTTTTGCCGCAGCCCTGGCGCCAGCAATGATCTCGACGATGTCGCCGGTATCAAGACGCAGCTTCCGCATGTCTTCGGGATCGATCCGGGCCAGTGCGCGGCCAACGTCCTTCGTCGCGGCTTCCGCAACTCGCAAGCGCAATTCCTGCATCGCTATTTCCCTCGCTTCAAGCGGACCTCAAAGTCGGCAAACTGATTTCAATCACCCCGTTGTTGGCATGAACCGTGGCTTGGGTGGGGTCCACCGGGCCGGGCAATTGAATTTCTTTCTGGTAGCGCCGGTCGGCCCGGCGGGCCTCAAGTATCAACAGATCCCCCTCCACGCTGAGCTTCACATCGGCGGCGGCAACTCCCGGCATTTCGGCAACGATGATGGTCCGGTCCGGCTCTTCAAAGACATCTACCAGTGGCTCGCGCAGTTCTTCGACGACGGCCTCTTTGCCCGCTTTGCCGCGGGGACTGGCTGGCGTACGACGTACATGGCCAAAGGGTTCGAACTCCACCTCCTTGCCGTCGAGACCGACTTTGACGTTTATGCCGTAGACGCCACGCAAACGCCCATCGCGACTACGGAATTCCGATTCCTGTTGCCCCGATTCTGGCTGCGCCGATTCTGGCTGCCCCGGGCCGTCCTCGCTCTTTCGGTAACGCTCCTCAACTTGCGCCTCGACATCCGTGAGTTTTTCAACCAGCTCCCCGAGCCCTTTGAGGATGTCACCGATCCCCTTTGATCCATGTCTATTGACCTTCATCCAATTCCCTTATCGGAGATTACCTTCAGGGTTTTAAGATATTTTTAAAATATTTCTTGGGCCGAAAAGAATTCAGACATTTAACGGGAGCAACGCCGGCTCCCGCTAATGATTTCGGGTCTTGTAGAGGAGGAGGCGGAGGAACCAGACCGGGACGAGGACGGCGGCGCCATCACCACTTCGCCTCGGCGGAGGTCCGTCCGCAGTTCGCCAAGCTTCACGCCCCCACTCGATCATCGACATAAACCCGGACCGGCTCGGCCGGCATCTGGGTTTGCCGGGCATTCCCCCCTATCCCCGCACCTACTCCTCGTCCCCCTACCCATTTTTTGCTCAATTTTTTAAGCAGAAATGCGCCGTGAAATCGATCATCTGAACCAACGTGCCAACCATTGCCAGCCGGGCCGACCTACTTGTGCCCCACCGGGCCGAGTCGCGAATTTGGGTCTGCCGGTCCAGGCCGCATTCACGGTCCTGACTCTACAGTTCGCTACACCCTTTCCGCGTTTTTGCCAGTCAGGCGAATCGGAGATCACAGGAAAATTCGCCAATGGAATCAGCGAGATCTACAAAAAACCGGGGAGACGGCTGATACAGTAGCCTCGGAAACGCCTGAATCCTATCCCCTTTATTCCGATCCCATCGAGTACGACTCATTCCCTGCCGTGGATTGCCTTGCCGCGGACCTGACCCTTGACGAGCACTGGATTGTCGTCTCGCCCATCGACGCTGAACGCCAAGCGGTCGCCGCTGCCGCGCGCGGAAAAGAGTTCCTCGCCGCTCAACCCGATCACAAAATAATTCTCATCCCCGCCGCGCCGGCCAAGCCATCTTGGAGCGCCTCCGCCCCCCACCCGGAGGTCTTCAAAGCCATCCACCGCGCCGCCCGCGCCGTCATCGACCAATACCGTGGCAAGCTGCCCGACCCGCCCCGGAGGTTCGGGGATAGGCTGAGCGGGGCTGGGAAGGTTTGTTTTGTGCAGCCAGGGTTGTTTTGCCAAAAAAAGTGCTTTCAGGTTTGGGAGGCGGGGACGGTGAACTTCCCAAATTCACCTTCCCTTCGCCATTTTTTGGGCGGTGACAGGAAGGAGGGTCGTCCAGCGAGTCACGTCAATTTCTGACTATATATATCTGTAAGCAAAACACTTAGCCCAGAATAGCCCCTGTGAAATTTGGCGCACGGGAGTAACCTGGAATTAGGGAAAATCTCTTGCCCAGCACAGCCGATTCGACACTCCTCAGCACGCTTTCTGCCGTTCAGCAGCAAGTGATCCAAGCCCTAATCGCAGGCCAATCCATCACTGCCGCCGCCCAGACGCCGGCGTCCACCGGACCACCGTCCATCTCTGGACCCGCCAACACGCCCCCTTCACCCAAGCCCTCCTCGCCGCCCGGCAGGATAAGGCCGATCGCCTCATTGACGAGCTCGGGGATTTGGCCGAACTCGCAATCAATATTTTTCGACACCTTTTGACTGACCAGAACGCCTCACCTGCCAATCGCCTCAAGGCCGCTCTGGAAATCGTCAAACTCGTCGAATCTCAACGCCCTCACGATCGCCCTACCCATCTCGAAGTCACGGTCGAAGAGGTGAAGCTCGACGAAATCGACTCTAAACCATCCTCAGCCAAGTCGCACCAGCGAAGGATCCCATCGCGGTCGGCCGCAACGCTCCTGCCCCTGCCGTAGCGGCCTCAAGTCAAACGCTGTTGCGCGAATCCGGCTGCGCCGTCAAGAGCCGCCTAACGTCACCCGCAAAAAACATTCTTTCCGAAAATGAACCCGGCGATCTCTTTAAAAACAAACGTTTCGGCCTCTTGGGTTCCTTGGGTTCTCAGCAACGCCCGCTTCGTTGCAAAGACTGCGACCCGGCACCCCGTTCCGTGCCACAATAGCAGGTGCTATGGCCAAGAAATGGTACGAGTACTTTGTTTCCGTCGAAGGGCAAGCTGGCGAAACTGCCCCGCCGCAGGACGCCGCCCAGTCGATCGCCCAAATCGCTGCTGCCGTCGCCCCCGCGCCTCCGGTCCAGTTCTCAAAGCCCGTCGCCCATCTCACCACCTTCGAAGAAATCTACGCCGCCGCCGGCATCCAGCCGCCCCCCAACGGCTACACCATCATGAAGGTGCATGACATGCTCTCAAGCGAGCACATCAAACAGTTGCCCGCCGAGGTGAAACGCAGTT
>Ga0209591_10004683_pt1 | contig 15416 bp, 13 predicted proteins | sample MAT01_FD_187207 | JGI IMG/M metagenome (GOLD analysis project Ga0209591, IMG submission 187207) | Freshwater microbial communities from Lake Fryxell liftoff mats and glacier meltwater in Antarctica - MAT-01 (SPAdes) (version 2) | ecosystem: Environmental > Aquatic > Freshwater > Ice > Liftoff... | reverse complement strand
AAGGCCGCCGGTGGCGAGCGACTCACGCAAACCGGGATGTCGATCGGCACGCCGATGTACATGAGTCCCGAACAAGTGGCCGGTGGCGATGACGTAAACGCGCGCAGCGACCAGTACAGCCTGGCGTGCGTACTCTACGAGATGCTCGCGGGACAACCGCCGTTCACGGGACCGAATGCGCTGGCGATCACGCGGCAGCACCTGATTGCCGACGCGCCACTGGTCACGCAGTTGCGCCCGGGGGTGCCGAGTGGCGTGGTGGCAGCGTTGCAGAAAGCGCTGGCTAAATCGCCGGCGGATCGGTTCGCAACCGTCATGCAGTTTGCTGAAGCGTTCGGCAGTGCAGCCGTCACCGTGCCACGTCGTGCGTGGCCTGTACCGGCCGCGATCGGCGCGGCGCTGTTGGCCGTCGTTGCCGCCGTTCTGCTGTGGCAGGGACGCACGGTGCGTGGAGTGAGCGGCGCTGCGAAAGCGACCTCCGTTGCCGTGCTGCCGTTCGCCGACCTGAGTCCCGGTCATATCGACACGCACATGGGTGACGGCATCGCCGAAACGCTCATCAACGCGCTGGCGAATGTCCCGGGATTGACGGTCACGGCGCGCACGTCAGCGTTCGCGTTGCGAGACAAGGCCAGCGATCTGGGCGAGATCGGCCGGCAGTTGGGTGTGGCGCATGTGCTGGAAGGCAGCGTGCAGCGTGCGGGCGATCAGTTACGTATCACGGCGAAACTCATTCGGTTATCGGATGGTGTTACGCTGTGGTCGCAGCGCTTCGACCGCGGCGCGGCCGACATCTTTGCGGTGCAGGACGAAGTCGCGCGCTCGGCAGTGTCGGCATTGCAACTCAAGCTGACCACGGCGCTGGATTCGGGTGGTACCGTTGGTAGTACACGTAATGCGGCAGCGTACGACGCGTATCTGCTGGGGCGCTATCACTGGAATCGACGCACCACCGAAGGAATGATCGCGGCGACGGCGGCCTTCAAGAAGGCCGTCGCACTCGACTCGATGTACGCGCAGGGGTGGTCAGGCCTGGCCGATGCGTACGTGCTGTCCATCCCGGCGGAGTACAATGTTCCCGGCATCAACCCAGACTCCATCTTGACGCTGGCCGAGGCATCGGCTCGACGTGCGATCGCGCTCGCGCCCAAGCTGGGCGAAGCGTACTCCTCACTCGGCGAGATTCTGGAATATCGTGATCGTGCGGACGACGCGCTGGCGGCGTTCGAGCAGGGGGTCGCACTCAGTCCGAAGTACGCGACGGGTCATCAGTGGTACAGCTATCATCTCGGCATGAGAAACCGCTGGTCGGAAGCCATCGCCGAAATGGAAATCGCCCATCGGCTGGATCCACTGTCGCACGTGATCACGTTGTCGCTGGCCATCGCGTACGACGGCGCCGATCGATTCGCCGAGGCGACGCCACTGTACGACCAAGGGCTCGCCCAGTCACCAGAGGCATGGTACGCGTGGACCGCTTTCGTGGGGCATGAACTGGCCCTTGGCAAGATCGATGCGGCCATCGACGCCATGCGAACGTCGAGCGGGAGTAGCGCCGACACCGCAGCCCTGATGCGCGCCGTGCGGGGGCTGCAGAACCCCGTTACGCGCCAACCCACGATCGATGACATGGCGGCATCGGCCGATCTGGACATCAGGCAACTCGCCATACCGTTCGTACGCTGGCTGCGCGGCGACGCCGCAACGCTCGAGATGCTCGACGAGGCGCTCCCACGGTGGCGCATGGGCGGCCGCTCGGGGACTGTGCTCTCCTTTCTCGGCCCGCGTCTTCGTGCGAGTGCGACGTTTCGGGCCATGGCGGCGCGTGCGGGATACACGCCGTTGGATAGCGTGGCGGGGCGTCGGTGAGCGACGTGGTTGCGCGGCTCATCACCGTGCGGTGGGCTCGATGCGCCGGTGTTGGAGTAGTTGACAACGCGAACCAGTGTTGGCATATTCTCCAACATGGGCGCCACGCTCCTGCTTCGCACGCGCATCATCATCGCGGGCAATGCGTTCACGGAGATGGTCTTGTGGCGCGTGACGAGTCCGCTGCCGGGCTCGACGCATTCGTTCAAGTACCGCCTAGCGTATGTGGTGGATCAGGAATGCGTGCTGCGCTACGACAACGAAGCCGGAAAGGGTGATCATCGGCATCGCGACGACGCCGAGCGGGCGTATCGTTTCGTATCGCCTGAGAAGCTGATCGCCGACTTTCAGGCCGACATCGAGAGGTGGAATGATGAAAACCGTCACGCTTGAAGTGCGCACGGCCCAGGACGCGATGACCGGCTTCGTACAGACGTGGAAGCGCAACAAGGCCGACGCGTCGGCACGGATCGTCTTCGACACGCCGGAGTTGCTCTGGCAGGTGCTTACAGCCAAACGCTGGGAGCTCCTCAAGACACTCTGCGGCGCCGGCCCCGTCTCCATTCGCGAGGCGGCGCGGCGCGTGGGTCGCGACGTCAAGGCCGTGCACGGCGACGTCACGGCGCTGCTCAACGCCGGTATTCTGGATCGGCCTGAGAGCGGTGGTATCGTGTTTCCTTTCGACGCCGTTCAGGTGGACTTCACGCTTCGCGCCGCGTAGCGATCGCGCTACGGCTTCACCGTCGTCAGCAATATCGCCTTCAGCGAATCGCTCGACGACGGCAATTCGCTGGCTCCCGCCGGAAATCCGTTGAAGCTCAGCACGTACGCGATCTCGTCAGCCATCTCGGCCCGCCTCGGCCTCGCCGACAAAGTGGGCTCACTGGAGGTGGGCAAGGAAGGCACGTTGCTGATCACGACCGGGACGCCGCTGGACATGACGAGCAACATCATCCAGTCGTACATCCAGGGCCGCGAGATCAACATGATGGACATCCACAAGCTCTTCTTCCAGGAGTACATGGAGAAGATCAAGCAGCAGGCGCCGAAGAAGATCACGCCATGACGATCGTGCGAGCCTACGGCTGCCCCAGCTCGTCCAACCGCGGATTCACGATCGAGTTGTAGATCGACCCGAAGGTGAAGTTGATCCCGACCGACCCGCTCAACCGGAACGACGTGGCCAACGCGCGCTGACGCGTCAGCACTTCGTCATCGCTGGCATTGCCACGCGCGAGGAAGAGCTGGTCGTTCACCCGGGCGGCATCACCGCGCAGTTCGAGCGAGAGGCCGCGCGTGAGACGAATATTGGTGCGCCCGTTGAAGCTCACGCTGTACGTATCGGCGTTGTGCAGGAATCGCGTGTAACGTACAGAGCCGTCGATGTTGCCCCAGGTCTGACGCGATTCGGTGGCCAGAATCGCGCGGGCGACGGGTCGGCTTTCGGTGGTGAATCCGAAGATGCTCGGCTGGTAGTAGTCGAAGTAGCGCTGTCCGACCGAGACCAGTGCCAGGAGCTGCCGGCTGGTGGCCTCCTTCCACGGGTAAAAATTGTACTCCGCAGACAGATCTACCGCGGCACTGGCTTCGGTGTTGCGAAACTCCGAGAAGCCGGTGCTCGCGTTCGTACCGATGGACAAGTGGTCTGTGAGAGACTTGACCACACGCACGTTGGCATCTGCCGACCGCAGCACGAACCGGCGCTCCTCACCGCTCGACAGCTTGAACCGATTGGCGCGGTAGTCGTTGCGGGCGTTCACCGTGATCTTCCAATCTTCGGTGATGCGCGATGCGTTCACGTTCCCGTTGAGCTCGTAGTTGCTACCTCGCGTCTCCGCACTCCCCGAGCCGTTGAGCCGAATACGGTAGACCCAGAAATTCCAGGGATCGCTCAGTGACGAGAGCTTGGGTGCCGCTGGCGCGTTCTTGGGCACGTCGTAGCGAACCGAAAAGCGCTCAGCACCCGGTAACCGCATGGCAAAGGGCGCCAACCCCACCTTGGCCACGCGGGCGAGTTCACGACGACGGACGTCGTCGGTCGTATTGGGCGGCAGAAACGTCACCATCGTGTCGAGGCGCGACGCGAACTGCCGTTGACCAACGAAGCTCAGCGTGTACTCACCGCCTCCCGATGCCGTGCCGATGCGGGTGATCAGCAAGTGCACATGGGAGTCGAGTCGGTCCTGCGTCCACAGCGCGAAGGGAAGATCGGCGATGAAGAAGTTCCGGTCGCAGGGGGCATTCTGGCAATCGAGAAATACGCGCAGGCGCGTGTCGGCAACGGGAGTGCCGGCAGCGCTGATCGACGATGACGAGTCGGGGGGAGCGGTAGCCCCGGCGGACTGCGCCGAGGCAAGGGCAGGCAGGCAAACCGCAGCGGCGTGCAACAACAAGAGACGGGAGATCATACTGGAGTGTACGCGGTGCGGCGGGCATCCGCTGGCGAATCGCGCCGCCTGCCGGTGCCGGCTACTGCCGCACGCGCAACACCTTCAACTGCTTGTCGGCGGCGATCTCTTTCTCGGTGAAGGGGAGCTTGACCATCTCACCTTTCGCATACAGGCGCGTGAGATCGCCGCCGTGCTCCGCGTTCGGATCTTCATGCTGCGAGTAGGTGAGGATGCCGCGCGGGTCCACCGTGCCATCAGCCTTCCAGCCGACGATCTGGATGTAACTGTTGCCGGCGAGGATCGGCGTGTAGCCGCCCGGTTTGAGTTCGGTGCTGATCACGCTCCACATCCCGGTAATGCCGTCGCCACCGGGAACCGGTACGCGCTCGCCCTTGCGCATGTCGTACTGGATGCTGCCGAGCGTGGCGTCGGGCGCAACGCCAGCCTCCGTGAGTCGCTGCTGGGCCTGGGCGAGGGCGCGCCGAATACCCTCACGCACGGCGGGCTCCTGCACCGCGATACCGCGCGGTGTGTGCACCGGATCGTTCACGTTGAACGGGACCGTGAACAGGTTGGGCACGCGCGACGCCACCCGCCAGAACTCGCGCCACACTTGTGCACCGCGACCGTCGGCGGTCTCCGTACGATTCCACCCGCGCAACGCGTTGCAGGACGACGTGATATCCACGCTCGCGGTTTGCATGGCCACCGGCGCAAGCGGCGCGGCACACACCGTGAGCACGTCGTCGAGTAGCAGTTCTGCACCGAAGTTGCGCTGACTGAACAGCATCGACTGCAACGCGTCGGGCGTGACCTTCCGGCCGGCGGCGGTCGCTTCGGCGATGAACGTCAGCCCAGCGCGTGTGCGCAGGCTGCGCGCGGTGCGCTCGGCGCCGATGATGGGTGAGAACCCTTCCAGTGGTGCCGCAGGATTCGCCAACCAGTAGCTGTCGTTCGAGTTGGACACCGCATCATCGCGCGTGATGCGCGGCATCGCCTCGGGTGGCATGGCACCGGGTACAGCCGCCGCGGGGTCGACGGTCCACTCGCATCGCGTGTCGGCACCATTGAGCACGATGATCGCCGCGGGCACGTTATTGATCTTCACGCGGCACAGATCGAGCTGCGCCGCGCTGAGGTTGGGCACCACGCTCACATCCGCGTAATACGCGGCGCCGTTGCGGTCGGCGGCAATCGTGTTCGTGAACGCCACGCCGCCCAGGCTGATCGCCGCGTCCACTTCGGCGACAGTGCGCGCGCGATTGAGCGCGTCGTAGGTGGCCGCAGCGCGATCGTTGGCCAGGTTCACGTCGCGCACCGCGTAAGCACGCGCTGCTGTCCACGGCAACTGCGCCGACGCGACCATGGGACCGTAGTGCGACATCCAGACCGTGCGCGCTTCCGTTGTCACCGTGCCGCTCGTGCTCTTCACCGGCAGTGCCACGTTCACCTGTGTCATCGTGCGCCATTCTTTGCCGTAGCGATAGCGGGTGGCGTCGTTCGGATCGAGGTCGAGCGCGTAGAGCGTGGAGCGCGTGCCGGTGGACACCGTGTGAGTCCACGCGACGTCCTTGTTGAAGCCGATACTGACGCGATTCGTGGTGTACAGACTGACGCCCATCACATCCAGCACGCCGGGAATGGTGGTATGAATGAGGTGAAAGCGCGACGACCCTTGCCACGGATAGTGCGGGTTGCCAAGCAGCAGTCCGCGCCCCGATTCGGTGACCGCTTTGCCCATCGCCACCGCGTTGCTGCCGATCCCCTCGGGGGCATCGAAGTCGGTGGATAAGGCATACAACGCGTCGGTCCCATCGGCCTTCTTGGTCGTGGGCGGTGCGGCCGCCGCCATCTCCCTCGTGAACCGGCCCACGCCGTAGCGAATGCCCACGCTGATCAGAAGCCGCGTGACGTCGTTCACCGTAACGGGTCCCACCCAAGCGGCGCCCTTGCATGACGGAGAGAGATCGCTCGCGTGATCCTCGAGATAGCGGTTGTAGCCAGCCACGTAGCCCGCGTCGAACCGATTGCTCGTCGCGCTTTGTCGTGCCGTATACGCGCGCAACGCGGCATCGGGAAGCAACGCGCGATGAAACAGATCACTCTCGCGATTGCCGCTGTCGGGACCGAAGGTACGAGACAGATCACCACGCACCATCACGATGTCGCGCGCCAACGTACACGCGGCATCGGTCATCGTGGCGTACGCGAAGCCGTAGCCAAGTCCTCCCCAGTCGTTCGATTTCACGTGCGGAATGCCGTAACTCGTCCACCGTATGGTGGCGTCGTAGCGCGCGGCCTGCGCCGACTTTCGCGGCGCGGCCGGCGCGCGCGTGGTGGCAGATTGCGCGACGAGGTTCGTGGCGACGGCCAAAGACAACGCGGCCGATAGACCTGCGACAGAAAAGCGACGAGAGGCGTGCACGATGGGATGCCTGGCGTGAGAGTACGACCGAGAAGACGGTGGGCCAACGTGACGTAGCGGGATCGCGCCGAACATGGCGTCGTGATTACGGTGCACGCCCTGCGGTCGCAGGACGCTCCACATCCATGCGCAGGCCCGTCATGCCGAGCCCCGCGACGACGTTCTGGACGCCCGTGCCGTCCAGACGCGTGGCCCGGAACGCATCAGCCTTGCGCAGCGTGATCGCACCACCGGACACGGGCCATGACACTTCGCGGTCGCTCGAACGTCCGAATGATTCGAGCGTTTTGAGAAACTCCCACGGCGCGAAGATGTTTGCCGGCGATGTCACGGCAGGCCCGCCGCCTTCGAGCGCCGTCTTCTCCGCCGATGCCGTGTAGCGGCGTGTGCTGAGATCGAACCCATCTCCCATACTCATCACGTGCATGGTGAGCCCACGCGCCGAACGACCATTGCGTGTGGCGCCGCGCGCATCGAACACCGTGACGGCCGATGCCCCCAACGCGCGCACCTGTGGTCCATCCACCACCAGCGCCGTATTCTCGTCGATCCCGAAAGCCAAATCGAAGCCCGGCACGTCGAGCAGCGCCACGAGCAGTCGTCCGAAGCGGCCACGCGCCAGGAAGTGCTGGTCGGCCAGCGCGGCGGGAAAGAATCCGAGGCCGAAACTGATCGTCATGCCCGCCGTGCTATCGTCGTCGGCAGCGGCCCCATCGAGACGCTTGAAACCGCGCGTGAACGCCCCAGCACTGGTGCCGTTCGCAATCATCGGATCGCTCATGATCGCCGCGCCCGCACTCGACCCCGCCACCACGGCGCCCTCACGCCAGCGCTTCAGCACCGCCTCGTAGGCCGGCGTCGATTGCCCATCCGGGCGAAACGCCGCCGTCACGCGTGACTGCACGCCGCCGATGAAGTAGAACCCCGAGCAGGCCTCGAGTTGCGCCACCACCGCGGGATCGCGCGCGGTCTCCGGTTGCTTCGCCGAGATCAGGACCCCGCGCGCGGTGCCGGCGCCACTGTAGCGCTCAAAGGTGCGCACCGGGCCGTCCATCGCCGTTTCCGGCGTCGCCCCCGCGGTTGGGATAATGCAGAACGGTCCGCTGCCCTGTCGGGCGTCGACGATAGCGCGGTAGACGGCCGTGTTGGTATCGCGAAGCGCGCCGCCCACGATCACGAGGCGGCCGGGCTGCGCCGCCAACGGACGGACGGCAAGCAGCAGCATGAGGCAGAGGAGGCGAGGAGTCATCGGAATAGCATACCGCGAGCGGAACCGCTCCGATATGCCGAACAGCGCCGTGCAAGATCTTTTCTTCACGTTTTTGCCTATCTGTGCCGTTCCGTGCAATCCGCCATCTCCGTGTTCCAGCAGTTGCTGTTCCTGGCAGCTGACCGGAGGTCATTCATACCCGCGCGGCGAGCCCGCGCTCCGCTCTCCACACCATCGCGTGGGACATTCTTGCTGAACCGGGATGCAAGCACGCCGTAGCCGGTATGGTAGTTCGAGCATTCCCCCAGCCGTCTATTCGCTCCGCACTCCGCTTGCCGCCCCTCGTCGTCGCCCCCTCCACCGCGCTCCGCGCCGGCCTCGCCATCCTGCGCGGCGTTCCGGCCGCACGCGCGCCCGACTGGCTGCGACACGATCCGCGACTCGACGCGCTGGTCGCCGCTGGCGCGCGATAGCCGACCTTCGTGAGTGGGCAAACACACTCGGCATTCCCGAAGCGACGTCGGCCTCCGACGCTACGACGCCGAGTCGGAGCGCTTCGAGACGTACGCCGAACAGTCGCAGTGGCGCACGCAGGCAGACTCGCCCGACATCGCCTGGAAACTCTTCGCCGCCAGCGCGCGCCGGTCACCGGCCGCTCGTCGTGCCCTGCGCGCCTTTCGTGAGCGCGAACGTGTCGTGCGAATGGCCGAAGCGAAGTTCGAGGAGACGGCGCGCGTGTTACGCATGTTTCCCGGTGAGCAGGCGGTGCTCTTTTGCGGCGGCACCGATGTGGCCATGGAAGTGTCCCGTCGATTGGCCATTCCGTTGATCGCCGCGTCCACACCGGCGTCGGAGCGTCACGCCATTCTGGGCGCCATGCGTGACGGTACGCTGCGCGCGGTAGCGTCGGTAAAAGTCCTCGACGAGGGATGGGATGTGCCCAACGCCAAGCTCGGCATCGTCCTCGGCGATTCCACCCGCGGCGGCGCACGACAGCACACGCAACGCCTTGGCTGGCGCGCTACAACCTCGAGCTGGCCCGAGGCGTGCTGCGTGATGCGACGCGCGTGGAACTGCACACGCGCGGTGGCTGGCACGATGTCTTTCGCGCAGTCAAGGCGGCAGGACTCATGCACGAACTGGTGCGTGAGGGTAAACGCTATCGGTTGATACTCACCGGTCCCGCGGCTGCGTTCCTCGTGCGTCCCGCGCGCTACGGCGTGCGCTTTGCGCGCGTCCTGCCGGTGCCGGCCCGTTCACCCGGCTGGCGCGTGAACGCCGACGTGCTGCGCGAAGGACTGCCGTGTCGTGTGCAATTGCGCGGCCGTGCGCGCGCCGTGGCCACCGGTGCACCTGTCGGCACCGCGCCGCGCCGCGAGCGTTACGACTCGGCGTGGGAGCGACGCTTCGTGCGCGACTTCCGCGCGTCCTCGTGGGCCAAGGAACACGGATGGCGGCTATCGCGCGAACGCTCGCCGCTCTCGAGTGGTGGCGCGGTGTTCCTTCCGGACTTTACGCTGCGACATACCGACGGTCGTGAAGCGGCGGTGGAACTCGTGGGATTCTGGACGCCGGAGTATCTGACCGCCAAGATCGCCAAGGTGCGTGCGGCGGGAGACACGCCCTTGGTGCTCGTGGTCGCGAAGGCGCTGGCCGTGGGCGATGACGGCAGTGCGATGCAGGACGTCGGTGGGGAGCGGATACTGTGGTGCGGACAGCATCCGCGCGTGGGCGACGTGATGCGGTTGGTGGAGCGGGTGGCGCAAGCGCCGCCGAGCTGACTGCTCAGATGTCAGAGGACAGAGCTCAGTCGCCAGCATCAGCCATCAAACTGGGTATGGTGTTCGGAATTCAGCAACAACAGTGCACGGTTTCGAGCGGTTTGGTGGCGTGCGTTCCAGGCTACGTCCGGATGCGCTGCCCGCAGTTCTGCAGGGATCTTCTTCGTCGCCTCACCGATGATCTCGAAACTGCGCACACAGGCTCGCTGCAGCGTCGGATCCTCCAGAAACGCTGCTCGACTCACGCCCGCTGTGGCGGACTCCAGGTAGGCCGCCTCGTCCCGGATGTGTCGCAAGTACTCACGCGGCTCGAAGGACATCTTGCGCTTCAGCGAGGCTATACGGACGTAAGTAGGGTGACAGCGACTCAACCGTGACCAGCTCGACCCGGTGTCCAAGCCTGCCCTCAAGGAGCTCGCCGAGCGCGAGCAGCTGATCGAACGTCTTCCTGCCAGGCAGAAACTCAACCAAGACATCGACGTCGCTGTCGCTCCGCGCCTCATTCCGCTGAACGGATCCAAACAGGGCCAAACGCTTCACCCCCAAAAGGAAGATCTCCGTTTGGACCTCGGCAAGTCGGGACTGGACGTCGCTGCGTGTGAGAATTTGGGTTGTCATTCGGCAAATGTACGCGACGACCGACCGGCTGGCTGGCATCGCCTCTGAAGTCACGCTGAAGGCGCTACGTACGCTTGGCGATGTGTTACAAACCTGGTCGCCCGGAGAAGTCTATGTCCATCGTCTGGACCCGAGGGCCAAAGTCGGGATGGTCCCATGTGTTTGATCGCCGCTGACGGCTCAGAGGTCAGATGTCAGATGTCAGCTTCAGCCATCAGACTGGGTAAAGTGTTCGGAATTCAGCAACGACCGTGCACGGTTTCGAGCGGTTTGATGGCGTGCTTTTTCTCGGCTCGCGGTGAGGGCCAAATAGCTCGGAACTGTGCACGATCGTTGCTCGCGTCAACACTATACCCAGTCTGATCTCTGAGTTCTGAGCGCGCTGACCATCTGACCCCTGAAGTTCGCGCCCCACGCGCTCTACGCCATCGGCGCCCGATGCACGAACGTGTCAATGTGCTGCTGGAACGAAGCCACTTTGCCGTCCCGAAACTGCCACACGTGGGCGAAGGGCGCGGTGAAGCTCTTTCCGGTCGCCTTGAACGTGCCGCTGTAGTCGCCGAGTGCCACAACCTTATCGCCTTCGCTCACGAAATCGTGCGCGACGACCGTGAAGCCGTCCCATTCCGTGCCGAGCTTCATGAACACGTTTTCGAGCACTTCCGGCGGGCTGTTGTACACCCCGCCGTAGGGGCCACCAGCCGCCTGCGTCCAGCGGATGTCCGGTGCCATCCCACCCAGCACGGTGGGAATATCGCCGGCGGCAAAGGCAGCATACAGCGCGCGCGCAATCTCGGTATGGGCAGTCATAATGCGTTCCAGTGGGTGGTGGCTTCGTCGTGACCAAGCACGCGGCAGGCTGAACCTCGCCGCAGCACTGGAGATAGTATCGCGCGCATGTCCCGTGCGCGAGTCCGGGCGATCACGGCGGGGGCCATCACCGCGGAGGCGTCACCGACGATGCTGGGCGCGTGCCCTCGAGAATCCACCGCTGAATGCGTCGGCCGTTTCCGGCCTCGCCCGTGTACATGCGGTTCTGCGAGTCGATGGCGATCATGTGCGCGCGGATGAATTCGCCCGACTGCCGACCGGGCCGTCCGAAGCGGTCGAGAATGGCCAGGTCTTTCCGTCGCAGGATCCAGACGCGCTCGTTCGTGCCGTCGATCAAGTACAGCAGACTTTGCTCCGCGTCGCGCGAGAGCTGCAAGCTGAAGCCGCTGCCCGCGCCGCCGGTCTCCGGGCGCACGAACTTCTCCATCAGGTACTCGCCGTTCTGCCGGAACACCTGAATGCGATTGCCGCGTCGGTCGGACACGTAGAGCATTCCATCTTTGGTGCCGACGAGGCCGTGCAGGGTCGAATACTGCTGTGGCGGCGTCGCCGTGTTCACCGGGTACGAATACTTCTCCGTATCGTCAGGGCGCTTGCCGTACGCGCCCCAGTGGCGCTTGTACGCGCCGGTGGCGGCGTCGAACACGATCACGCGTTTGTTGATGTAGCCGTCGGCGATGAAAAGCTCGTTCGTTTTCGGCTCGACGTAAAAGTTCGCGGGCCCGCCCAGGTGCGTGGAGTCGTTGCTGCCCTTGTTCACCCCCGGCTCACCGATCGTCAGCACGTGCTTACCTTCCTGCGTGAACTTCATCACGTGCATGCCGTTGCTGGTGCCCATCCACACGAAGCCGTTGTGATCGATGTAGATGCCGTGCTCCTGACGGAACCACGTATAGCCGGCGCCCGGACCGCCCCACGATCGCACGACTTTGCCAGCGGCGTCCATTTCGACCACTGGCGGTGCCGGATAGCAGCAATCGGCGATAGGCGGTTTCATTGCCGCGCCGATCTCCTGATCGGTGAGACTCGACGGCATGTGAATGATCCACAGATGATCGCGATCATCCACGAAGAGCCCGCGGATGTCGCCCAGGATCCAATCGTTGGGCAGCGTCGGCGGCCATGTCGGGTCGATGACGTAGACCGGTAGTTTGTCCGCCGTTGGTGAACCGCGTGCGACCTTGGCGTTCGCGCCCTGCGTATGGGCGACGATCGGTGCCAGCAGGGATCCGGCAACAAAGGCAAGCAGTGGTACACGGGTCATGATGTGCGGAACCGGTGGAGAAAGAGGGACGGGATCACCGCAGCGTTCGCCGGCCTGGGTTCGCCACGAGCATGCTCCACATTGCTTCCCCATTGCCTATCCCGCAACAAACGAACGCCGGCCGCTCTTCATGTTGACACGTTTATGCCACGGTGGCAGCATCAGGATGTGAGAATCTCGATCCGTCTCGACGACCGCCTGCTTCGCGAGGCGAAGCTGTCCGCGGCGCGCGCCGGCCGCTCGCTGAATGAGTTCATCGAAGACGCAGTTCGTTCGGCCGTGCTCGATGACCGTCAGGCTGCCCGCGACGCTCCTATCATCCCGGTGTTTCGTGGTGGCCGAGGGTTGCACCCAGAAGTCGATCTCGAGAGTAACGCCACGCTGTTGGAAATCATGGGCGACGATCAGCGGTGATCTCGCCTGACGTCGGAGCACTTCAAGAGCACCGGCGAATGTTGGCTTCAACAAAAGAACACTCCGCGGCGAGTCAGCGCCGCCGCTGCTGCGCCGCCAGCCACGCGATGGCCGCACGTGAGATCCACTCGTGCTCACCCTCGAACAGCGTGAGGCGCGACGCGCCCGCCGTGCGCCGCACGTGGATCGTGCGGCCGAACATCGTGTCCGCCGCTGGTACCGGCGTGCCGTACTGCCCGCGCATCATCGCCTCGATCTCCGCATTCGACAGTACCTCCGGCGCAATCGCCCGGAACGCGTTGAGCGTGTGCCGCGGTGACACCACCGTATCGTGCACGCCGGCCGCGAGGTCGAGCGGTACGCGCAGCTTCGGGCTCAAGTAGCGCAGTGGCGCGCGCGCCGCATAGGCCGCGGCGATGGTCGCGCTCTCGCGTGGCGTTCCGCCGAAGCAGCCGCGCATCATGCGCCCGTACTCGTCCGTCGGGTGCTCGCCGTTCCACGCAGCCAGGTCGCTGATGCCGACCCACGCGCTCGCCGCGGCCCATTGGGCAGGATACCGCGACGCCATCAGCATCGTCATGAAGCCGCCGCCGGAGCGGCCCAGCAGGTAGATGCGTGTACTGTCCACCGCGTAGTGCGCGCGAACCCAGGCGACGGCATCGAGGATGTCCTGCTGCGCCACGTCCGATCCGCATGCCAACGGCGTCTCGCTTCGCCCACGAAAATTGGGCGAGAGCAGCAGCCACCCGCGCGCGTCCGCCTCGGCTTCCACCGTGGAGTCGCGCTGATCGAGATCGAAGCTCCACGTGTGCAGCATGACCGCAAGTGGACGGCGGCCATTCGCCGAGGGCGTGGGCGCCGCTGGCATCACGAGCACGGATGGCTGCAGCGTCGAATCGGCCGTGCTCCGGATCTCCACACGATGTCGGCCAGGGGCGTTCGGAGCCTGCGCCCGGCCCGTGCTCGGCGCGATGGCCGCGAGAAGCGCTAAGGCGACGCCGAACAGCGTGGACGACCGATGCAAACAGTTCATGTGGATTGCGCGGTGCGGAGAAGGTCATCGAAGGACGGCGGCTGAGAGCAGATGATAGCATCCGAGCGGCTGTGGGTCACGCTTCCGAGCCACTCGCGCCCTTGCGCCCTACTCGGCCCCGCGCGAGCGATCGCAGATGCACGCACGCCGAAACCTCGAGCAGCGCGCCGGCTGGGCATCGGGCTGTTGCGCGGCCATATTTGGGCGGAGTGGCTCACGGCGTTGGTCACGTCGTCGTTCATTCCCATCGAGTGCTATGAGATCGCGAAAGGCGCGACCGTGTGGAACGTGGCGCTGCTGCTCGTGAACAGTGCCATCGTGGTGTATCTGGTGCGGCATCTGCGCCGGCGCTCACGTGCTTGCTGAGGCGGCAGGTACGGCCGCATTCTTCCACAACTCTGATCGAAGCTCCCCCGCCGCTTCCCTCGCGCCCGCCGCATGACCGCTCTCGAGCAGCTGAACGTCGCCCTCGCCCACAGCTATCACCTGTCGCGTGAACTCGGCGAGGGAGGCATGGCCACCGTGTACCTCGCGCGCGATCTCAAGCACGAGCGCGACGTGGCCATCAAGGTGCTCAAGCCGGAACTCGGCGCCGTGCTCGGCGTGGAACGGTTCCTGAGCGAGATTCGCGTCACGGCCAATCTGCAGCACCCCAATCTCCTGCCGCTGTTCGAGAGCGGAGAGGCGGGCGGTCTGCTGTTCTACGTCATGCCTTTTGTGGACGGGGAAACGCTGCGCGCCCGCCTCGAGCGCGAGAAGCAGCTGCCCGTGGACGAAGCCGTGCGACTTGCGGTGGCCATCGCGCAGGCGCTCGACTACGCGCATCGCCGTGGCGTCATCCACCGCGATCTCAAGCCGGAAAACATCCTGCTCGCCGACGGTCAGCCGCTGGTGGCGGACTTCGGCATCGCACTCGCCGTGAGCAAGGCCGGCGGACAGCGCGTCACGCAGACCGGGCTCTCGCTCGGCACGCCGCAGTACATGAGCCCCGAGCAAGCTACCGGTGACCGCGCAGTGGATGCGCGCACCGACATCTACTCGCTGGGCGCCATGACGTACGAGATGCTCACTGGCGAGCCGCCGCACATAGGTGGCACGGCGCAGGCGATCATCGCGCGCCTCATGACCGAAGACGTGCGGCCGCTTACCGTGCTGCGGCGCAGCGTGCCCGCCGCGGTGGATGCCGCGGTACGTCACGCCCTCGAGAAGCTCGCGGCCGACCGGTTTGCGACTGCCGGTGAGTTCGCGCTCGCGCTGCAAGGGAAAGGCGACGCGGCGACGATCGCGCGCTATTTGGCGGCCGCTGAGGGCACCACGGCCAGCGCCGGTGGCCGCCGGGTGTGGCGCGAAGCCGCCGCGTGGGTCGTGGCCGCCGGCGCCCTTGCTGCATTGGCGTTCGCCAGCATCCGGGAGCCTGCGACAACAGAGACGCCTGTGGTGCGCGCGAAGATCGACCCGCCACCCGGCGAACGGATCATGCTCGGCGGCTTTCCTATCGCGCTCTCGCCTCTCGGCGACCAGATGGCGTATGTCACGCAGAGCACCGCCGGCTATCGCACCGTCGTGCAGCGCGTGGGGGAG
>Ga0209591_10004680_pt1 | contig 15417 bp, 11 predicted proteins | sample MAT01_FD_187207 | JGI IMG/M metagenome (GOLD analysis project Ga0209591, IMG submission 187207) | Freshwater microbial communities from Lake Fryxell liftoff mats and glacier meltwater in Antarctica - MAT-01 (SPAdes) (version 2) | ecosystem: Environmental > Aquatic > Freshwater > Ice > Liftoff... | reverse complement strand
CTGCTTCTGTTTCCGGATCGAGCGGTCCTGTTGGAACCTTGGTTGCGGGGAGGCGATCCGTCGCACTCACGTCCACGGTCGGGGCCGCCTCATTCGGCCGGGTGAATTTCGACGACGCCATCGGCGCCGGGCCCGAGGCAGGAGCCGAGTTCGGGCGTGACATCAGGACACCTTCGGCCCCAGGTTTGGAGGTCCCAGGCATCATCACCGGGAAGTTCGGGAAGTTCGGTACCGCGGTAGAGCCGGACGAATCCACCGACCGCGGCGGAGTCAGCGGTTCGCCTGTCGGGTCCTTGGACTTATCGTCCCGCTGGACATTGAATCGCGGCGAGCCCTTGGGCTTCGTCGGCAGCAGCACGGGCACCGTCAGATACTTGCGCTGATCCGTCGCCAGGGCCACGTCCGTGCCGTACTGGAATCCCAGGAAATAGTCCTGGATCAAGGAGTGCCCGTCGGCGTTCAGATACTTGTTTCGGGTATACTTCTTGGGCGGCACGGCCGATGGCTGGGCGTTGCCGCCCCGGTCGAGGTATTCCGAGAAGCCATTCACGAAGCCGTCGTGGAACTCGGCGGTGAACATGCACCGGGGATACTGGCAACGAACTTCCTGCCAGGCGAGCCGGGCTTCGGAGCGCAGATCATGGTGGCGGCAGATCTGCTCCGTGAGTTGCAGCGGTTCGTTGAGCAAGTTCTTCGCGGTGTAATAGTAGATGTTGCAGCCCCCTGCGAAGGGCGCGACACTGGCGATGAGAAGTAGCGTCTTGAATCGCATGACCATCCCCGCGGATGTACGGTAAGCCACCGACCCGGAGTCAGGGCCGTCTGGGGTAACTATCGGCTTGCGCGGAGTTCCGAATTGACCGGAGATGCGGATTTTGCCCCCTTTGCGGATGCGATCAGGCTTAGCATTTGGCAAGATGGGGTAGCTTTTTCGGGTCGTGCCCAGCAAAGGGGAACCGATTCCAACGAAATGAACGGTCCGCGGGGAATTACTCGACCTGCAGAGCCGACAGAGGCAAGAATCTCCTTACGTTGATGACAAGCTTTCCGAGGGAGTTCAAAAATGGCGAAGGCAAAACCGAAGGCGGCGATGAAGCCCGCCGCGAAGAAGCCACCGGCCAAGCCGGCCCCGGCCGCGAAGAAGCCCACCAAGCCCGTGGCCAAGCCCGTGGCCAAGATTGCGGCGAAGGTTGCGGCAAAGAAGCCGGTTGCGAAGAAGCCTGCCGCGAAGAAGCCGACGGCCAAGCCGGCCCCGGTTGCGAAGAAGGCCGCCAAGCCCGTGGCGAAGCCCGTGGCCAAGATTGCGGCGAAGGTTGCGACTAAGCCGAGCCCCGCGCCGAAGAAGAAACCGGTGGCCAAGAAGCCCGCCGTGAAGAAGGCCCCCGTGGAGGCTCCGGTCGTCGCGCCCGTGCCAGCTCCCGCTCCGGTGGAAGAGATTCTCACACCGGCACTGAAGATTGCGGAGATACCTGAGGCCGAGGCCGAACCCGAGGCCCAACCCGAGTCCAATCCCGAGCCAGCCCCCGAGTCGACGTACGAACCCGAGCCTGGTCCTTCCTGGGACGATCCGCCACCACTTTAAACGAACCTTGACAATGTCACCATCCAACCGGACGGCGGGGAACTCCCCGCCGTTTTTTCATCGACGCTTCACAGTCAGTCCTCTCGTTTCCCCGGGCCGAGTTGATCGTGCCGTTCGACGCGTAGGATGCAGGCATGAACTCACCTCTCACTTACCTGCACGGCCGATTCGTTCCGTTCGCGGAGGCGTCGCTGCCCCTGCACGATGCCGGCTTCGTCTCGGGTGCAACGATCGTCGACAACGCTCGCACCTTCCGCCACAGGCTATTTCGCTTTGCGGACCACCTCGCGCGATTCCGGCGGGACTGCGAAATGTGCTACGTTCCCCTTCCCGCGAGCGATGCGGAGCTTACCGCGGCCGCGGAGGAACTCGTCGCCCACAACGCCAAGCTGCTGCCACGGGGCGGGGAGTTGCAACTCGTCACCTTCGCGACGCCAGGGCCGCTGGGCGTTTACCTCGGCGAAGCGGCCAACGGCCCGCCGACGCTGGGGATGGTCACTTACCCGTTGCCGTTCGCGAGGTATCGGCGATTCTTCACGGAAGGCGTCACACTCGCAGGCGTGGGGAAGCAATCCCAGGCGGACGATGACCTGCTGAATCCCCGCGTGAAGCATCGCAGTCGGCTCTTCTGGCACATCGCGGAGCGACGCCTTCGTGATCCCAAATTTCCCTCCTGTGATCCCACCTCCGTCCCCGTGGTGATGAATCATCTCGGCCTCGGCGACACCGCTATCGGATCGATTCTCGCGTGCAAGGAGGGCACCGTTTTCCAGACGGACTGGGGCCTGCTGCAAACAAGCGTCAGTGCCAAGGTCGTCTGCGAATTGTGCCAGTCCCTGAGCATCGGATACGGCATCGGGCCGATCGACTATCCCTCGCTGTGCGACATCGCGAGAGAGGAACCTTCGCCGCCAAGCGAGGTCTTGCTGACAGGAACCGCATTCTGCCTCGCAGGAGTGCGACAACTCGATCCCGCCGTCGGCGGACGACAGTATCCCTGGCCCGGCCCCGTCTATCTGAAGCTGCTCGCCGCGTGGAACGACATGGTCGGTGTCGACATCGCCGGCCAGATTCTCAGCAGCGAGTGAAGAACGGCGTGTCGAAATCTTGCGACTCGCCGCCCTTCACTCGCCACTCGCTACTCCTCGGCTATAGAACACTCCTCATCGACCCGGCTTCACTCCACCCGCGAGTTTCCCCATGTCCGCTGATCCCTGGTTCCAGACGCTCTTCGCCGACCGCATTGGCGGGGCCAACTACGGCAAGGGCACCGAGATCTACAAGTTCGAGAAGATCAAGCGAGCCAAGCGCAAGGCCCTCGCGGACTATCCGGACCGCAAGCTCCTCGACTTCGGCATCGGCGAGAACGACGACATGGCCGCCGCCAACGTGCGCGAGGCTCTCAAGGCCGAGGCGGACAAGGTCGAGAACCGTGGCTACGCCGACAACGGCATCCAGAACTACAAGGACGCCGCCGCCGAGTTCATGCAGCGACAGTTCGGCGTCACTCTCGATCCGGTGAACGAGATCTGCCACTGCATCGGATCGAAGCCGGCGTACGCGATGCTGCCCGCCTGCTTCATCAACCCCGGCGACGTCACGCTCATGACCGCCCCGGGCTATCCCGTCGCGGGAACGTGGACACGCTACCTCGGCGGCGAGGTCGTTCGCCTGCCGTTGCTGGAGAAGAACGGCTTCTTCCCGGATCTCGATGGCCTGTCAGACGACCACAAGAAGCGGGCCAAGCTCCTTGTCATCAACTATCCCAACAGCCCGACCGGGGCAGTGGCGACGAAGGAGTTCTACAGGCGCGTCGTCGACTTCGCCCACAAGCACAAGGTCGTGATCGTGCAGGACGCCGCTCACATCCTTCTGAGCTACAACGGCGAACCTCTGAGCTTCCTCCAGGTGGACGGTGCGAAGGATGTCGGTGTCGAAGTGCACTCGATGTCCAAGGGATACAACATGATCGGCTGGCGGCTGGGCTTCGTGGCTGGCCATCCGAAGATCGTGCAGGCCTACGCGGATGTGAAGGACAACAGCGATAGCGGCCAGTTCATGGCGATCCAGCACGCCGCCGCCGCGGCGCTTCGCGATCCGCAGATCCCGCTCGACGTGAAGATCAAGTACCAGCGCCGCCTGGAGAAGCTGGTGGCCGCCCTCAAGCAGGTCGGCTTCAATTGCAAGATGCCCGGCGGCACGTACTTCCTGTACACGAAGTCCCCCGTCGCCGCGGGCGATCGCAGCTTCGCGAACGCGGAGGAAGCGTCGCAATATCTCATCACCGAGCAGAGCGTCTGCTGCGTCCCCTGGGACGATGCCGGCCCTTACCTGCGGTTCTCGGTGACGTACATCGCGAAGGATGAGAACGAAGAAGACACCCTGATGGCCGAGACGGTGACTCGCCTGAAGGGGATGAAGCTTCGCTTCGAATGACGTGAGAAGGCGAGCGGCGTCGCAGGTGACGCCGCTCGCCAGAGTGCCACGCCTCACTTCCCCACGTTCACCCACTTCTGGCCCTTGGCGCTCTCCAGCACGGCGTCCAGGATCGACTGCGTTTCCAGGGCGTCGCGGAAGGTCGGGCTCGCGGGCTTGCCAGTCTCCAGGCCCTGGATGAAGTCCGCAACCTGGTGCGTGAAGCTGACGTCGTAGCCGACGGAGAGGCCAGGAACCCACCACTTGTTCATGTACGGATGCTCGGCTTCGCCGTTCTTGTCGGTGCCGTTGTCCGTCACGTGGATCGACTTCCAGCCGCGGATCTTGCCTTCGTCCTTGTAGTCGAACATCTGCAGGCGGTGCAGGTCGTGGAGATCCCACGCCAGACTGGCGTCCTCGCCGTTGATCTCAAAGGTGTACAGGGCCTTGTGGCCGCGGGCGTAGCGGGTGCTCTCGAAGTTGGCGAGAGAGCCGTTCGCGAAGCGCCCCATGAAGGTGCAGGCGTCATCGATGCCGACCTTCTCGACCTTGCCTGTGAGGGTGTGCAGCCGTTCCTTCACGAACGTCTCGGTCATGGCGCAGACGCTGTCCATGGAGCCATTAAGCCAGACGGCCGTGTCGATGCAGTGGGCGAGGAGGTCGCCGCTGACGCCGCTGCCAGCCGCGGCGACGTCCAGCCGCCACAGGCCCTGGCCGCCCTGCGGCAGGTCGGCCTTGATCGTCCAGTCCTGGAGGAACTTGGCCCGATAGTGGAAGATCTTGCCAAGCCGGCCTTCCTCGATGAGCTTCTTCGCCAGCGTCACCGCGGGGATGCGGCGGTAGTTGTACCACACCATATTGGCGACCTTCGCCTTCTCGACGGCGGCCACCATCTCGTTGCCCTCGGCCGTGTTCATCGCCAGGGGCTTCTCGCACAGGATCATCTTGCCAGCCCGGGCCGCGGCGATGGCGATCTCCTTGTGCAGATTGTTCGGCGTGCAGATATCGACGACGTCGATGTCCTTGCGGTCGAGCAGCTTTTTCCAGTCGGTCTCGATGCTCTCGTAACCCCACTGATCCGCGAACTTCTGGATCTCGTCCTTGTTGCGAGCGCAGGCGGCCCTGAGCACCACCTGGTGTTGCGACGGGAAGAACTGGCCGACCTGCTTGTACGCATTCGAGTGAGCCCGGCCCATAAAGCCGTAGCCGATCATGCCGACGTTAAGCGTCTTCTTCGCCATGGAGAGGATCCTTGGAGGAGTACGTAAGAGGGTGATCTCGGCGAATAGTCTATCGCCAGGGGCCTTCGTCCGCATCGGTTCGATCCGCAGAAGTCCGCGAAGCCAGCAGGTCCTAACAGAAGTCCCCGGGCGGACGGACGCGGCTTCGGTTGACAAAGCCTGACGCAGCAATCATGATGACTGCACGTCATGAAGTGCAGAATCCTCCCACCACTGTCCATTCTCCTGATCCTGGTGCAAGCCGGGCTAACGGTGGGGCACTGCCACGAGGTGGGTTGCGACTCGCCCAACCAAGGCGCCAAGCACATTCATCTGGATCACCTTCTCGATTGGGGATCTGCCCCAACGGAGGACGATCACGACGGCCCGGAGCACGATAGCTGGACCGTGAGCGACGTCGGCCCGATGACGCTACCGGCCTCCACTGGGTTGGATGAGGAGTCGTCCTCCCTTCTCTTTCACTCGGAAGTCTGTCTCGAACTTACTGCGAATCGCTTCACGGTAAGGCCGCCTCATCCGCCTCCTCGCGTGGCACCATCCTGTCCACGTTATCTCACGCTTCGCACCCTTCGCATTTAAGCCCCGTTGCGGCTGCTGATCGCTGCGCGCCAGATCTCGCGCACGCGGTCTCTCATTTCCCGCTCCTGCTTTTTGAGTCCGCCGACGAGGATCTTCTCATGCGCCGCCGATGGGTGTTGATCGTTTTGGGTTCCCTCGCGGTCGCCGGGATCGCGGGAGGCGTCCTCGTGGGGGTGAACCACTATCGCCAATCGGGGAGCGATCCGGCCGCGGCCACGAAGGCGTCGGCGGCCGTCCCCGAACTGACTGCGGTCACTCTGAAGGACGAATCGATTCGCGGCCTGGGCCTGAACGTTCAGCCGGTCAAGCTTCGCGATTATCCGCGGTCGCTCGACGTCCCGGGCTCCGTGGTGGACCTGCCGGGACACTGTGATTACAGCGTCTCCGCTCCGGTCGCGGGCGTGGTGTCGCAGGTCTCCGCGTTGCCGGGGGACATCGTGAAACCGGGCCAACCGCTGTTCACGATCCGCCTCGTCGGGGAAGCGATGCAGCTTGCCCAGAGCGAACTTTACAAGGCCTCGGAGGAACTGCGGCTCGATCAAGAACTGATGGCACGCCTGGAACAATCGCGGGGCTCCGTTCCCGAGTCGCGGTCCTTCGAGGCACGCCAGCAGCTACGGCGGCACGAGGCCGCGGTGAAGTCGCACCGGAACGATCTCCTCGCGCGCGGGCTCTCCGCGGAACAGGCCGATAGCGTTCAGACCGGCACCTTCGTTGCACAGATCACGGTGAAGGTGCCAGAACCGCCAGCCGCCCATCTCACGCACACAAAGGAGGGCACCACGGACCCGGCGTTCACTTACGAGGTCCAGGATCTCAAGGTGAAGCTCGGCACCCAGGCCACGGCGGGCGAGGTCGTGGTGGTGCTTGCCAATCATCACAAGCTCATGATCGAGGGCCGCGTCTTCGATTCGGAAGCAGGGCTAGTGGCGGCGGCGGCGAACACCGGGCAGGACATCGAGGTCGATTTCCCCGGCATCGATCCGACGGCCTGGCCGCTGGAGAAGCCCAGGTTCACGATTCGCTCGCTGGGCAACACCATTGACCCGGCGAGTCGGACGCTGCCGTTCTTTGTGCCCCTGGAAAACCAGAGCAAGTCTTACCTGCGTGATGGCAAGCCCTACCTGATCTGGCGTTACCGCCCCGGGCAGCGTGTCCGCCTGCGCGTGCCCACCGCGTTGATGGACGAAGTGTACGTGGTGCCGCTCGGCGCCGTGGTGAAAGATGGCGTGGAGAGTTTCGTCTATCGCCAAAGTGGCGAGATGTTTCAGCGGCGGCCGGTCCGTGTGCTCTACGAGGATCGCCTGAACGCCGTGCTCGCGAACGACGGCGGAATCAGCGATGGGCAGTATGTGGCGACGGAAAACGCCGCCGCCCTCGAACGTGCCCGCAAGGCAGCCCAGGCCAAGCTTTCCAAAGGCGGGGCCAAGCCCGGCGGCCATTTCCACGCCGACGGAACCTACCACGCGGGAGGCGATGACGACTGATGCTTGATCCTATTATTCGTGCCGCCCTTCGCTACCGCGTGCTCGTGGTCATGCTCGCCCTCGCGGCAATGGGCTATGGCACTTTCCTCGCGACGCAGATGCCGATCGATGTCCTCCCCGACCTCGACCGACCTCGCGTCGCGCTCATGACCGAGTGCCCCGGCCTGGCCTCCGAGGAAGTGGAAGCGCTCGTGACGACGCCGATCGAGTCGGCGATGCTTGGCTCCAACGGCGTGACCATGGTGCGAAGCCAATCCGTCGCCGGGCTCAGCATTGTCTTCGTCGAATTCGACTGGGCGATCGAACTTCGCACCGCCCGGCAGACGGTGCAGGAACGCCTTGCCACCGTCATGGGCTCACTGCCCCCGGGCATCGAAGTGCACATGACGCCGCCGGGCTCCGTGCTCGGCCAGATTCTGCAGGTCGGCTTTGTCTCGACAACAGGCGCCACGAACCCGATGGAGCTTGGCACCATCGCGATGTGGGACGTTCGCCCACGATTGCTGCGAATCCCGGGCGTCGCGGAAGTCTTCGTCGCGGGTGGTGATCGCAAGCAGTACCAGGTGTTGCTGAATCCGGACGCGATGCGTGAGTTCAACGTCAGCGTGAAGCATGTGGAAGAGGCCCTCCGCGCGAGCAATCTGAACGCCACCGGCGGCCTGGACATCCGCGGCGATGCCGAGCGGCCCATCCGCATTCTCGCTCGGCTTGGGCCTGATCCGAAGAAGGTCATCGCGGATCTCAATCGCATTCCCGTTCGCACCACGCCCCAGCGTGTGATCCTTCTCGAAGGCGTCGGCCGGGTCGTCGAAGGCCCTGCGGTCAAGCGTGGCGACGCCAGCGTGAATGGGGTGCCGGGCATCGTGCTCACCGTGATGAAGCAGCCCCATGCGGACACGCGTGCCGTCACAGATGCGGTCTTCGCTGCCATCCGCGATCTCGAGCCCTCGCTGCCGAAGGACCTCTCGGTGAACTACGAGCTGTTCCGCATGAAGAACTTCATTGATCGCGGCATCTCGAACATTGGAGAAGCCCTGATTCTGGGGGCCGGGCTGGTGCTCGTCGTGCTGACGCTCTTCTTGATGAATGTCCGCACCACGTTCATCAGCCTCACCGCGATCCCGATTTCGCTGGCGATCACCGTCATCGTCTTCCGGGCCATCGGCAAGGTGACAGGTGTCGAACTCTCCATCAACGTCATGACTCTCGGCGGCATCGCCGTCGCCATGGGCGAACTCGTCGACGACGCCATCGTGGATGTTGAGAACATCTTCCGTCGACTCCGCGAGAACGCCTCTTCCGCCACGGCACAATCACCGCTGCGAGTCGTTTACGAAGCGAGCCGCGAAGTTCGTGGAGCCATTGTCTTCGGGACGTTCGTCGTCATCCTCGTCTTCTTGCCGCTCTTCGCGCTGGACGGCATCGAAGGCCGGCTCTTCGCGCCGCTGGGCCTGGCGTACATCGTTTCCATCTTCGCCTCGCTGGTCGTGTCGCTCACCGTCACGCCGGTGCTGTCGTCGTACCTCCTGGCGAACTCGCGTGCGATCCATCGCACGGGCGATGGCCCTCTCCTGGGCCTCCTCAAAACGCTGGCGAAGCCCCTGGTCCGGTTCAGCATGAAGCGAGCCGGGACGCTGCTTCTGCTCACCTGGCTGGCGGCGGGGGCCGCGGTCTGGCTGGCCTCCAGGCTCGGAGCGGACTTTCTTCCTCCGTTCGACGAGGGAAGCGTGCAGTTGAACGTCTCGATCCCCGTCGGCTCCTCGCTCGAAGCCTCCAACTCGACGGCAGCAATCGTGGATCGCAAGCTTGGCTCGCTTCGCAAGACGGAAGCAAATCCAACAGGCCTGATCCTGAACTTCAGCCGCAAGACCGGCAGGGCCGAACGCGATGAGCACACCGAGCCGGTGAACCGCAGCGAGTACATCCTCAGCGTGAACCCTGACAGCGGCCTGAGCCGGGAAGAGATTTTGAAGCGACTCCTCACCGATCTTCGCGAGACGCTGCCGGGCGTCGATTTCGAGGCCGAGCAACCGATCGTGGATATGATCAGTCACTCGATCTCGGGCGTCGCGGCCCAGATCGCGATCAAGATTTACGGAGAGGACATCGAACAACTCCGCCGGGCCGCGGAGCAGGTGAAGAATGCGATCGCCAGCACGCCCGGCCTGGTGCCACCCGTCGTCGAAGCGCAGGAGATGACGGACGAAGTGCACGTCCGCCTCCGCCCCGCGGACCTCGCCTTCCACGGCCTCACGCGCGAGGACGTCGCCGGCACCGTGCAGACCGCCCTTCAAGGGCAGGTGGTCTCGCAAGTCGTCGATGGCCCACGCCGCTTCGATCTCCTCGTGAAGCTCGACGATCCTTACCGCACGGACCTCTCCCGGCTCGGCCAGCTTCGCATCGATCAGCCCGACGGCAAAAGCGCCGTCATGCTCGGCGAGGTCGCCACCATCAGCGACGGCAGCGGCCCGAACACCGTGAACCGCGAGAACGCCCGTCGGCGGATCGTCATCCGCTGCAACGCCCGCAGCCGGGACCTTGCTTCGCTCGTCGGCGAGCTTCGCGAACGTGTCGAGACCCAGGTGAAGCCAATTCTGCCCAAGGGATACTACATCGAATTCAGCGGCCAGTTCGAGAGCCAGCAACGGGCCACCCGGCTTATCGTCGTGCTCGCTCTCATTTCGGTCGTGGGCATGTTCGCGGTGCTGATGGTGCTCTTCCCGTCGCCCCGGATCGTCTTCCAGATCCTCAACGCGCTACCCACCGCGTTCATCGGCGGCGTGCTAGCCCTCGCAATCACGGGGCAGACGCTAACCGTCGCGAGCCTTGTCGGGTTCATCTCGCTGGGCGGCATCGCAGTCCGCAATGGCATTTTGCTCGTCTCGCACTATGTCTACCTGCTGAAGGTGGAAAACGAGGAGTTCTCCCAGGAGATGATCGTTCGCGGCAGCATGGAACGCCTGGCCCCGGTGCTGATGACGGCCCTCACCGCGGGGATCGCCCTGGTGCCCTTGGTGCTTGGCGGCCATCAACCTGGGCGGGAAATTCTCTATCCTGTCGCCACGGTGATCCTCGGCGGCCTGATCACCGCGACGTTCTGTGAGTTCCTGATCCACCCCGGCCTCTTCTGGCGGTTCAGCGGCCGCGACGCCGAGAAGCTGGCGAAAACCCGTCGGCACGACTGGTGATGTCTTTTCCTTTGCTCCCCAGGAGATTCCTGATGAAACGCAAGGCGATCGCCGTGATCACACTTTCCGTCTGCCTCGCTGTTCTCACCGGTTGCGGTGACAAGCCGAAGACGCAGCCCAGCGCGTCCACGGCCACGCCGGGCGCGGCCACGCCCAAGCCCGGATCGGAGGAGAAGGACGATCACGACCACGGCGCCGGACCGCACAAGGGCACCATCGGCGAGTTCGGCAGCAAGCACATCGAGTTCGTCGTCAATCACGACACGAAGGAAGCGACCATTTACATCCTCGGCGGCGACGCGGTGAAGCCCTCGCCGATCAAGGCGGAGAAGATCACGCTCACGATCAAGGAGCCAGCCTTCAAGGTGGAGTTGAAGGCCGTGCCGGACAAGGACGACCCTGCCGGGAAAGCCTCGCGATTCGTGGGCAAGGATGACCGCTTCGGTGTGAAGCAAGAGTTCGCGGGCGAGGTGGACGCCCTCGACGACACGAAGCCGTACCATGGCGATTTCGAGGAGAAGGACGAGAAAGCCGCGAAGGAAAAGAAGAAGTAACGCTCGCAGATCCCGATTCCCGATGTGCCGGTCCACGAACCAATTCGCGGGCCTCCGCACGTTTGTTCACCGCGTAGAGTCAAGGTATCAACAACTGTCCGAGCACTGAGCGAGCCGACTCGTCGCACACCTGTTGATTCCAGCGCCGACCCTCCCACCCTCTGGTGGAATCATGTCGAAAGCTGGAATCACTTCCTTCTCGAGTTTAACGTCATGACCACACTCGATTTGTGAATCGAGCGGTGACTGGAATCACGTCCGGTCACCGACCAGAAAGCGTCTATGGTTCTGGTTCAGTTGACAGAGGTTGAAACGGAAATCCCGACAATTGTGGACTCGCCAGCCCTCAGGCGCGACGCGGCGAGCTCTCAGCGCGAGTTGCCGAACACCAGCGACATCATCTCCGAGCGTGTCGACGGGTTGGTCTTCACGATGCCTCGGACGGCACTGGTGATCGTCATGGCTCCGGGCTTGCGGACGCCGCGGATCGTCATGCAACTGTGGCTCGCTTCGATGATGACGCCGACGCCGCGAGGGGCCAGTTCTTTCATGATGAGATCCGCGAGTTCCTCGGTCATGCGTTCCTGCACCTGCGGCCGTCGTGCAATCGCATCCACCACGCGAGCCAGCTTCGAGAGGCCCACGACCTTGCCGTCCGGCAGGTAGCCGATGTGAGCCTTGCCGATGAATGGCAGCAGGTGATGCTCGCAGCAGGATGCGAACTCGATGTCCTTGACCAGCACCATCTCGTCGTGCTTCTGGGTGAAGGTCTTCTGGAGGAACACCGCGGGATCTGAATGCAGCCCCGCGAAGATCTCGGTATACATCCGGGCCACGCGGTCTGGCGTTTCCAGCAATCCCTCGCGATCAGGATCCTCACCGACGGCAAAAAGGATCTCTCGAACCGCGTTTCGGATCCGCTCGTGATCCACCGGGCAGCCGGCCGCGAGGCGTGCGAGATCCGTCAGGGCAAGGTCGCCATTGATTGCGGAAGTGTTCACGTCGGCTCCGAAGCCTGTTGCGGGTTCAAGTCACGGAGTGCAACCGTCACCGCATTCTACCGAATCCGCACAACCAGCGAGTTGCATCTCGCTTCAGATCCGGGAAGATAACGGCATCGTTCCTGCACATTCGGAGCTTCTCCCATGTTCGATCCCTCCTCGCCGCTGGCTCGCCGAGATCTCCTGGCGTTCTCCGCAGCCGCGGGCTCCGCGTTCCTCGCCGGGCCGGTTGTGTCAGGTGCGGACGTTGCGAAGCCGGCCGCCGGGAAGAAGTACCCTTTCAAAAAGTCGATCAACCTGTGGGCCTTTCCGTACCCGCAGAAGATGTCCCTGGAGCAGTGCCTGCGGCTTGCCAGGGACGCAGGGTTCGACGGCATCGAACTTAACTACGACCTCGACAGCGATCTGTCGCCGAGGAGCGGGCCGAAGGAGTTCGCGGAGATTCGACGGCTCGCGGAGAAGATCGGCATCGCCATCAGCGGCATGTGCTCGTTCCTCTTTTGGCCTTATCCACTGACCAGCCATGATCCCGCGAAGCGCCAGCGAGGCCTGGAACTCGCTGGCAAGATCACCGAGGCGGCCGCGGCGCTCGGCACCGAGAACGTGCTCGTGGTGCCCGGGGCGGTGCACATTCCCTGGCGAACCGACTACGAACCCGTGCCCAACGACCTCTGCGACAAGCGGGCCCGCGAGGCCGTCGGCAAGCTGCTGCCGCTGGCGGAGAAGCTGAAGGTGTGCCTCAACATCGAGAACATCTTCTTCAACGGCTACCTCATGACCCCTGGCGAGATGGCGGACTTCGTCGACTCCTTCAAGAGCGAGCACCTCAAGGTCCACTTCGATACCGGCAACATCATGATGTTCCAGTTTCCCGAGCACTGGATCGCCCAGCTTGGCAAGCGGATCAAGAACGTCCACCTGAAGGAGTTCACCAAGAAGGGCACCGATTACTCGCTGGAATCGTTCCGCCCGCTGCTCGATGGCACGACCAACTGGCCCGCCGTGCTGGAAGCCTTCGACACCACCGGCTACCGCGGGTACCTGACATTTGAGTACTTCCACCCGTACGCCCACTGGCCCGAGGCACTGGTGTATCAGACTGCCGATTCGCTGGACCGGATGCTGGGGTTGAAGTGAGGCTATTGCCAGTCAAGTTTCCGAGACCACTCATTCAAGGCCAGGAAAGCCGCCTGCGGCGAAGCGTTGTCGAGTGCGGTCACAGGTGAACGATCTTCACAACGCTACGCCGCAAGCGGCTGAAAACCGTCAGTTCCCACCCTACACGAAAAGGTGTGCGTTATCCGAGCAACCTTCTTCCCTCCGCGACCACCGCGCGGAAGCGGGTGAGCATCGCCTCGTTCACGGTCGCGCACTGGCTCACGACCTTCTCGGCCCAGTCGAGGTACTCGAGCAAGCGATCCTTGCTCCAGTCCGCGGGCGGGCCATGGGTGAGGTCGCCGCAGTTTGCGGTCTTGTCCGCGATCTTGATCAGCGTGGCCCCCGGTGATAATTCCCTCGCGTGGCTGATCTGCCGCAGCTTTCGCTCCGCCTTGGGCAAGCTCTTGTCGTCGGTCACTTCCTCCACATATTCGCAGACCCTGGTGCCGAACGCAGCGATCAGTTCCTCGCGAGTCGTCTCGGTGTCCTCGATCGTGTCGTGGAGCACCGCGGCGATCAGCACGTCCTCATCGTGAACGCCGCCGACGTTCGCGAGGATGCGGGCCACCGTGATCGGGTGGTTGATGTACGGGGCCTGGTCGCCGCTCTTGCGTCGCTGGTGGCGATGCTTGTACGCGGCGAACTCCAGGGCAAGAAACAGGCGGGCGGCGTTCATGAATGGGCTCCGAAGTGGGTCGATGATCTCAGTTTACGGCATGGCCGTGATGTCGCACCGGTCCTATCTCAACGAGGTTATTCTTCACGCTCTCCCTTTCAGGTCATGTGCCATGCCCGAACGCGTCCTCGTCACCGGCGGCGCCGGCTATCTCGGCAGCGTTCTCTGCGAACATCTGCTTGACGCCGGCTATCAGGTGACGGCCATTGACAACCTCATGTTCGGCCAGGAATCGCTGTTCCACCTTTGTGCCCGCCCGGCCTTCGATTTCATCCGTGGCGATGTGCGTGACGAAGCCCTCATGAAGAAGGCGATCCTCAACGCGGACGTGATCCTGCCGCTGGCCGCCATCGTCGGCGCCCCGGCCTGCGATCGCGACCCCATCCTGACGGACGCCGTGAACGTCGGTGCGATTCGGACCCTGCTGAAATATCGCAGCCCGAAGCAACTGATCGTCTTCCCGGTCACGAACAGCGGTTACGGCACCAAGAGCGGCGACGTCTTCTGCACGGAAGAAACGCCTCTGGAGCCGATCTCGCAGTATGGCCGGACGAAGATGCAAGCCGAGGCCGAGGTGCTCGCCACGCCCAATGCCCTCACCTTCCGCCTCGCCACGGTCTTCGGCCTCTCGCCGAGGCTGCGGATCGACCTGCTCGTGAATCATTTCGTGTACACCGCTGTCAACGACGGGTACATCGTGATCTTCGAGAAGGACTTCAAGCGGAACTTCATCCACATTCGCGACGTTGCGGATGCCTTCCTGCATGCGATCAAGAACCGCGATCGCATGGTGGGCAAGGCGTACAACGCCGGGCTGGACGCTGCCAATATCTCGAAAGCGGAACTCGCGATGAAGATCAAGGAGCATGTGCCGAGGTTCTTCGTACACTTCTCCGAGGTCGGCCAGGATCCGGACAAGCGCAACTACATTGTCTCGAACCAGCGTCTCCGTGAAGCCGGCTTCGAGGCGAAGCGCTCGCTTGACGACGGCATCAAGGAACTCATCAAGGGCTATCGCCTGCTGAGGCGGCCGTACGGGAACGTATAATCGCGGGACAGGTTTCCAGCCTGGCATTCCTTGTTGGTGGAGCCCTCACATGACAGGCCGGAAGCCTGTCGCTGTCGTACGGGAAAGGCCATGAACGCTTTCGCGAACATCACCGCCTTTGTGCTCGCTGGCGGGCTCGGCACTCGCCTTCGCTCGGTCGTTGCTGATCGGCCGAAGGTGCTCGCCGAGGTCGCGGGCCGGCCGTTCCTCCACTTCCTCCTGAATCAGCTAGCCGCCGCCGGCGTGCGGGATGTCGTCCTCGGCACTGGCTACATGGCGGACCTCGTCGAGTCGACACTCGGCTTCACGCACGGGCCGCTGTCGTTGCGATACTCGCCCGAAACGACTCCGCTCGGCACCGGGGGCGCCGTTCGCGCCGCCCTGCCGATGCTGACGTCGTCGACGGTGCTCATGCTTAATGGCGATTCTTACTGCGACGCGGATCTCGGCGAGTTCCACGCCCAGCATCTCCAAAGCGGTGCGAAGGC
>Ga0209591_10004674_pt1 | contig 15434 bp, 11 predicted proteins | sample MAT01_FD_187207 | JGI IMG/M metagenome (GOLD analysis project Ga0209591, IMG submission 187207) | Freshwater microbial communities from Lake Fryxell liftoff mats and glacier meltwater in Antarctica - MAT-01 (SPAdes) (version 2) | ecosystem: Environmental > Aquatic > Freshwater > Ice > Liftoff... | reverse complement strand
CTTTTCATAGGAAGTGCTCCAACACTATGTGCTAAAATAAACCCACCATTCTCTCCATCTTTTGAACGATATGCAGATGATGATAGCGATTTCAAAATAGTTGTTGCAACCTCCAAATATTGTTTCCTATCTTTTTTACCTACATATTGTGTTAATTCCAGCAATGCAGAAGCCAATATTGCTCCAGCTGAAGCATCCCTTAAAGCATTTGGAATTTCAGTAGCATCAAAATCCCAATAAGGAATTTTATCTGCGGGCAAATGCGGGTGTTGTAAAATAAATTTTGCGATATGTTGTGCTTGGTCTAAATATTTTTTGTCTTTTGTAAATCTATACATTACTATATAACCATATAACCCCCATGTTTGACCGCGCGACCAAGCCGATTCATCTGAAAAACCTTGCCAATTAATTTTACGTTTTACATATCCTGTAGAAAGGTCGTAATCTAAAACATGATATGAGCTATAATCGGGACGAAAATGATTTTGTAAGGTTGTATTTGCATGTGTAATTGCAATTGATTTATATTTTTTATCTCCCCCATTATCACTTACCCAATTCAATAATTCTAAATTCATCATATTATCGATGATCACTGGGCAATTAAAATTTTTACTTGAGTCCCAAGATTGAATTGCTTTAATACTAGGCCTGTAACGCGTTGCTAAGGAAGCCGCAGATAAATTTATAACTTCTTTATATTCTGGCTTGGCGGTAATGGCATAGGCAGTTCCAAAACTGCAGTACATCATAAAACCCAAATCATGATTGCCTGTATAATATTTTTCTTTTTCAAGAATTGCTAATCTGTTTTCTGCCTCTTTCTTAATTACCTCATCTTTGGTATAATCATAAATCATCCAGAGTGTTCCCGGATAAAATCCACTACACCACCATTTAGTATTGCTGGTTATTACTTTGTTTTTTTTTGAATCAAAGCTTTTGGGCATTAACTCAATAGGAACATTTTGTTGCAATATTTTATACTGCTTAGCAGCAAATAACATATTCTCATGAATCAATTGTTTCATTTCTTTATTACTTGCAGATTCTTGACCTTGACCATTTAATTGAAGGAATAGAAACAAAAAAATAAATAATATGTTTTTTTTCATTGATGGAATTGAGGTTTAAATGTAACCAATTTAAAAATAGCTGTTGTAAAAACATACAATTTTATGCATAATTTATCCTTGCTTTGTAGTTGATCTTACAAAGTAATTGTAGTATGTTATTTTCCGATGTAATTGGCCAATCGGCCACCAAACAGCATCTAGCCGAAATGGTAGAGCACAATAGACTTAGCCATGCTTTACTTTTTTTAGGAAAAGAAGGTGTTGGCGGATTGCCGCTTGCGCTTGCATTTGCACAATATATTGTTAGTCTGCCTTCAGATGCACCAGTGGTTGAAGATCTTTTTGGAGGGATGACAGCTCTTGCTCCATCAAACAAATTTATTCATCCTGATAATATTGCAGAACAGCCATCATATTTAAGAGCTGCACAGTTAATTCACCCCGATTTACATTTTACTTATCCTGTAATTACTAAAAAACCAGGAGAGAAACCAATAAGCGCCGATTATATAGAAGATTGGAGAAGCTTTATTCAAAATTATCCTTACGGCAATGTTTACGATTGGTTGCAAAGCATTGGCGCAGATAACAAACAAGGAAATATTACTTCTGATGAATGTAATAATATAATACGCACATTAAGCTTAAAAAGTTTTGAAAGCAAATACAAGGTATTATTGCTTTGGATGCCTGAATATTTAGGAAAAGAAGGAAATAAGCTCTTAAAATTAATTGAAGAGCCACCACCCAATACCCTATTTATTTTAGTTGCAGAAAATGAAGAGTTGATTTTACCTACTATTTTAAGTAGGTGTCAATTAGTTAAAATTCCCGCTTTAGAAGATGAAGATATTGAGCGTTCTTTAATTGTAAGGGCTAAGGCAAGCGAAGAAACTGCTAAACAAATAGCTGCCATTAGTGAGGGAAACTATCGCGAAGCAACTCAATTATTACAACATTCAGAAGAAGATTGGCATAGTTTATTAAAAGAATGGCTTAATGCAATACTTAAAAAAGGTCCAGCAGCTCAAATTCAATTTGTAGATGATATGAGTAAACATGGAAGGGAAAAGCAAAAACAGTTTCTCCGCTACTTTAATCATTTACTGGAACAAAGCATTAGAATACGAATTTTAGGAGAAAATGGAGTAAAACAAAGCGAAACAGAGAAGGAATTTGCTAAAAGACTTAATAAAATAGCTTCTGTTAGTCAGCAAGAGGCAATTATTGAAGAGCTCGACAAAGCATCATACTATATAGAACGCAATGCCAACGCTAAAATGCTATTTCAGGCCTTAACTATTAAACTATACCATATCATTCAGAACAAAACCCTAATTTTGGATAGCTGAATTTTTTTATAGTAGAGTTTTTGAGTGATTAGCAATTGTTGGGAATTCTCTACTAATTATTATTAACCTTCTTATTTATAGATATGGGATGTGGATCTTGTGGAACCGGAACTCCAAACGGTTGTAAAAGTAATGGGGGTTGCAGCACAGGTGGCTGTAATCGTTTAAATGTGCATGATTGGTTAATGAACCTGCCATTTAGTGACCCAGAAAGCAATTGTAAAATTGTTGAAGTTAGTTTTAAACAAGGTAGTCGTAAAGAATTTTTCCGAAATACCACTTTACAATATTTCGAAAAGGGCGATTATATTACCATGGAGGGCTTAAGTGGTTTCGACGTAGGTGAGATAAGCCTTACAGGTGAGTTGGTGCGGATTCAAATGAAGAAAAAAGGGGTTGATGAATTTAGTGCTGAAATTAAAAAAATTCTTCGCAGAAGTACAGATAGAGATTTAGAAAGCTTTAATATCAGTAAAAGCCGCGAAAAAGAAATTTTAGCACGTAGTAGGGCCATTTCACGCACTCTCAATCTTCAAATGAAATTAAGCGAAGTAGAAGTTCAGGCAGATGGCAAAAAAGCTATATTTTTTTATACTGCAGATGATCGGGTTGATTTCAGAGAATTAATTAAAATATTTGCTACCGACTTTAAGTTTAAAGTAGAAATGAGGCAAATTGGCATTCGCCAAGAAGCTGGTAAAGTTGGCGGCATTGGCAGTTGTGGAAGAGAATTATGTTGCAGTACATGGTTAACTGATTTTAAAAGTGTAAATACTACTGCTGCTCGTTACCAAAATTTATCTATCAATCAAAGTAAATTAAGCGGCCAATGTGGGCGTTTAAAATGTTGCTTGAATTACGAATTAGATACTTATTTAGATGCATTGCAACAATTTCCTGATAATGCAGATACTTTGGATACTATAATGGGAACTGCACACTTGATTAAGAAGGATATTTTTAAAAATTTAATGTGGTACATTTTACCAAATAATAATAAACACTATCCTCTTACTATTCAACGAGTAAAAGAAATTAAACGCATTAATCAACAAGGTCAAAGAGTTGATGAACTACAAGCAATAGAAATTATTAGTAAGCAAAAAGAGACAGAACCTGCATTTGTAGAGCTAGTTGGACAAATTAGTTTAAAGACTTTAGAAAAAGACGATCGCCGTAGAAGAGATCAACAAAGAAGCAATACACAAAGTCCGAATAGAAATGATCAACGTAGACCTAATGATCAAAGACCTAATGATCAAAGACCTGATAATCGTGGTCCGCAACAACAGAGGCCACGCGGTCCACAACAAAACAGGCCTATTCAACAGAGACCGCCACAGAGACCGCCACAAAGACCACCTCAAGGGCCAAATAATGATGAAAAAAGCTAAAGCTGATTCATTTCTTTTTGAACGAACTCCATTAATTTTTTAATATAAGCTGGTGTTAGATTAAATTCTAACCCGGCTGTTTTATATAATTCAGGAAGTGTTTTTGTTCCTCCTAAACTCAACGCATCAATATAATGTTGAATAGCGAGTTCAGGATTCTGTTTATACTGCATCCATAAACCAATTGCGCCTAATTGAGCAATACCATATTCTATATAATAAAAAGGCACTTCAAATAAATGCAATTGTCGCTGCCAACCAATAGCACGGTAAGCATCTAACCCTGTATAATCGATACTATCAGTAGAAAATTCATTCAAAATTTTTACCCAAGAAGTAGTTCTTTCTTCAATAGAATGTTGTGGATTTTCGTATACCCAATGTTGAAATTTATCGATGATTGCTATCCAAGGAAAAATGGTAATTGTTCTTTCTAGTTGATGTTCTTTTGCTCTTTTTAAATCGGCTGCATTATCAAAAAAAGTTTCCCAATGATTCATACTAAATAATTCCATAGCCATACTTGCAACTTCTGCAATTTCCATTGGATATTCTTTAAAAGCACTCAACGGCAAAGGATGTGAAAGAAAAGAATGAACTGCATGTCCACCTTCATGCACCATTGTAGTAAGATCACTCATTTGTCCGGCTGCATTCATAAAAATAAACGGTGCCCCGCTTTCTGCCAAGGGACAATTATATCCACCCGGTGCTTTTCCTTTTCTACTTTCTAAATCAAAATGTTTTAGCTCATGCATTTTTCTTAAGCAATCGGCAAAAAAAGGGTTGAGTTGATCAAAACATTTTACCGTTTTTTCATAGAGGTCATTACCATCTTTAAAAGGCTTCAAAGGTAATACACCAGAGGGTTCCGCCTCTGTATCCCATGGTTTAAGTTGGTCTACACCAAGCTTTTCTTTTTTTCGTTTATATATTTCATTTACCAGTGGCAATACATGTTGTTTAACTGCATCATGAAATTGAAAACATTCCTCTTTGGTATAATCAAATCGACCTAACTCTTTAAATTTATAATCTCTGTAATTTTTAAATCCAGCATTTAAAGCAATTTGATGACGTTTAGCAATTAAACTACTATAGAGTTCATGCATAGTAACTTCATCTTGTTTTCTGCGTTCCTGAATTTTATAGTACACCGCTTCTCTAATTGAACGGTCGCTACTTTCTAAAAATTTTGCTGCTTGCTGTAAAGTATATTCTTTGCCTTCTACTTCAATAGTCATCTTACCAGCAATAGCACCATAATGCTGTTGCATAACACTGAGTTCTGCTTGAATAGGAATGTTGGCTTCTCTAAAAAGATCAATGCTTTTTTGAACGGACCTTAAATAAGTAAAGTACAATGGCTGGTCTAATTCTTTAGTAAAACTACAATTCACTAATTTTTTATTGAGTAAATCGGCATAGGGTTGCAGTTGTGGTTGTATTTCCATGCAGAAATAGTTGAATGCATCTTCTAACGTTTTATCGGTAATATCACAGGTCATTTTGATCTGCCTCCAACAAGCATCTTCACTTACTACAGCTTCTAACTCACTCATGTCTTTTAGCCATTGTTCTAAATCTTCCTTGCTCAATAATGGCCTTTCGGTTAATATTTTGAAAAAGGGTTCTAAGGTTTCCCAGTTAGTGACCTGAAAATTATTGGGTAAAAAACTTCTGCTGATCTTTTGAATTGCTGCATTTGGGGCCATTCTTATTAATTTGATGGCAAATTTAGTGCAAGAGAATGTTATCAATGGAAGAGGAATCATATTTTTGCCATCCCGTGGAAGATATCATTCAATTATTACCCGATAATATAGCAAACCAGATTGCTGCTGGAGAAGTAATTCAACGACCAGCTAGTGCTGTTAAAGAATTGTTAGAAAATGCAGTTGATGCAGGAGCAAGCATTATTAAACTAATTATTAATGATGCAGGTAAGGCATTGGTGCAAGTGATAGACAATGGAAAGGGAATGAGTGAAACAGATGCAAGAATGGCATTTGAGCGTCATGCAACTAGCAAAATAAGTAATATAGAAGATTTATTTCGGATCAAAACAATGGGATTTAGGGGTGAAGCCTTAGCATCTATTGCGGCAGTTGCACAAGTTGAAATTAAAACCAAAAGAGCAGAAGATGAACTTGGAACTTTTATAGAAATTGAAAATAGTAAAGTAATTAAACAGGAAGCTTGTGCCACTCAATTAGGAACAAGCATTAGCATGAAAAATTTATTTTTTAATGTTCCTGCAAGAAGAAACTTTTTAAAAAGTAATGCTTCCGAAACGCGGCATATAGTTGAAGAATTTATAAGAGTATCGATGGCTTTCCCCGGTGTATTTTTCTCATTAACAAGTAATGGACAGGAAGTTTTTCATTTAGAAGCAGGAAATAGTAAACAAAGAATTGTTCAAATTTTAGGAAATAGTTATTCTGCAAAATTAGTAACTGTATTAGAAGATACAGATTATATGATGATATCGGGTTTTATAGGCAAGCCTGAAACTGCCCGTAAAACAAGGGGAGATCAATACTTTTTTGTAAACAATCGATACATAAGAAGCGCTTATTTAAATCATGCGGTTAATGCTGCTTTTGAAGGAATCATTCCGAAAGAAAGTTTTCCTAGCTATGTGTTATATATTGATTTAGATCCTGCTCAAATAGATATCAATGTGCATCCTACCAAACAGGAAATAAAATTTGAAGACGAAAAAATTATTTATGCTTTTGTACAGGCTGCAGTTAAACATGCGTTGGCGCAATTTAGCATCGCTCCTTCTTTAGATTTTTCGTTAAATGCAGATATACAAGGATTAGATGCGGTAAGCAAACCTTTTTCTAATGAGCAACAACAATCGGTGGTATCTTCTGGTTTATATAAAACCTTCTCTCAAAAAAATCAAGCACATTTTATTGAGCCCAATGAAAAATCAGAACTAAAACATTGGAAAGAATTTTATAGACCAAGCACCGAACCTTCAATTGGTAAAGCCGAAAACACAATATTACAAACACCTATTTTTAAACAATACTTTCAAATTCAAGGGACATATATAATAGTTACTACAGATAGTGGGTTTATACTGATACATCAACAGTTAGCGCATGAGCGTGTATTATATGATCAATTGAGCGCTGCTGTAACAAATCAACAATCTACTACTCAAAAAAGCTTATTCCCTGTAACACTCGAACTTGCTGCATCTGATGGGGTTTTATTAAATGAGTTACTACCAGAATTACAAACAATAGGATATCAGATAGAACCATTTGGACAAAATAGTTTTGTAATTCAAGGCACACCTGCCGATGTAATAGCTGGAGATGAAAAACATTCTGTAGAAATGTTGATAGAGCAGTTCAAACATTTTAGCAGCGATATAAAGTTCAGCAAAAGAGAAAAACTAATTCGCTGTTTGGCAAAACAGCAATCTATAAAAAGTGGACAAACACTAGACCATAAAGAAATGGTTGCTTTAGTTGATGCATTGTTTGAATGCAACACATCAAATATAACTCCAAATGGAAGTCCTACTTATCTTGCTTTTAAAGAAGACTATTTAGAAAGAATGTTTGGCAGACAATAATTAGTATTGCTCAATAATACCAGTTAAAAATTGTTCAATTGATTTTCTGATTGTTGATGCTGAAGTTTGGTGCGCATTAACCATTACCGAAAAAATTAATTGTTTTCCTTTATTAGTAAGTAAATATCCGCTTATGGCAACATGGTTACTGAGTGTTCCTGTTTTAGCATAAATTTTTCCCTCATAATTTTTATACAATCCTGCTAAAGTTCCTTCATTACCAGTAGGTAAAATAGTGGTGATGCGTTCCCAACTGAATTCGTTTTTCATTTGAGTTAAAACCCAAACAAAATCTTGCGGAGTAAATAAATTATACCTACTAAGTCCGCTTCCATCCACCCACTTTGGTTTTTGGGGCAATCCTAAAAAATCTGATTTAAGTAAGGTATCAATGATTTTACTATCATCCATTGTGCCAATCTTTTCGTTGCCGACCATTAATAAAGTTTGTTCGGCAAAAAAATTATCACTCTCATGCATCATTATTTTTAACATTGAATCGGTAGGCTGAGAATAATATTTTTTCCAGCTAGCATTCTTATCTATCAATTCAGTAGCAAAATGCAATACTCTATTAAGCGTGTCTTCTAATAAATTAAAAGAAACATCTTCAATTGATTTTTTAACAGTGAAAGGTATTTGTGCGGTTGTAAATTTTCTATTGCTTTTTACTACTTCAAAACGGTTATCGTTTTTATCTCTATCGATGGAGAAATTTCCTTCCGACATATTTGCAAAAATGTACAATGAATCTTTAAACACTTTTGGTGTAACTTTTAAAGTGTTTCCTTTTTTCTCAAACCTAACGAGGTTTCCATAAATAGGCATTGGAGAACGCTCGGGCATATAATTGGCATCATAATCGTTCCAAGCCCAGCCGCTTCCAAAAGATGCAGCATTCCAACGCGGAGTAATGAGCGTAATCATCGGTGCATTCAATTGTAGAAAATTATAAGCCCGTTGTTGTTTAAAATCGGGATGCATAAAAGTTGGATCACCTGTAAAACGAACAGCAATATTATCATCTTGTGTAGCATATTCAAAAGCAACTAAACTGTCTTTTAAATTTTTTAAAGCCGCATAACAAGAAAATAATTTTGTATTACTTGCCGGAACAAAATATTTGGCTTCTTGATAATTATAGAGGTACTTTTTCTCCACCGGGTCATATATACTTATTCCAACATGCGCTGGAGCAAAATCGGGTATATCTAAAATCGAAATTTTGGCTTGTAATGCAATTCCCGTAGGTTTTTGCACTGAACAAGAGCTCATAAAAAAAGTAACCAGAATAAGGGAATACAGTAGATATTTTTTCATAATCATCACTAAGATAATATTAAATTGAATTGTTTCACCGATTTGAAAATCTCATTTACCATGAAAGTATTAATTTCCATCTCTAAAACGATTGTATATGAAAATTAATTTTATGGCAAAAATGCTTGTAGCAAGTTGTATGTGCTCCCAAGCAATTGCAATGGATGGTCCAATAAAGTACATCAATAAGAAAAACATGGATCTGTCGGTTAAGCCGGGTAATAATTTTTACGAATATGCCAATGGTAAGTGGACAAAAGCCAACCCGGTTCCTGCATCAAAAACTCGTTGGGGTAGTTTTGATGAATTAAGAGAAGAGAGTTCAAAAAGACTTCAAATATTATTAGAAGCTGCGGCAAAAAATACCAATAAGGACAGGAAGACTCAGGTAATAGGTGATTTTTATGCAAGTGGAATGGATAGTGCAGCAATTGAAGCAAAAGGTTATCAGCCAATTAAAGCAGATTTAGATAGACTGAATTTAATGAACAATGCAAATGACGTTGTAAAAGAGCTCATTTATTTAAGAATGAATGGAGTTGGTGGAGCATTATTTGGAACAGGTGTAGGACCAGATAGAAAGAATGTTATGAAATATATTCCTTCTGTAAACCAAGGTGGAACCAGTTTGCCTGATAGAGATTACTACTTAAAAGATGATATTAGAAGCACTACAATTAGAAATGCATATAAAATGTATTTGCAAAAAATGTTTGCCTTGGTAGGAGAAGACGGGTCCAATTCAACTGCAAGTGCCAATGCGGTTTTAAAAATTGAAACAGCACTAGCAAAAGCACAAATGAGCAGAATAGAAATGCGTAATCCGAATGCTACTTATAATAAATTTTCTGTGAAAGACTTTAGTGCAACTACTCCTGCATTGAATTTTGAAACAATGTTAAAAGAATTAAATATTAATGGGGCAGATAGTATGTTAGTTAGCAACCCATCATTTATGAAAACAGTAAATGAAATGTTGACTACTGTTCCAATTGCAGAATGGAGATCATATATGCGTTGGAATTTAATAAAAAGTGCCGCCCCTTATTTAAGCAGCGATTTTGTAAAAGCAGATTTTGAATTTAACAGTGTACAAACCGGACAAAAAGTACAAACTCCTCGTTGGCAAAGAATGAGCAGTTTAATTGATAGAACCTTGGGCGATTTAGTAGGTGAATTATATGTTGAGAATTATTTTAAGCCAGAAGCAAAAGATTATATGGTAAAGCTGGTAAATAATTTGCAAAGCACTTTTGCTGAAAGAATTAAACAATTAGATTGGATGAGTGCCGAAACAAAAGTAAAAGCACTTGAAAAATTAAATGCTATAGCTAAAAAAATTGCCTACCCCGATAAGTGGAAAACCTATGATGGTATTACTGCATCAAGGGGCGACTTTTACGGTAACGTACGATCTGCTAGTAAATGGTTTTATAATTTCAACGTAAATAAAATGGGTAGGCCAGTTGATAGAACCGAAATGAATATGACACCTCCAACTATCAACGCATCTTATAGTCCTTCTAACAATGATATTACTTTTCCGGCAGGAATTTTACAGTTCCCGTTTTTTGATTTTGGGGCTGATGATGCAGTAAATTATGGTGGAATAGCTGCTGTTATTGGTCATGAAATGACGCATGGTTTTGATGATCAAGGAAGACAATTTGATGCAGTTGGAAATTTAAAGGACTGGTGGTCCAAGCCAGATGCCGATAAATTTAAAGCAAAGGCGAATGAAGTAATTCAACAATACAATGCTTTAACAGTTTTAGATACTGTTCATGTAAAAGGTGAGCTAACATTGGGAGAAAATTTAGCTGATTTAGGTGGATTGAGTATGGCATACGATGCTTTTACTAAAACAGCGCAATTTAAAAAAGGAAAGAAAATTGATGGCTTCACACCACAGCAACGTTTTTTCTTAAGCTGGGCACAAATTTGGCGCAATAATACATTGCCAGAAACAGCTGCCCAATTAATATTAACTGATCCGCATTCTCCAGGAGTACATAGAGCTAATGCACCGGTTACAAACATTGATGCATGGTATGATGCCTTTAATATAAAAGAGGGAGATGCGCTTTATAAAGCGCCAGAAAAACGTACAAGAATTTGGTAGTTTAAATTCTTTCTGCGGCACGCAACCATCTTTCAGGAATATCATTATTGCATGCGGTTAAATAATCACGGTAGCTGCATGCAATAAATTTCCGGTCGTGCAATTGCATCCACCAGCGACCAGTTCTTTTACTTTGAAGGAAAGTGGTTTCAGCTTCAGCAAATGCCATCGTAAATTCATTGAATGCGTTTCTATTATCCATTTCAGCTTCTTGCTTTCCTTTTTGAATTCCATCTAATACATACCAAAGCATATGAGCTTGTTGCTTGGCCGTAAGCTGATGAATATCTTGCTCGGCAATATATCCATACAAGCCAATGGTGGTACAGGGTTTGCTCATACCAGCATATTGCATTAAAGTACAAGCTTCTTCACCGTTAAAACCATTTGGACTAATATGATTGGCCGGAGCATGTGCGTGTTGAATGGCAGCTATATCAAAACTAAATAACTCACTATTTCTAATTGCTGGTTCCATTTCTTCGATCGACTCTTTTACTTTACCTACTCTATAACAATCAAATCCTAGTTTATCGATTGTTTGCAACATATCGGGATGCATAAAATAACTTTGAAAACCAATATGTGTATAATGCTTTAAGTAGTTAGGAATGCCAGTGAACATATCCACCAAAAACTGTTGAGCAGGATAAACACTTTCTGTATCCAAATCAATTGTAGCATCTACAACAACAGCATCAATAATTTTATTGATAGCTCCATAAGAAAGATATTGAGCGGTAGTAATATCATGAGAACCTCCAAGAATAAGTACTTTTTTACCCAATTGTATTAACTCACTAACAACTGTTTTAACTGCTGCATAACTATCTTGAATATTTGCACCTGTTTTTATATTCCCCAAATCTGCAACTACCACTTCGGTATGCCAATAAAATAAACTGTACAACTCGGTACGTACTTTGTCAGCAGCATTATTAGATGAAAATTGCACTCCCATTCCTCTCATTTCACTACATCCAACAATTACTATATCTGCAGTTGAAATATCTGGCAATTCTTCTTCATACACTAAAATATGTTTACCTAATTGCGAATCTTTAAACCCCTCATCATTTGAGAGCAAAGACATATTTACGGGTTCTAAAAAATCGACTAATGAAGACAAAGACATGGGTAATAATTTGTATTCAGATAACGAAAAAGCTGGGAATTTATTGCAATAATTTACAACATGCTGCTGTTACTTACGCCTAATCTGTAAACTTATAACCCATTCCTCTTACAGAATGAAAATATTGAGGGGCGCGACTATCCTCTTCAAAATACTTGCGGAAGTTTAAGATGAAATTATCGATTGTTCTTGTAGTTGGATAAACGTTATACCCCCAAACAACTTGCAGAATTTTTTCTCTACTAACCACTTCACCTTTACTTTCAATAAGTAACTTCAACAATAAAGTTTCTTTTTTACTAAGGTCAATTGTAGATCCATTGTAGGTATTTGATTCTTGGGATTTAAAGTTGATCGTATTTTTTCCGAATGCATATATGTCCCCAATTGATTCTTTTACTTGAATTTTTTTATTTTTTGCAATGAGTTTTGCAACGCGCAATAATAATTCTTCGAGGTTAAATGGTTTAGTAAGGTAATCGTCTGCACCTTTTTTTAATCCTAGTATTTTATCGGCAGATGTGTTTTTTGCACTTAGCATTAAAATGGGAACATCGTTATTATGTACGCGAATATTTTCGGTAACTGTTATTCCATCAATCTCAGGAAGCATAATATCCATAATGATCAAATCGAAATAAGCAGAAGCAATTTTTTGAAGTGCTTCTGTTCCGTCATAAGCAGAAGTTACTTCATAGCCCTCCATTTCTAGATTTAGCTTTAAAGCTTCGTGCAGATTTTGCTCGTCTTCTACTAAAAGTATTGATGGTAAATTATTGGTCATTTTACCTAGTAAATTTTATGGTGAAAATACTTCCTTTTGGTTGGTTATCAGTTACTGTAATTGATGCCTTGTGTGCATCACATATTTTTTTGCTAAGGTAAAGACCCAACCCGGTACCTTGCGCTTTTCTAGTATTTTCATTGCCTACACGATAAAACTTTTCGAAAATATTGTTTTTTTCATTGGCCGAAATCCCATCTCCACAATCAATAACAGACAAAGTAATAGCTGCAGCATTTTTTGCTACAACCACATTAATAGTTTCATCTTTAGGAGAATATTTTATGGCATTTTCTATTAAGTTGTTTAAAAGCATTTGTAGTAAAAATTCATCTCCTTCAATATTCATATCATCCTCCATTTCGGATTGAACAATTCTTTCGGGGAAACGAGTTTTACAATCATTCAACCCATTTTCTACTAATTTATTTAAGTTAATTGTTTGCAAAGATGCTGCGTATTTACCAGCATCTAATTGGGCAGCGAATAATATATTATTACATAGATTATTTAATCTATTGGCTTCTTGCAAAGTATTGGTAATTAGTTTTTGTTGTTTTTCTTCGTCTAGTTTTCGTTTTTGCAAAGTTTGTAAATTCAACTGTGCTGTAGCAATTGGGGTTTTTAGTTCATGGGTTATTGCCATCATAAAATTTTGCTGCTGCTTCGATATTTTAAGTTGCCTTCTTGTTGCACGATAAACAAAGATTGCACCTATTAATATCAACACTAAAAAAGTAAGTCCCTCTCCAATATATTGTGTTGTTTTTCTCTTACTAGATTGTTCAACTTCTATTACTTTATTAAAATAAGCAGGATCATCTTGTTTCAATTCACTTAACCTAATCTGAGTAATTGTGTTATTCTGCTTTTCTAAAGCAATAAACCACCAAGCCAAGGCAGCTATCATGTAAAGTAATAGCACCCAATAAACAATGGTCACTGTAATTAGCTTCTGTGGCTTAGCTATACTCATTGCGTTATTTTTTCAATTCGTATGCCGGTATTTAATACAAATGGTAAAGGATCTTCCCGCATAACTTGTTGAAGAGAAAAAGTATAATTACCCAATTTAAGTTTTTGTGGAGTTCTTGTTAATCGAACCCGATGATCAAAAATATCATCCATACCGGTTCCGAGCCAACCCTTTTTATTGTCTGCTAATAATAGATTTACTTGTTGGGATTTCGCTGTATCATTAGGTGCAATAGTGGTAATATTTAACCAACAATTATTATATCGATATGCGTCTTCGTGGCGAATGATTGCATAAATGTTGTAAAGAGATACAGTGTCTGTTATAGTAAATGTGTAAGAAGGTTGTACTTTACTACTCCAACTATGTGTTGGGAAAAAAGTGATTTTTTCATAAATACCAATGGTATCACAACTTTGCAAAAAGGCACAACAAATAAACAATACGCCTAATTTTTTCACTTACTCTATTTTACGCGAAGATAAAGAGAATAGTCTTTTATTAAAGAACGTTTAATATTTGCTCTTTTGCCTTCTCTAGCTCATCTTTCATTAGAATTACGGCTTTTTGAATTGAAACATCATTGGCTTTGGAGCCAGTTGTGTTAATTTCTCTTCCAAATTCTTGCAAAATAAAAGAGAGTTTTTTTCCTTTAGCCGTTTCTTTTTCGGCCAATATGGTCCTGAAATAATCACAGTGGTTGTTTAATCGAACTTGTTCCTCGCTAATATCAATTTTTTCGATATAAAAAATAAGTTCTTGCTCTAGTCGGTTTGGGTCGTAGTTTTCTTTACCTACATTTTCTTCTAATAATTTTATTAGACCCTCTTTAATTTTAGTTTTACGAAGTGGAGCTAGTTCTGCAATAATTTTTTGTTGTATTTCAATATTGGTTAATCGGAGTAATAAATCTTTTTCAATAGATTTTCCTTCATCTAATCGATGTGCATTTAAATAGCCAATAGCTTCTTTTATTAATTGTTCAACACCATTCCATTCGGAATCAGTGATTACCTCGGTTGAAGCTGTAATTACTTCTGGTAGTTTAAGTATAGTGCTTAAAATATCGCCTTTTTCTAAATTCAATTCATCTGCTAATGCCGCTACAGGTAAATAATACGCTTTTGCAAGTTCGGTGTTAATGGTTACTGGTCTATTAGATCCATTCGACTTTATAGAGATATTGCATTCTACGCTTCCTCTCTGCAAACCTTCATTTAAGCAATTTCGAACTTCAAATTCAAAAGGCTTTAGCAAAGATGGCATATTCAATCTTAAATCGAACTGTTTTCCATTGAGGGATTTTACTTCAACTAAAAAGTTTTTATCTCCAATAGCTTTCTCAGCTCTGCCGTAACCAGTCATGGAATGCAACATATAAAAGAGTTTGGGTAAAAGTAATGGAACAATGGCAGAATTGGTTAAAAATCAATACCTACCCATTTTCTTTTACTTTTTGCATATTTTTCGAAGTTAAATTTGTACAATTTTCCAGGGCGGTGAGAAACGTCTTGTTCCATTTCATTGGTATCAATTAGTAAATTCATTGATGCAAATTTTTTCCTAAAATTTCTTCTATCTAATGAGACACCCAAAATGGCTTCATATAAATTTTGAAGCTCTCTTAATGAAAATTTTTCCGGCAACAAATTAAACCCTAAAGGATGTTCTTGA